>JACCEE011001311.1_pt1 | contig 12005 bp, 9 predicted proteins | sample 7449931 | NCBI WGS metagenome assembly JACCEE01 (sample SAMN15323457, study PRJNA562643) | freshwater metagenome | isolation source: river surface water | place: USA:Blue River Watershed | collected 2017-08-19 | reverse complement strand
TGATGCCTTGGGCCTGTTCGGTGCAGCAGCCCTTGACGATGGGGATCAGCAAATCGACCAGCGACTGGCTCTTGACCCGCGTGGCCTCGTCGGGATGGCTGTGGGCACGGTCCATCTGCGCGGCCGCGAAATAGGCCAGGGCACGCATGGCCTCGGTACGGGCCTTCATGTCCATCAGCATGCGGCGCACATCGGGATGGCCGATGATGCCGCGGCTGCCTTCGGTCAGGGTGCGGCCTTGCACACGGTCGATGGCATAGACACGGGCACGCTGGTAGGCGCGCTCGGAAATCGCCACGCCTTCCAGACCGACGTTGAGACGGGCGTAGTTCATCATCGTGAACATGTAGCCCAAACCCTTGTGAGGTTCGCCGACCAGATACCCGATGGCGCCAGGTCCGTCGCCAAAAGACATCACGGCCGTGGGGCTCGCATGAATACCCATCTTGTGTTCGATGGACGCACAGACCAGGTCGTTGCGCTCACCCAGTGAGCCATCGTCATTGACGAGGAACTTGGGGCACACGAACAGCGAGATGCCCTTCACGCCCGGGGGCGCATCGGGCAGGCGGGCCAGCACCAGATGGACGATGTTCTCGGCCATGTCATGCTCACCCCAGGTGATGAAGATCTTGGTGCCGCTGATGCGGTAGTGATCCCCTTCCGGCACGGCGCGGGTGCGGATGGCCGACAAATCCGACCCGGCTTGTGGCTCGGTCAGGTTCATCGTGCCGGTCCACTGACCCGACACCATCTTGGGCAGGAATCGCTGCTGCAGCGCGGGGCTGCCGTGGTGCACCAGCGCTTCGATCGCACCCAGGGTCAACATCTGACACAGCGAGAACGCCATGTTCGACGACTTCCACATCTCCAGCACGGCGGTCGAGACCAGCGTGGGCAGGCCCTGGCCACCGAACTCGGGCGAGGCGGGCATGCCGTTCCAGCCGGTTTCGCAGAAGGCCGCATAGGCCTCCTTGAAACCGTCGGCGGCGGTCACGACGCCGTTGTTCCAGCGGGCGCCTTGTTGGTCACCCGGCCAGTTCAGCGGATCGAGCACGCCGGTGGCGAAGCGCGAGGCCTCTTCCAGCACGGCCTCGACCAGGTCGGGCGTGGTTTCCTCGAAACCGGGCTGGGCGCAGATGGCCTCCAACCCTGCCACTTCCTTCATCGTGAACAGCATGTCGCGCACGGGCGCTTGGTAACTAGACATATCAACCTCGTATGCAAACCGTCGGGGGGATCACGCGCTGGATCACTCCGTGTATCACTCAATGGCGCTGGCCGACTTCACCTGCTGGCGCAGCACAAACTTCTGGACCTTGCCGGTGGACGTCTTGGGCAGCTCGCCGAACACCACGCGCTTGGGCACCTTGAAGCGCGCCAGGTGCTGGCGGCAGAACTCGATCAGCTCTTCCTGGGTCAGCTCGTGACCGGGCTTGAGCTCGACGAAGGCGCAAGGCACTTCACCCCACTTCGGATCGGGCTCGGCCACCACGGCGGCCGACATCACGGCAGGGTGGTGGAACAAGGCGTCTTCCACCTCGACCGACGAGATGTTCTCGCCACCGGAGATGATCACGTCCTTGCTGCGGTCCTTGATCTTGATGTAGCCGCTGGCATCGCGCACGGCCAGGTCACCGGTGTGGAACCAGCCGCCGGCAAACGCCTCTGCCGTGGCCTTCTCGTTTTTGAGGTAGCCCTTCATCACCACGTTGCCGCGGAAGCAGATCTCGCCAATGGTCACGCCATCGCAAGGCACGGGCTCCATCGTCATCGTGTCGAGCACGGTCACGTCTTCCTGCAGCGCATAGGGCACGCCCTGGCGGCCGTTCAGGCGGGCGCGATCTTCGATCGGCAGCGTCTCCCACTCGTCGTGCTTGGCGCAGATGGCGGCGGGGCCGTACACCTCGGTCAGGCCGTACACGTGGGTCAGGTTGATGCCGGCAGCCTCGCAGCCTTCGATCACGGCCACCGGGGGCGCGGCGCCGGCGATCAGGCCGTTGACCGTGTGGTTGAGGCCTTCACGCAGCTTGGCTGGCGCGCTGATCAGCAGGTTGTAGACGATGGGGGCGCCACACATGTGGGTGATGTGGTGAGCCTTGATCAGCGAGAAGATCACGGCCGGGTCGATGCGGCGCAGGCACACGCTGGTGCCAGCGATCAGGGCCATGGTCCAGGGGAAGCACCAGCCATTGCAGTGGAACATCGGCAGCGTCCACAGATAGGTGGTGTGCTGCGGCAGGTTCCACGAGATCACGTTGCTGGCCGAGTTCAGGTAGGCCCCGCGGTGGTGGGTGACCACGCCCTTGGGGTTGCCGGTCGTGCCCGAGGTGTAGTTCAGCGAGATTGCATCCCACTCGTCGGCAGGCAGGTGCCAGGGGTGCTCGGGGTTGCCTTCGGCCAGCAGGGCCTCGTAGGTGACCGAGCCCAGGTTGTCTCCGGGAGGCGCCGTGTCGTCTTCCACGTCCACCACCAGGATGTCGCTGCGCCCCAGCATGTCCAGGGCGGCGCGCATCACGCGGGCGAATTCGCGGTCGGTCAGCAGGGCCTTGGCCTCACCGTGCTCCAGCTGGAAGGCGACCGCTTCGGCGTCCAGGCGGGTGTTGAGCGTGTTGAGCACCGCACCGGTCATCGGGATGCCGAAGTGCGCTTCCAGCATGGCAGGCACGTTGGGCAGCATCACGGCCACCGTGTCGCCGTGGCCGATGCCACGCGCTTGCAGCGCGCTGGCCAGGCGGCGGCAGCGTGCGGCGGTCTCGGCCCAGGTCTGGCGACGCTCACCGTAGATGATGGCCAGGCGGTCGGGGTAGATGGCCGCGGTGCGCTTCAGAAAGCTCAGCGGCGACAGACTGACATGGTTGGCCGGGTTCTTGTCCAGGGCCATGTTGTAAGGGTTTGCTGTGTTCATGGTGATGTTCATGGTCGTCTTGTCATGGCGCCTCGCGGAGCCTGATCAGTCACTTCCGTGGCGCTATATGGTGGGGCAGCACTGTTGCAAGACCTGAGGGCAAACATGACAAATGTTTGCAGCACTCAGGTCTTGGGGGGCAGTGCGGGTGTGTGTGGCGCCGCGTCAGCGAGTGGCCACGCCGTGCTCGTCGCCGGCCTTGATGTCGCTGGTCTTGTCCGCCAGCACCGACAGGTCCTCCTTGGCGCGCTGTGCGGCATTGGGTCGCTCAATGAGCCAGTACAGGATCAGACCGATCACCACGGCATAGACGGTCGCCTTGGGGTCGGGCATGGCCAGGGTCACGGCCACGATGCCAGCCACGCCACGCTCGGCGGAGTTCTTCAACTCCTCCATGCCGACCATGATGCAGATGTAGGCCGTCAGCACCAGGGTGAGCGACAGGGCGATGGGCAGCACAGGTTTGAACACCGTCACCAGGGGCAGGATGAAGATCGCGATCAGGCCCGTGATCCAGAACGTGCCACCACCGCTGTAGATGGAGTCCATGGCCTTGCGACCCAGCGAGTGACGCTCGGCGATGGTCGCGTGGGCCGCGGTCCACAGCGGGCCGGCCAGACCGGGCCACGGCGCCAGCACGGCGTGCAGGGCGTTGCGGATGGCCGTGACCAGGTGCACACGGGTCACGTTCATCTCGATCTTCTCGTCGGGGCGCAGGTGCTCGACGCGTTGGCACAGCGTGAAGCCCACCAGGATGTCGCCGAAGGCGATCACGTAGGCGATCAGGGCCGTGGGAATGGCCAGCAGGAACATGTCCGTGCTGGGCATGCCAACGTTGAAGATCAGGTAGTTGGCCATCAGCTTGAAGTCAGGCTGCGTGATGCCCCACTCGATCGTTGGCAGGGGGTACTCGCTGACCGCCCAGCCCACCAGCATCGCGATGACCATGCCGGGAATCATGCCGAAGTTGGAGATGAGCTTGGCGAAGCGGCTGTGCTCCACAAAGTGCTTGAAGGACAGCGAAAACAGCACGTACGCCGACACGATGCAGCCGATCAGCAGCGAGATCGGGGTGTTGTCGATGCGACCGCCCGTTTTCAGCTCGCCCATCATGGCCGCGATACCGGCGCCGATGATGATGCCCGACTTCAGAGAGTTGGGGATGATCTTCACCAGCTTGTTGCCCAGGCCGGTCAGGCCCAGCACCAGGAAAATGATGAACACCAGAATTTGCAGGGCAATCATGGCCTTGACGGCTTCGGGCCCGGGCTCGAACGCCTGCAGGTAGAGCAAGACCACCGGGATCGCCGGCGTGATCCAGCCCGGCACCAGGGGCACCCCCATCAAGGCAGGCAGCAGATAGCCCACCCCCGCCACCACGCAGAACGCGAGCGCCGCCTCATACGGCATGCCCAGGTACTTCATCAGCAGGGGGATCATCCCCAGGCTGACCACAAACATGATCAGCCCCTGGATCATTTCAGGGAATTCCCAGCGGTAATGGATGAAGGGCAGTCGGATCTTGAAAGGCCCAAGAGGCCAGCAGGGGTGTTCTGCCCCATGTTCGCGCTGCAGCGCCATGCGTTTTCTCCTTCGGGTGTCGTTGGCTTGGTCGAGTCCCTCGCAGCCCTGTGTGCTGTGGGGGTTTTGCGGCATCCCGTCTTGTCAGACACAAACCAAGGGTTTATACTGATCATTGAGAGCTTCCGCCTTCTTCATGAGTGGCCCGCACGTCAATCGGCGTTTCAGGTCACTTCGAGCGGATGATCGGGGAGGACTTTTTCACCACCTCCCAGCAAATGTGACGAATGTTTGCAAGCCGGATTCGGTGTGGTTCAGGCGCAGTGCGATGCCTAGAATCGGCAGGCTTTGAGCCTCGCAACCGGAGACCCGCGTGACCCACCCTGATGCCGCTTTGCAGACTGACACCGGCCACTGGCGTCAACAAACCTTGCAAGCGGGGCTCGACCTGCTCGACCAGGGGCTCACCGTGTTTGACGCCGACCTGAAGCTGGTCGCCTGGAACCGCGCCTTCCTGCAACTGCTCGACTTTCCGGCCGACCTGGCCTTTGTGGGCGCCTCGTTCGAAAGCTTCATCCGCTACAACGCCCAGCGTGGTGAATACGGTGAAGACGACATCGACGCCGCCGTCGCGGCCCGTGTGGACAAGGCCCGCGAGTTCGTGCCGCACGACATCGAGCGCGTGCGCCCCGATGGCAGCGTGCTGCGCATCACCGGCCAGCCCCTGCCAGGCCACGGTTTCGTCACCCTGTATTCAGACGTGACCGAGCAGCGCCGCGCCGAGCAGGCCTTGCGCCAGGCCAACACCGAGCTGGAGTCGCGCGTGCTGGCGCGCACCGCCGAGCTGCAAGCCAGCAACCAGCGCCTGCGCGAGGCCCTGGAGGCCAACGAGCAGATCACCGCCTCACTGCGCCGCAGCGAGCACCAGATGCGCCTGGTCACCGACTCGATCCCTGCGCTGGTGGCCTACTTCCGCGCCGACCGCACCTACACCTACGTCAACCGTGGCTATCAGGACTGGTTCGGGCTCGACCCGCAGCAGCCCGATGCCGTCAGCGCGCGCGAGTTCCTCGGCTCGGACGTGTACGAGCGCATCAAACCCAACATCAGCCGGGCTCTGGCGGGTGAGGCTGTCACCTTCGACTACGAGCTGCACACCATCGCAGGCCAGACCCTGGCCGTGCGCACCACGCTGGTCCCCGACATCGCTGCGGACGGCGATGTGGTCGGCTGCTTCGAGCTCACCTTCGACGTCACGCAAGAGAAGCAGTCGCAAGCCCTGATCGTGCGCGCCCAAAAGATGAAGGCCATGGGCCAGCTCACCGGCGGCCTGGCGCACGACTTCAACAACATCCTCACCGTCATCATTGGCAACCTCTCGGCCCTGGCCGATGCCCGCCCGCAAGACCCGCTGGTCACCGAGTTCACCGGCCCTGCCATCGCCGCCGCCCGCCGTGGCGCCGAGCTGATCCGCGGCCTGATGACCTTTGCCCGCCAGCAACCGCTGCAGGCCGGCGCGGTCGATGTCACCGCGCTCACGCAGTCGGTGACCCGTCTGGTGCGCCCGGCGCTGCCGGTGACCTTGCAGCTCCATGTCGAACTGGGCAGCGATCCCGCCTGGACCTGGGTGGATGCGACCCAGCTGGAAAATGCGCTGGTCAACCTCATCCTCAATGCCCGCGACGCGACCCAGTCGCAAGGTCGCATCGTGGTGCGCACGGCCACCCACACCGTGGACGAGCGCCAGGCCGAGCGTCAGCGCGTGCAGCCGGGCACCTACGTCTGCCTGGAAGTGATCGACGATGGCGTGGGCATGGACGCATCCACTGTCTCCCGCATCTTCGAGCCCTTTTTCACCACCAAGCAGGCGGGCAGCGGCACGGGCCTGGGCATGTCCATGGTCTATGGTTTCGTGCGCCAGTCGGGCGGCGCCATCCAGGTGCACAGCACGCCGGGGCAGGGCACCACGGTGTCGCTGTGCCTGCCTGCCATCGACGTGCCCACCGATGTACCCGCCTTGGATGAGGCCGACTACGCCTCCGACCGCAGCCGCCGCGGCGTGGCCCTGCTGGTCGAGGACGACCCCGATGTGCGCCGCGTCGTGCGTCGCAGCCTGCTCGATCTGGGCTTTGCCGTCATCGAGGCCGCGCATGCGCAAGAAGCGCAGGATATCCTTGTGCAAATGCCAGATATCAAGCTGCTTTTGTCCGACATCATGATGCCCGGTGAGATGAACGGGGTGGGCCTCGCTCGCTTGGCTCGTTTGCAGCGCCCCACCATGCAGATCCTGCTGATGAGCGGCTGCGCGCCCAGTGGCGATGAGCTCATGGACCTCCCGGTCCTGCCCAAGCCCTTCAGCACCCGTGACCTGGCCGCGGCCCTCGAAGGCCTGACCCCGTGAACACCGCCCCGGCCCTCATCTTCGTGATCGAGGACGAGCTCTCGATCGCACGCCTCGTGCAATCGGTGCTGGTCGAGTTCGGTTTCGAGGTGGAGTGCTTTCACACGGGCGCCAGCGCCCTGCGCCGTCTGGCGGTGCGCCGCCCCGATCTGTGCATCACCGACCTGGGCCTGCCCGACATGGATGGCATCGACCTGGTGCGCCAGATCAGCCAGCAATGCCCCTGCGGCCTGTTGATTCTCAGTGGGCGCGGGCACACGGCCGACCGCATCATGGGGCTGGAGCTGGGCGGCGACGACTACGTCACCAAGCCCTTCGAGCCGCGCGAACTCGTGGCCCGCGTGCGCAGCATCCTGCGCCGCCGTGGCCAGGTGCCCGGTGGTGGGCAAAGCGAGTCGCGCCGCCAGGCCTGCTTCCTGAACTGGACCCTCGACTGCTCGGCCAACACCCTGCGCGCCGACGACGGCACCGAGCACCTGCTGGGCGTGGCCGAGGTGCAGGTGTTGCGAACCTTTCTGGAGCGACCGCACCAGATCCTCACCCGTGAACAACTGGTCGGCCACCGCAGCCTCTCGCCCATGGACCGCAGCATCGACGTGCGCATCTCGCGTCTGCGCCGCAAGATCGAAATTGACCCGATGGCCCCCCGCATCATCAAGACCGTGTACGGCGCGGGCTATGTGTTTTCGGCGTCGGTGGTCTGGTCCTGACGCCTTGCGCGCGGGCAACATCCGCAGGGGTCGGTGATTGTTTGCGCCACCCCACGAGACAGCGCAGCCTGGCGCGTCTAAAATCGACGCTTTCGTTTCTCTATCTAGACTCGACCATGTCCAAAACCGCCAAGCCCGTCGCGAAGCCCGTCAAGCCTGCCAAGGCCCCCAAGGCGGCACCTGCTGCCCAGCCGGTTGCTGCTCCTGCTGCTGCCGACAAGGCCCAGAAGATCAAGAAAGTCGTGCTGGCCTACTCTGGCGGTCTGGACACGTCCATCATCCTGAAGTGGCTGCAAGACGAGTACAACTGCGAAGTCGTCACCTTCACCGCCGACATCGGCCAGGGTGAAGAGATCGAGCCCGCACGCGCCAAGGCCCTGAAGATGGGCATCAAGCCCGAGAACATCTTCATCGAAGACCTGCGTGAAGAGTTCGTGCGCGACTTCGTCTTCCCGATGTTCCGCGCCAACGCGCTGTACGAAGGCGAGTACCTGCTGGGCACCTCCATCGCCCGTCCGCTGATCGCCAAGCGCCTGATCGACATCGCACGCAAGACCAAGGGCGACGCCATCTCGCACGGCGCCACCGGCAAGGGCAACGACCAGGTCCGTTTCGAGCTGGGCGCTTACGCCCTGATGCCTGGCGTCAAGGTCATCGCCCCGTGGCGCGAGTGGGACCTGCTGTCGCGCGAAAAGCTGCTGGCGTACGCTGACAAGCACGGCATCCCGGTCGACTTCAAGAAGCGCAAGGGCGGCGCGCCCTATTCGATGGACGCCAACCTGCTGCACATCAGCTACGAAGGCGGCGTGCTCGAAGACCCGAACTTCGAGCCCGAAGCCAGCATGTGGCGCCTGACGGTCTCGCCCGAGAAGGCCCCCAACAAGCCCGAGATCATCGAGCTGACCTACGCCAAGGGTGACGTCGTCGCCATCAACGGCGTGAAGATGTCGCCCGCCACCGTGCTGACCAAGCTGAACGAAATCGGCGGCAAGCATGGCATCGGTCGCCTCGACAAGGTCGAAAACCGCTACGTCGGGATGAAGAGCCGTGGCTGCTACGAAACCCCTGGCGGCACCATCTTGCTGACCGGCCACCGCGCCATCGAGTCCATCACCCTCGACCGCGAAGTGCTGGCGCTGAAGGATGACCTGATGCCGCGTTACGCCCGCATGGTCTACAACGGCTACTGGTTCAGCCCCGAGCGCGAACTGCTGCAAGGCCTGATCGACGCCTCGCAAGCCACCGTCAACGGCACCGTCAAGCTCAAGCTGTACAAGGGCACCATCATGTGCGTGGGCCGCGCGTCCCCCACCGACAGCCTGTTCGACCCCACCATCGCCACCTTTGACGACGACGGCGGCGCCTACAACCAGGCCGACGCTGCGGGCTTCATCAAGCTCAATGCCCTGCGCCTGCGCATCGGTGCCAACGTGAAGGCCAAGCGTGCGGGTGCCACCCGTACCGCCAAGCCGGCAGCCAAGCCTGCTGCCAAGCCCGCGGTCAAATCTGCTGCCAAGCCAGCTGCCAAACCCGCAGCCAAGAAGGTCGCAGCCAAGCCTGTCGTCGCCAAGAAGGCCGCACAGTAAAACCTGCTGAAAGACCGGTGCCTGGGCATCGGTCTTTTTTCATTCTGGAGAGAGACACATGACCACCACCACCCTGGCCGGCACCGTGGCCACCCAAGCCAACGTCTACTTTGATGGCAAGTGCGTCTCGCACACCGTCACCCTGGCCGATGGCGTTCGCAAGTCCGTGGGCGTGATCCTGCCCGCCACGCTGACCTTCAACACCGGCGCGCCCGAGATCATGGAAACCGTCGCCGGCAAGGCCACCATCAAGCTGGCCGGCTCCGACACATGGCAGACCTACGGCGCTGGCGAAAGCTTCAATGTGCCCGGCAATTCGTCCTTTGAGATCAAGGTCGAAGGCGAGCCTTACCACTACATCTGCCACTTCGGTTGATGACAGCGGCGTGATGCGTCCATGAAAAAGCCGCTCTTCGGAGCGGCTTTTCTGTTTCTGGTGCAGCGGTGCGTCAGACCACCACCGGCTCTGGCTCCAGCCGGATGCCAAAGCGCCCGTACACGCTCTCCTGAATCGCGCGTGCCAGCGTCACCACCTCGGCCCCATTGGCCCCGCCCCGGTTCACCAGCACCAGCGCCTGGCGCTCGTACACCCCAGCGCGGCCAATCGACTTGCCCTTCCAGCCGCAGGCATCGATCAACCACCCGGCTGCCAGCTTGAACGTGCCGTCTTCCAGCGCGTAATGCACCACGTGCGGATCGCGCCCAATGATGTCGCGACACTGCTCGGCCGTCACCACCGGGTTCTTGAAAAAGCTGCCCGAGTTGCCGATCACAGCCGGGTCGGGCAGCTTGGCGCGGCGCACCTCGCACACCCAATCGAAAATCTGCCGGGCATCCGGGGCGGTGATGCCCGTCTCGGCCATCTTGCGCTCCAGCTCCAGATAGCCCAGCACCGGTTGCCAGGGACGTGGCAGGCGCAGGCGCACCGTGGTGATCACGCTCTTGCCCGCCAGCGCCTGCTTGAAGATGCTGTCGCGGTAGCCAAAGTGGCACTGCGCCGCCGTCAGTGTCACCGTCCGTCCGGTGATCAGGTCCACCGCGTCCAGGGATTCGAAACGGTCTTGCAACTCCACGCCATAGGCGCCGATGTTCTGCACTGGCGAGGCGCCCACCGTGCCCGGGATCAACGCCATGTTCTCCAGACCGGGCAGGCCCTGGTCCAGGCACCACGCCACCGTGTCGTGCCAGCGCTCGCCTGCGCCCACTTCCACAATCCAGGCGTCGTCACGGGTCTCCAGCAGGCGGATGCCCTTGATCTCCACCTTCAGCACACAGCGGTCGATGTCCTGCGTCAGCACCAGATTGCTGCCGCCGCCCAGGATGAACTTGGGCGCGCGGCCCAGCTCCGGGTCATTGACCACCCGCTTCACATCGGCCTCCGAGTGAAGGTGCACCAGCGTTTGAGCGATGGCTGGCAGGCCAAATGTGTTGAACTCACGCAGGCTGGCGCCGCGCTCCAGATCGAGCAAAGCAGAAGAAACTGGCAAAGAGTCGGCGGCAGACGGTGTGTGCATGGCAGAATTTTCGCAGACAACGGAGAACACCATGCCCAGTTTTGACACCAAGCTCGATCCCAACCTCGATTCCGTCGGCAATGCCGTCGACACCACGGGCAAGGAAATCGGCACCCGCTTCGATTTCAAGGGCACCAGCGCCGCCGTCGAGTTCAACAAGAAGGACAAACAGGTCATCATCTTCGGTGACTCTGACTTCCAGATCGACCAGGTGCGCGATGTGCTCTACAACAAGCTGACCAAGCAAAAGGTCGACATCCGCTTCATGGACGTGGGCAAGGTCGAGAAGATCGGCGGCGACAAGGTCAAGCAGGTCATCAAGATCAAGGCCGGCATCGAAGCCGAACTGGCCAAGAAGATCACCAAGCTGATCAAGGACAGCAAGCTCAAGGTCAACGCCAGCATCCAGGGCGAGGAAGTGCGCATCCAGGGCGCCAAGCGTGACGACCTGCAGGCCGCCATGGCCCTGATGAAAAAGGAAATCACCGACGCTCCCCTGTCCTTCGACAACTTCCGAGATTGAGCCCACGCATGACCCAAGCCCACCCGATTCGTCAGATCCTGTTGGGCGTGAGCCTGACCTTGTGTGCCTGTGCTGCCCTGGCGCAGAGCGTGGCCATGACCGGTGGCATGGGTCGCAAGGCCCTGCTGGTTATCAATGGCGGTCAGCCCAAGGCCCTGGCAGCAGGTGAAGCGCACCTGGGCGTCAAGGTCATCAGCGTCACGTCGGAGCAGACGGTGGTTGAGATCGCGGGCCAGCGCCAGACGGTGGTCCTGGGTGGCGCGCCCGTCAGTGTGGGCGCGCGCAGCGGTGGGAGCGGTGGCAGCCAGATCGTGCTGACCGCAGGGCAGGGCGGCCACTTCGTCACCCAGGGCAGCATCAACGGCCGCAGCACCCAGTTCGTGGTCGACACCGGGGCCACCATGATCTCGATGGGCGCCGCCGAAGCCCGTCGCCTGGGCATCGCGTTTGAGACCGGTCAGCGCATGCAGGCCCACACGGCCAATGGCGTGACCAGCGGCTACCGCATCAGCCTGGGCACCGTGCGCATTCAGGACGTCGAGGTGCACAACGTCGAGGCGGCCGTGATGCCCATGGGCATGCCCTACATCCTGCTGGGCAACAGTTTCCTGTCGCGCTTTCAAATGAAGCAGGAAAACGGCACCATGACCCTCCAACGCCGTTTCTGACGGGCGAGGGCGCTCCACGCGCGGACTGGTTGCACAATGGCGGCCTGACCCAAACCGGGTCGCCACTTCCTGTTTTCGCACCATGGCCAAACGACCACGCCTGCCCGCCGGGCACAACACCCTCGATCAGATCCTGTTTGATCAGGGGTTCGGCGAACGCCGCGTGTGTGAAGG
>JACCEE010065938.1_pt1 | contig 12010 bp, 10 predicted proteins | sample 7449931 | NCBI WGS metagenome assembly JACCEE01 (sample SAMN15323457, study PRJNA562643) | freshwater metagenome | isolation source: river surface water | place: USA:Blue River Watershed | collected 2017-08-19 | reverse complement strand
GGCTGCTCACCGTCACCGGGGACTTCGACGCCGTGCGGGTGACCCGGGACGTCAGCGGCGCGCGCTAGACCTCCGCGGGATAGAGCCTGACCATGTGGTTCCTCCTCGCCTGTGCACCGCCGCCCGAACCCGTCACCGCGCCCGAGGTTCACTCCTGGAAGGAAGAGGGGCAGCTCGTCATCGACGGACTCGAGCAGGTGAAGCAGCTCTACCGCGACGACCAGCGGGAGGCGGCGAGGGTGCTCGCTGAGCGCGTGTACTCCGAGCGCTACGAGCCGCGACTCGAACCCGCGCTGGTCCGCATCAAGGGTGAGCGCGAGCGTCTGCAGCTCGAGTACGCCTTCGGCCAGCTCGTCGTGATGATCGACACGCGCAACAAGCACACGCTCGAGCACCTCGGCACGCTCGAGAGCAAGGTCACGCAGGTCGCGTTGGACGCGCAGCATGCGTTCCCGACGCCGGGCGAGACCGTGGTGCCCGCCACGACCGAGGAGAACTCCCTGAAGCCCCTCGTGCCCGACGTGCGTCCGAACTGGGAACGCGGCATCGAGGCCAAGCCCGTCATGGGCGCGAAGACCGAGAAGGACGCGAAGTAGCCGCGGCGAGACCTCCCCGGCGCTTGGCTAGTAGATCTCCATCCAGGCGACGGTCGCGGTGCCCATGAACGGGTCCGTCGCCGTGCGGACCACCTCGACCGCCGAGCCGCCGTCATCGGGCTCGGCGCTGCCGTAGAGCACGGTTCCGTAAGCGGTGACGGCCACGCCGGACACATAGCCATCCTGCTCGACGAACGGATCGTCGGAGCTGTTCGCCTCGCCGTCGCCGTCAGTGTCAAGGCCGGGGCTGCAGTCGTCGAAGCGGATGCCATAGACGCGTCCGGTGCCCATCTCGCAACGGTCCGCGTTCGGCGTGTAGGTGCTGAAGTAGATGACGCCCGCGTACACAACCGGATCGGAGGTGAGCCCCTCGCCGGAATCGAGCGGGTAGTAGCCATCGTGGCCGTTGCACGGGATCGGCTCGGCGCGGCTGGCGCAGTCGAGCGGCTCGGCGTCCTTCATCGCGAAGAAGTAGCCGCTGTCGCCGCCGCTGCGGTCGTAGGGCGTTCCGGTTCCCCAGTACACGCCCAGGCCGCCGTCGCGCAGCCATGACGTCGTCGCCGCGTAGAACACCTCGGGGCGCGCACTCACGCCGTTGGTGCCATCCGTGCCGCTGTACGGGTCATAGAACTCGCACCAGGTGAGGTCGTCCGGGTCGCGCGTGTCGATGATGGCCTTGTAGATCCAGCTCGAACCCGGGCTCTCCGCGTCGGACGGGCCACCGCCGCCTTCATCGGAGGGACGGTAGGCCGTCGTCACGGGGAAGTACACGACGTCGCCGTCGCCATCGCCGTCCACGTCGACGGCCGCGAGCGCCGAGGAGATGTACGCGTACTCGAGGCGGCTGGCGCCGTCGTTGTAGTTGAGGTCACCGCGCGCGACCCCGCCCGACTTGCCAAGGGAGGCGCGTTGCGTGGCCAGGTCGGGGAACGCGTCCCCGATGTTGTCGCCCGCCTGCGTGTAGCCGACGCTCTCCGTGTTCTGCCAGTCATCCCCCATGTTCCACATGTAGAGGTTGGCCTCGGTCGACTTCCAGTAGGCGTTGCCACCGCTGCCCGTGTAGCCCACGGCGCGGCCGCCACCCCACATGGCGACCCACTGGTCGTGGGGGCGGGACACGTTCGTGGCGTCATAGACGTTGAAGATGACGGGGCGCCCGGTGGTCATGCCCTGCGCCGTCGTGTCCGTCTCGTTCGTCTGCTCCCAGAGGAAGGTCGGCGCGCTGGGGTCCGTGATGTCGAGCGCGAGGGTGACCGGGCCGCCCATGCCTTGTTGGACGACCACGACGCGGTGCCACTCCGAGCCGTCGGTCGCCTTCGAACCGTTGGCGTCGGCGTCGATCCACACGTCCTCCACGACGGGGCTGCCGTCGAAGAGGAAGGTGCGTCCGTACCACATCAGGTCGATGAGGCTACCCGCCCACTCTTCGTCCTTGTCGCGGAGCAGCAGGTACCCGGGGATCCACGCCCAGAGCTCCTCGCCGGCCTCATCGTCGGTCGGCGTGGCCAGGTCGTCCTCGAGACGGAACGCGTGGAGCATGCCGTCGTTCGCGGCGATGAGCACGACACTCGGCACCTCGCGGGCCTCGAGGTCGGCCAGGAAGGCGCGGTAGGTCGGGTCGACGGCGTACATGTCGTTACGCGACGACACCACGATCGGCGTGGAGTAAGGCGAATCCCCGAGCTTCCAGCTGCCACGCGCGCCCGCGAGGGGGTATGCCTCGTTCAGCGTGAGGTCGAGGTAACGGAACTCGGCTTCGGGGAGACCACGCGCGAAGTCGATGAGGGTCTGGAGGTCGTCGCCGTCGACATAGCAGTCGCCGTCGAGGTCATAGGCCTGGTTCGACGCGCAGGGCGCCGAGCTGCCCACGGTCGTGTCGAGGTAGCTGCCGAGGACGCTCGCGCTTCCGCCCACGGAGCGCGCGAACTCGTTGTCGAAGCCGAGCCGACCCGCGCTACGGTCGCCGGAGAGCCCCGAGAGCGACGCCGCCCCGTCTTCCCAGGTGTAGATGTCGCGGGTGTTGATGCCGTCGCGGTCTTCCTCGTTGTCCTCGCTCGGGCTGACCGGACGGCTCACCAGGAGGTCGCCCGCGTCCCAGACGGCGCCGCCATAGGCGCTGGAGCCCGTGTAGAGCACCTCGCCATAGGTCGGGCTGCTCGGGTCGGTGTCAAGTTCGTAAGCGCGGACGTGGCCCTGCGCGAGCGGGTTCACGCCCGTGAGCTCGAAGAAGGTGTAGATGAGGTAGCTGCCATCGGCGCTGAGCACCGGCGCGGAGCGCGTGTACGTGCCGGCCACGATGTCGCCGAGGATGTCGAGCACGGAGCCGAGGATCTCGTTGCCGCTCGCGACGTTGTCGTACACCCCGTCGCCCGCGGTGTTGTTCGCGGCGTTCAGGAACAAGGTCTCCGCGAGCGATCCTGCCGGGAGGTTGAGCCCGATGGTGTGGGTGATGACGCGCTGCGTGCCGCTCAGCGAGCTGTAGTCGGCGTTGTAGAGGTTCGCGACGACGTTGTCGTAGATGCACTGCTCGTCGGGCGTCGCCACGCCAGCGGCGTTGCAGGACACTTCGGTGGAGCTGGCGCTGCTCGCGGCCGAGTACCCGAAGCTGATCTGCTCGTCATTCGTAGGTCGGTCCTTGGCAAGGACGACCAGGTGCACCTCGGTGCAGCTGTAGCCAATGGGCGTCTCGGCCCAGTCGCCCGTCATGCCGTCGCCATCGTCGTCGACGCCGTTCGCGGTGGCGCTCTGCTCGAGGTAGCTCTCGCCGACCGATTCGAGCGTCTCGGCGAGGTTCCGCGTCGTGCCGTGCGTCGTCATGCCGGCGAGCGCGGCGGCGAGCTCGTCGTAGGACGAGCCCACCGGCGCGATCTCGTAGTAGGCGTCGTTGCCCGAGGTGGCAGCGGTGCCCACCACGCCGTAGACCGCGTTGTCAAAGTGGCGCGTCACACCCTCGATGGCCTGACGAACGTCCGTCAGACAGGAATCCCCGGTGGTCGAGCCGTCGCACGGCCGATCCATGTCACTGGAGAGGTCGACCACGAAGATCACGATGGGCGGCACCATCTCGATGTTCGAGAGCATCTCGTCGGTGCCGGTCGCGGACGCGTCCGCGCGCTCGGGGAGCGCGAGGAGCAGCGGCAGCGTGAGCGGGAGGAGCGACATGATGAACCTCAACGGATCTTGCAGGGGCCGTGGATGACCTTGCGGACGGTCGACATCACCTTGGCTTCCATCGGGTTGACCGGATCGAACGCGGCGTCGGTGAAGCGCGCCGTGGCGTCCATCTCCCAGAAGTCCGAGCGGTACTGGGCCACGCCAATCTCGGTGCTGTACCCGGGGGGCGGGTTGCTGCACTTGGCGAAGCGCGCGCGAACCTCGTAGTTGCCCTGGTTCATCGGGAACCCCGTCCCCGCGAACATCTCGTCGGATTCAATCTTTGCGACGAAGGGCGTGCCGGTGTCCGCGGTATCCCAGCCCTCGTTGCGCGGCTGGACCGTCCGGATCTGCCAACGCCCGTGCTGCGTTCCCGCGTCCGCGGCGTTCATGACGAGGTGGTGACGACGAACGGCCGTGGCCACGCGGCTGTCCGTGCCGGCGACCGACAGCGTCGTGGCACCGATGATGGTGAGCAGCGCGATGAGCACCACCGCCACCAGCATGGCATAGCCGCCGCGACGGCGACCCGGGGAACGGAGACGGGCGAGGGCGTGGGTCACAGGAGGTTCTGCATGCGGAGGTTGCGCACGGTGACCTCGCTCGAGAGCACGGTGCGGAGGTAGTGATCCTCGGTGGTGGCCGCGCTGTTGTCCCCGAGCGCGGGACGCTGCCCCGGGTAGAGGTCGCGAAGCTCCTCACGCGAGCTGCGCACCACGACGGACACGCGGATCATGTACACGCTCGCGGCGTTGGCGGCCGTCACGGTGTCCGACCAGCTCCCCGTGGCGCTGCAGTCCTGCGCGGTGGACGCCGTGCCGTCGTCCACGCAGAACGAGAACTGCAGATCCTCGACGTTGTCCACGAGCGGAACGTCGTTCGCGCTCGGCGCGTCGAAGTCGAGGTCCATCATCAACACCGGGTGGGCCTCGCTGCCGGGTCCCACGCCGTCGCTGTCGTCCGCGTCGATGTAGAAGGTGGCGACCTCGCCACGCGAGCAGGTCATGATGAGCGGGAGGTTCTCGTCCGCGGCGCAGTCCGCGTCGTAGTCCGCGAGACCCGAGTTGCTCGCGATGCCGATCTCGCCGGTCGTGGCGCTGCCGTCCGAGGTGACCTCCCAGAGCCAGCTGCGGAACTCGCCGATGGCGGCGTAGTCGTAGCAGAGCAGCAGCTCGCCGGAGCGCACCTGGGGAATGCGGAGGAGGTTGCGGCCGACGTTCGTGTTGAACGTGAGCGAAGTCGTGCCGCACGGCGGCGGCAGGTCGTCCCACGTGTACATGACGAGCGACGGCTCCATGCCCACGATGGTGATGGCGTCGCTGCCGTTGGGGCCCGTGTTGTTGTAGTGGACGACGGCCTGGAGCGGCTGGTCGGCGTCGCCGCCGGCGCCGAACACGCCGGTGGTCGTGCCGTTCGTGCCGAGCCCGGCGTTGCGGGACGTGCGGGTCAGGATGTCCATCGCCATACGCGCGTTCTGGTGCATCTCCGCCTGCAGGTCCTCATAGATCAAGGACTGCATCTGTCCCGTGAACAAGCGGTAGAGACCGCCCACGACGATGAGCCCGATCGCGATGGCGATCATCAGCTCGAGGATCGAGAAGCCGGAGCGCGCGCGGGGGGCCATTAGGAATCCCGGTAGCGGAAGGAGGAGATCGTCGTCCCGTGCAGGGTGTCGAAGGCCGAATCCTGGAACACGCAGCGCACGCGGAGGCGCACCATGGTCTCCTGATCGTCCATCGTCGTCGTGTCCCAGGTGACGGTGTAGAGCGCCGGCGTGAGCCATGCCCCGACGGTCTGCTGCGTCACCGTCATCGGCGCCGGGGCGCTCGGGTACTCGAGGTTGTCGAACGCGCCCATGGAGGCGGCGTCCCCGCCGGCGTCCGTGAACTCCGCCATGGCGGCGCCACGCTGCCAGTCGAGGCTCAGCAAGCGCTCCATCTGCGCTTGCGCCAGGTAGGTGCAGTCCGTCAGACGGCGCGCGTTCGCGTTGGAGCGGACAGCCTGGCCGTGGAACGCGAACATGACGATGAGCGAGAACCCGAGCAGCGCGGACGCGATCATCACCTCGATGAGGGTGAACCCTCGACGAGGCGCGTGGCGGCGCGAGTGCAGTGCGCGGGCGGACATGCCCCCTATCGTAGCAAGTCGCGTGCCAGTCGGGGAAGCCCCGTGTGCGCGATCCTCAACGCGGCCGCGCCGGGAAGGAGTTTCCCGATCGGGAAAAAGTTTCCTACCCACCGGCGTTGCCGAGCGGACACGCGTCGTGGACGGCGCCACGCTGCCCGCGGACCGTGCGTCGGACCACGTGGAGCTCCGGGACCACGACGCCGCTCGCTTCGACCTCGTCCAGCGTGCGGTCGGCGTCATCGAGCCAGGCCAACACCGGCGGCGCCGTCGTGGCGCAGTCCTCCGCACGCACGCGGCCCGCGCTCGTCAGCAGCAGGATCCGCGCGCGGAGCACCTTCGCCTGTGCGGAAGCGCGCGGCGTGTCCGCGCGGGTGACCGCCTCGCCCACCGCCGTGAGAGCCTCCTCGAGGCGCTTGAGCTGCGCGAGCGCCTGCGCCCGCGCGAGGTGCACCTCGCCGCGGGCCGGCGCCTCGTTCACGAGCGCGTCGAGCGTGGCGAGCGCGGCGTCAGGCTTGCCAGCCGAGAGCTCCAGCAGCGCGAGCGAGTGCCGGATGGCGACGTCTCCGGGCGCGCGCGTGAGCGCCTCGCGGAAGGAACGCTCCGCCTGACGCGCGTTGCCCTCCGCCATGGCGACGCTGCCGAGGCCCTTCCATCCGAGGGGGTTCTCAGGTGCGACCTCGGTGACCCGCTGGAAGTTGGCGCGCGCCAGATCGCGGTCCCCGGCGAGATGGAGCGTCCACCCGAGCCCGTAGAGCGCGGCGACCTCGTCGGGCTCACGCTCGAGGGCCTGACGGAAGGCCACCTCCGCCGCGACGAGATCGCCCTTGGCGAGCGCCGCGTCACCCTCGTCGAGGCGCGCTTGCACGCCGCACGCCATGAGCACGGCCAGGAGCAGCGCCATCACGGCTCCACCCCGTAGTCGCGCGCCTTGTAGAGCAGCGCCTTGCTCGAGATCTCGAGCAAGCGGGACGCCGCCGCCTTGTTGCCGCCCGTCCGGGCAAGCGCCGTCACGATGAGCTCCCGCTCGAGCGCCGCCGTGCGACGCGGGATGCTGAGGTCGTGCGCATCGACCGACGCGGCGGGCTCCAGGGGCCGCGCGTCCATCGGAAGGTCGTCCGCGCCAAGGACCGCGCCGTCACACACGAGGAGCGCCCGCTCGAGCGCGTTCTCGAGCTGACGGACGTTGCCGGGCCATGCGTGCGCCACCAGCGCGCGCAGCGCGTCCTCCGACACGCTCGGCCTCGGCAGATGAAGCCGCGTGCAGAGCGCGTCGAGCAAATGCTCCACGAGCAGCGGCACGTCCTCCCGGCGTGCCCGGAGCGGCGGCACCTGCAGATGGACGACGGCGAGACGGTAGTAGAGGTCTTCGCGGAAGCGCGGCGGCGCGAGCGTCTGCGCCGTCGCGGCGACGATGCGCACATCCACGCGCGTGTCCTTCGTGGCGCCGATGCGGCGCACGACCCCCTCCTGCAGGACGCGCAAGAGCTTGGCCTGGAGGGGCGCCGGCAGGTCCCCGATCTCGTGGAGGAACAGCGTGCCGCCGTCGGCCTGCTCGAACAGGCCCGCGTGCGCCGCCACCGCGCCCGTGAACGCGCCGCGGACGTGGCCGAAGAGCTCGCTCTCCAGGAGCGTCTCCGGGATCGCCGCGCAGTTCACCGCCACCCACGGCCCCGAGGCCCGCGGCGAGAGGCGGTGGATCGCGCGCGCGAGCAGCTCCTTTCCGGTGCCGCTCTCTCCGGTGACGAGCACCGTGCTCGGGTGAGGCGCCACGCGGGTGAGCACGCGGAGCACCTCCTGCACGGGCGCGGACCGGCCCACGAAGCCCTCGACGGGCTCGCCCGTCCGCTCGCGCAAGCGGGCGTTCTCGACCGCGAGGCGCCCACGTTCGGCGACGAGGCTCTCGCGCTCCTCCAGTTTGCGCAGGTGGAACACGACCTCATCGGCGGAGATCGGCTTGGAGACGAAGTCCCAGGCGCCCCGGCGCACGGCCTCGAGCGCGGTCTCGTTGCTGCCGTAGGCGCTCATGACGATGACCGGCGGCGCTCCGGGAGGAAGCGCGTCGAGGAAGCCCATGCCATCGAGGACGGGCATCCGGACATCGCAGAGCACGGCGTCGACGCCGTCGAGGAGGCCGAGCGCCTCGCGGCCGTTGCCGGCCACGCGCACCTGGTAGCCCGCGCGCGTGAGCACGAGGGACAGGAGGTGGCGGAGGTTCTCCTCGTCATCGACGACGAGAACGCGGGACACGGAGCCGGGCACGAGGACAGGATAGCCCGTCGCACGATGCGGATCGCGCTCCTCGCGCATGGCTACCCGCCGCGGGAACCCGCGGGTACGGAGACGTACACCCTGCGGCTCGCGGAGGCCCTGCGCGCGCGGGGTGACACCGTGAAGGTGTTCGTGGCGGCGCCCGTGCCCGGCGCGTCGCCCTATGCCGTCGAGGACGACAGCGCGCTGTGGCGGTGCGCGCAGAACGCCCCCTACGGCGCGCTTCGGCGCGGCGGGAGCGACCCCGCCATCGACGCGCTCCTCGGGGCCGCCCTGGCGAGGTTCCGCCCCGAGGCGGTCTACGTCCAGCACCTGCAGAACCTCTCCACGACGCTGCGCGTGCCGGCGCCGTACCTATGGATGCTCCACGACGCCTGGGCGTGGTGCCCGGCGGGCGGGACCCTGCTCCGCGACGAGGTACCCTGCGAGGGTCCGCGAGCGCTCGCCGATGCAGGCGCGACCTGCGCGCGCTGCGCGTCCTCCTGGGTGCGCGACCCTCCCGCGGTGACGGCCGCGCTCGACCTGGCCGGCCGGCTCGCCCGATGGGTCCCGCCGGAGAGGCTGCACGCGGCGTGGAGGCGTCTGCCACCGCGGCTGCGTGACGCGCTCACCCGATCGGGCACAGCGTCCGTGACACCCGGGCACATCCAGCGGCGTGACGACCATGTGCGCGCCTTCGCGGACGGTGCGCGCGCGCTGCTCTCGCCGAGCGCCTGGCTCGCAAAAGCGGCGCGCGCGGAAGGACTCCCCTCGCCGCGCGTCGTCCCGCACGGCGTCGATCCCCTCCCCCTGCCCCGCGATCCGAACGGCCCGTTCATGTTCCTCGGCACCCTCGCGCCGCACAAGGGCCCCGACCTCGTGCGCGAGGCGCACCGACGCGCCGGCGTGCGCCGGCCGCTTCGGATCCACGGGCCACCGGGGCCGGACGCGGCCTTCGCGGAGCGCCTCGGCGCGGACGGGCCGCTCGATCCCGACGCCGCACGGCGCGCGCTCGCAGGTGCGCGCGCGCTCGTCCTGGGCTCACGCTGGCCGGAAAACGCGCCGCTCGTGGTGCTCGAAGCCCGCGCGCAGGGCTGCCCGGTGATCGCGCCCGCCATCGGGGGCGTCCCCGAGCTCGTCGAGCACGGCGTTGACGGGCTCCTCGTCACGCCGAACGACCCCGACGCGCTCGCCATGGCGCTCCGCACGCTCGACGCGGCTCCCCTGACGAGCGTGCGTCCTCCACGAACGTTTCAGGATCATGTCGACGAGATCCGGGCGATGCTGCGCGAGGTGGCCACGGGCGCATCCGTGGTTACCCCCTCGACGGAGGCGCCATGAGCCGGCTGGACGAACTCGCCGAGCAGGTCACGGAGCTGCTCGCCACCTACGACCCCGACGTCGAACGCGACGGGGAGGGCCTCTGGAGCGTGCGCTTCGGGTCGACGCTCGTCGTGACGAGCATCTTCGAGGACGGCGACCGACGCTACGTCCGCATGCTGAGCCTGCTCCTCCATGGGGTGCGCCCGCAGCTCGAACTGGTGACGCGGCTCCTGCGCCTCAACGCCGAGGTGCTCTTCGGGGCGTTCCAGCTGTTCGAGGACGACACCCTGGGCTTCGCCCACACCCTCCTGGCCGACCCTCTGGCGCCGACGGCCTTCCACCACGCGCTCTCCTACGTCGCCCGCGTCGGGGACGACCACGACGAGGAGCTGCAGGCGCTCGCTGGCGGCCAGCGGATCGAGGACCTGCTGGAGGCGACCTGAGCATCGGCCGTCTCGAGCAGCCGCTCCGGGTGCTCCACGTGGTCCACGGACCCGATCGTCCGGAGGCCGGCGGGACCGAGCGCTACGCGGCCGAACTGGCGCGCGCACAGACCGCTCTCGGCGCCGAGGCGCGCACCTGGTGGGGCCACGGCGTACGCCGCCGCTACGGGATGTCCGGCGACGTCGACAACGCGGACGCGGTGGGCGCCCTCTCCGCCGAGCTCGTGGCGCGTCCGGTGGACGTCGTCCACGTGCACCACCTGACGGGGCTCTCGGCGTCCCTGCCGGCGGTCGCGCGCGCCCACGGCCCGCGCGTCGTGTTCACGCTCCACGACGCATGGATGGGGTGCGCGCGTGGTCAGCTGGTCGACCACGACGGCCAGCGGTGTGAGGGCCCGACGACCGAGCGCTGCGCGAGGTGCCTCGCCCCCGACCGATGGGCGCCGCTGCCGGCGCGCCTCGCACGACGGCTCCCTTCCCCGACGGCAGCAGTCACACGCCGCGCAGACGCCATGCGCGGCGCGCTGGAGGCGTGCGATCTCGTACTTGCGCCGGCGCCCCACCTGCCCGAGCGGCTGGGCATCGCCGCGACCGTGCTGCCGCTCCCGCTGCTCGGGCCCGTCTCGCCCGCGGCCACCCGCGAAGACCACGTCGTTCGCTTCCTGTTCCTCGGCGCCCTGCTCCCGACGAAGGGCGTCGACCTCGCGGTGGAGGCCTTCCTGGCGCGGCGCACGACGGCGCCGGCCACGTTGACGCTCGCCGGACCCGCGCAGCCGTGGCGAGGCTCCCTGCGCCACGTCGACAGCCTCCTGGCCCGCATCGACGGCGAGGGAGACGTTCGCCACATCGGAGCGGTGCCACGCGATGCTCTCCAGACGCTGTTCGACACCCACGACGTGCTCCTCTTTCCGAGCACCTGGGAGGAAAACAGCCCGCTCGTCGCCATGGAGGCCAGCGCCGCCGGCCTCGTCCTCCTGGCGAGCGACGTGCCCGGCGTGCGGCACACGGCCCCGCGCGCGACGAGGCTGCCGGTAGGGGATCGCGCCGCGTGGAGCCGCGCCATCGACGCCGAGATCCGCGTGGGACGCCGTCGCGTTGCGCCGGTGACGTTCCCGACGATGCACGCCCACGCCGGCGAGCTGCTGGCCAGATACCGCCGCCTCGCAGGGGAGGGAGGCCTGCGTTAACGGCGCCTTGGAGGCACCATGCTGCTGCTCGCGCTGCTCCATGTCGCTCAGGCCGGTGAAACAGAGCTCCGCGCGTGCTGCGCGTCCGTCGGCGCCTCGGGGTGCCCCGCGCAGGTGAACCTGGTCGGCGAGGGTTCGTCGGTGCAGACCACCACGATGGGCAACGCGGTTCGCGGCGCCTGGGCCTTGACCTGCGGCGGCACGGCGACCTTCAACGCCGTGTACAGCGCGGACCTGGAGCGGGCCCCGCGTCAGGGCGAGGTGCTGGACGTCCTTGCTCCGCTCGCCTCCCACTGCTTCCAGCAGGCCTGCGAACTGCCGACGGGAGCGTGCTTCAACCAGGAGAGCGACGGACGCGTGTCCGTGCTCGGCTGCAAGGACGGCCTCCCGATGACGGGCGCGGGCCTGGCGGTCGCGCCCGTGCGACGCATGAAGAAGCCGGTCGTGGTCGTCGTGGATCGGCGTCCCCTTGTGGTGGACGCGCAGCCTCCGGCGCAGGCCGTGCCGCCGCCGGCGCCCCAGGCCGTACCCAGCGCTGGCGGGGCGGTCGCGTCCCCGCAGCGCACCACCGAGGCCCTCGTCGAGCTGACCGAACGCTTCCCGACCGACCCGCCCTCCCCTTGCTCTGCCAAGTCCGGCGAGCTCCGCACGGAGGCCCGCCGGCACGTAGATCTCGGCGACGAGCGGCGCATCGCCCGGGACTGGGCAAGCAGCCTCCGCGAGTACCGTGTGGCCCTCACCATGGACACCTGCAACGGCTACGCGTGGCTCGGCCTCGGGGAAGTGGCCGTGTCGAACCAGCGGCCGGATCTGGCCGCGCACGCGCTGCTCAACGCGACGCAGCTGCTGCCGCAGCATTACGGCGCGCTCACCAGCCTGGGCAAGGCCTACGAGGCGCTGGGCCAGAACCTTCTCGCCGCCGAAGCCTACCGCG
>JACCEE012782422.1_pt1 | contig 12012 bp, 16 predicted proteins | sample 7449931 | NCBI WGS metagenome assembly JACCEE01 (sample SAMN15323457, study PRJNA562643) | freshwater metagenome | isolation source: river surface water | place: USA:Blue River Watershed | collected 2017-08-19 | reverse complement strand
TCTTCTTCAATGGATGGTTCAAAAATTATATATAGATTCGCTGCATCTACATCACAATCTGCAACTAATGTATTCTGTTCTATTGTTGAAAATGCGGCACTAATACTGCTTTTACCGGTTCCCCCTTTTCCACTAATGATTGCTATTTCCATATTTTTTATTGATTTCTGAGAATATTCTTAAAAATTTTATTTCCCATTCAGGAAATGTTTTAACAAAGAGAGATCCTTTGGAGTATAGTTCAGCAATCTCTTTTTTGAATGGTATTTCAAGAAGTAATGGGATAGATTCCTCTTGTAAATAATCATGAATGATATAGTCATCCCTCATTCGATTTATGATCACTCCAAAGTTTTTATTTAATGATTTAAGTGTTTCTACAGTTTGTTTCAAATCACTCAATCCAAAAAGAGTTGGTTCTGTAACCAAAATTACATAATCTGCCGGAACAATTGTTTGTATAAAAGAACATGAGCAACCCGGAGGTGCATCGTAAATAATAACACCTTCATTACCAGCTATTTTTAATGCTGACTTAATCACAGGTACCGGAGAATATAATCCAACATTGCTTTTTGCTTCAACTATCATTAACCTTTCATCATATTGTTCCATTGTGATTTTTCCAATAACAGATTCCTTTTCATGAATGGCGTTTGAGTCACATGCGTATAAACAAGCTCCACAACTATGGCACAATTCATCAATAACCTGTATTAAATTAAACTTAGGAATTGAAAGGATGGCATGATAGTTACAAATATCATGACATTTGGAACAGAATGTACAACGATTAGTATCTATGATTGGGATATTTTGAATTACATCGAATCTATTTACCTCTTTTGTTTCAAAAAAGAGGAGATCATTTGGTTCTTCTGCATCACAATCAACCAAAGTTATTTCCTGATTAAGATGCCTTAAAGTATAAAAAAAGTTAGTAGAAAAGATTGTCTTTCCGGTACCACCCTTTCCACTAGCTATAGCTATTTTTAGGTTTTTAAATTCAGACATTAATCTTTAGTTGTTTAACATTTTAATAATATTTTCGATTGTATTTTGTTCTTTTATTATAATCATTTTGATTTTTAATTGATCCATCAGTGGCTTGATTTTTATACCAAATTCCCTTGCTACAACTGAGGAAACATCTTTGTTCGCTAAAAATTGAACAGAAGAAGGACCAGCACCCTCCTCAATATCTTTATTTGGGTTTTGAATAAATTCTGTGGTTTTTTTTTCTGTATCATAAATAACAAAATAACTACAACGACCAAAACGATGATCGATAATTGAATTAATCTGATTTCCTTGAGATGTAATAGCAATTTTCATAATAAACAATTTAAATTATTAAAATAAATTAATGAACAAATGGTCATTGCAAATTTATTGAACATTTGTTCATTTAAATCAAAATTTTTGTTAATTTTGCAAAAAAATAAATAAATATGGAAAATCGAATTCAAAATACTGAAACAAAGCAAACTAGAGTAATATTCCCTTCGACATTAAACACACAGGATAGTTTATTTGGTGGAAATATTATGAAATGGATGGATGAAGTGGCATATATTGTTGCAGTCAGATATGAAAGAGAGAAGATGGTAACGGTATCTGTGGATAAAATCAAATTTTTAAAATCAGTATGTTGTGGTTCTATTATTGAGATCGTAGGAAGAGTTGTAAATGTAAAAAATGTCAAGTTAGAGGTTCTTGTTGAAGTTTATGTTGAGGGGATTCATTCAGATATAAAGGATAAAGTAGCTCAATCCCTATTTACTTTTGCAGCTATAAATGATGAAAATAAACCGAAACCATTAAAAAAGATGTGACTTCTGACAAACTATTGGCACAAATGCTTCAAAATTCTTTCTAAAAAAAGAAAAAAATATGAACTAATTGGATTTAAAATTCCTATTTACAAATTTTATTCAATTAATTATCAAAACTTTATAAAATATTTTATTAAATTTCCATTGGAATTATTTTCCAATGGAAATTTTTATTATCTTTGCATCGTCAAACTGATTAAAAAATGAACTCAAAAATTAAAAACTTATTCCATAAAAACAAGCTCACTTTATTGGGTGTTCTGGTTGGAGCAATCGGAGGTTATCTATACTACCGATTAGTAGGGTGTGAATCGGGTGCCTGTGCTATTACTTCCAGTCCTATCAATAGTACTATCTACGGAATGGTTCTTGGAGGATTACTTTTTAATATGTTCCAAAAAGAAAAAAAAGAAACTACAACTCCAAAAGACACTGCCAATGAATAATTTTTTCAAAAACTGGCATTTCACTAGAATTATTCGTTTTGTTGCGGGTATTGGATCATTAATTTATGGAGTAGTGGCTCATGATCAAATTTTTCTGATTTTAGCTGCTTTATTTTTAGTTCAATCTTTTTTCAATTTATCCTGTTGTGGCAACAATGGTTGTACTACTACACAATCGACAGATAATAAACAAGTTTACAAAGATATTATAAAACCTTTAAAATTAAAATAATACAATGAAAGCAATTCAATTGACCAAAGCCGACTTTTTAAAAAGAGTCGTTGACTATGAAAACTCTCCATCCGAATGGAATTATTTAGGGGACAAACCTGCCATTATAGATTTTTATGCTGACTGGTGTGGACCATGCAAGCAAGTGGGCCCAATTTTAGAAGAGTTAGCAGAAGAATATGAAGGCAAACTTTATATCTATAAAATTAACACGGATGTTGAACAAGAATTAGCAGGAGCATTTGGAATTCAAAGTATTCCAACACTTCTTTTTGTTCCCATGAATGAGCAACCACAAATGGCTATGGGAGCACTTCCCAAAAGCACTCTAAAAGATGTGATCACAAACGTTTTATCTGTTAAATAAATTATTAGGGATTCTTTACATGAAAACACTCTGTAGAATAAGGGATATTTATCGGGCTATTTCAGAATTTGAAGTACAATTCCAACATGAGCATAATCTTAATTTGAATGAAGGTATGTTATTGTGCAGTCTGCACTCTAATGGGGTCTTATCTTCGGGAGAGATTGCTAACGTGTTGGGACTTACACCTTCAAATGCCTCCAAAGTGATCACATCTACTGAAAAAAAGGGGCTAATAAAGAGAGAGTTCGGTAATTCTGATAAACGTCAGATGTACTTTTCACTTACAAAAGCAGGGGAGCAATCCATCACTGCTATTGAATGTGATAAAGTAAAAATTCCTGAGATGTTAGAAACTTTCATCGAAATGGAAAACGCTGACTTGAAATAGGGCCTTTATTCTACCATTTATTAAAAATGACCGTCACAACCATGAACGGTCATTTTTTTTGAGTCATGGTATGTATTTCACCAACAGCAGCGTCAATAATTTCATCTTTAGTCATATCATTCCAGTTAAAATATGCTGTAATATCGGGTGGAACGCCCGCTTCTGCATAATTATTACCATTCAGATCAAGTAATTGAGAAACACTAAAGCGATAAAACCATCCATTTGGAAGCTGGCCTCCATTAGGGATTCCGCCACCTCCACCGGTATAATCTCCTACTAATTTAATTTGGTCAAAAGCTTTAGTGATAACTGAGAAGAAAGTTGAGGCACTATATGAATACCTATCAATTAAGACCATAACCGGTTTTGTATAAATTGTTCCGGTTCCTCTCAAGACTTGAATGGGTTCTTTTTCTCCGAAATCATCATGGTGAGGTCCATTTCTGTTTATAGAATAAGCCACCAGTTTAGATTCACTACAAAAAGCTTCTAAAATGATAAAAATATTACTAATTGAACCTCCCCCATTGGCTCTTAAATCTAAAATCAGGCCGTCTGTATTTTGATAATATTGAGTTAAATAGTTCATCTGATCCTGAGTCACTTCTGACATAAAGCTTTCATAACGAATATATCCGATCCTACCATTATCAATAAAATCATGATGAAAAGGACCAAAAGTTTTAAAGTTAGGAATATAATAGCGGTTAACAACATGTTCACTATAGTTTGAATTGTTTTGGATTCTGATATTATATCTTGAAATATTAAATGGAGAGATCAAATTGGAATGATCATCCCGAAGTTCATCCATCATATTACCCATAACATCAAATAGTTGTTCATCAGACATCTCTTCGAATATTTGGGCCCGATAGGTCTCTCTAATCTGATCCCAATCAATATTTTTATATTCAAAGTAACTGTATTTTTGATCGATTTGATTCCACAGGTAATCAAAATTAACAAAAGGATCCGTACTGGCTTTATTTTCATCAAACAATAATTTCTCGCATGAAGAAAACAAAATGATAAGAGTTAGGAATAAAAATATTTTTTTCATGATTATCTTTTCTTATTGTTGATTAAAATAGTGTATTGCAATTTATGGGTTGCCATATCGAAAGGTTCAAAAGAGCCGGGGGCATGTGCAACATCCCAAATATAGGAAATTCTTCTTCCGTTACCAGAAGGATAAAACCAGGTATAATCGATTTGGGTTCCGATCCTCCAACCGTTAAGTTTCCATCTATATTCTTTTAACAATTTATCTAATGACAAGGCTGTTCCGTAAATAGCTCCCAAATAAACGTAGTTATAGGTGGAAGGTCTGGAATTAAAGTTTAACAGACCTATATTCATTTGAAATGAAAGCACTCTTTTACCGGGTTTTTTAGTTCCTTTAATGAACCAACATTTAAAAGGTTTTGGTTGACTTATAGAAAAATCCCGGGATATCTTTCCAACCAACATTAAATTTGTAAAAGCTTCATAACCCACCTGAGCATTTTGCAAGGAACTATTTAATCTCAAATTCTGAGTCATGAGTAGAGCTCCCCCAACCTTAAGATTCCATTTTGGATGTTTTAAAACAGGTAAATTATACAAAAAATGGTAATAGCCATTAAATTGAAAGAATTGTTCATTCCACATATAAATACCTCCATCCAAGTCAAACCGGTTTTCGGTATTGTCAGTATGATAAATCCCGGAAAAGGTAATTCCTAAACCCGGTAATTCATAAAACAATGGAGAAGTGGAAAAGTCCCTATAAACACCACTCCCTGTATGAATGGATAACCCCATTAATTTTCTGGATTCATTGAAAATGGTGGGTTCGTTTTGTGCAACCAATTTATAACCAAATAGGTTGATAAATATAAACAATAATTGAAACCCTAAAAACGTTCGTTTACTCTGAAATTTTAACATTATGCTGAATTTTAAGTCTAATAGGCAAAAATAACATTTTTTTCCATTAGTATAAAATTTTATCTTTGCAAAAATAAATTGAATGAAAAAAATCGTCTTACTGACCTTCCTTTTAAGTTATGTATTTGTTTATTCACAGGTTGATACAATCAAAACATCTGAACAAGACTCTTTGCAATGCATAAGGGTTTCAAATCAGGTTCAGGATTCGTTGGTTTTTCAATTTTCTCATCAAAAATTTGATCGATTTTTTCCCATAATAAACTATTGGATAGACTCTTGCGGATATTTCGAGTCCACATTACGTTCTATAATTATGGAAGAGATCATTACAGGAAATCCTGTAGATTTAGCCATTCAGGATTATTTTGAGGTTGGATACTATGACATTTTTCAAAACAGAAGAACTGATGCTCAGGAGTACAACTATTATGATTTTTATATGGATAATGTAGTTTATTACGGATTTATTCCATTAAATTCAAAACTAGATTCAGTTATTCAACAAAGAGCCTATGATTGGAAAGATTCCACATTTTTAACAGCAGATGAGCGCCTAATGTGTTTACTTTTCTCAGGGGATCAATATGAATTTGAACAATTAGCATTAAAAAAGGAGAATAAAAAATCAATTATTGGGAAACAGATCCGTCACCAATATCGTAATGAAAGAGATCAATATATTGCCTTGATTTTTGGTACCGGTTGGTCATTTCCCACAGATAAAAAGAATGTTTTAGGAGTTAATCAAAGTTTAAAAATAGGTCTATCATCTTCATTATCTAACAGATGGATTTTTGATTTGCTTTTAGATTTTAAAATTAATTACAATCCAAAACCTTTTGATTTTTATGCATTGGATGTCATTAATGAAGTTAAACCTGCTACCATTTTTAATATTGGAGGATACATAAACTATCGTTTATTTGGAATTCGATGTGGATTAAATAAGATTTATATTATTCCTAAAGCCGGCTTTGGCTTTGATTTTATTTCAACAGGAATATTTGAAGAAGTGGGTCAGGAGGAATATAATTATTACAATCCAACAACCATCAATATCACATTAGGAATCAATACTTTAATTCCTTTATTAAAAACAAGTTATTTAGGAATCGGGATCAATTATCATTATATTCCATTTAATTTGGACAAAAGAGTAAAAACACCATTAGAATCCCATTTTATCAGTGGTGAGGTATTTTGGAGACTTTAACTTCTTATATTGCTTTAATTAAAAGGAAGACAAGATATCAAAAAACAAAAAGCTAATTAATCTGCAAACACTTTCATGGCAATATAAGCACAAGCTTCTGCATCTGCTAATGCATTATGATGATTGGTCAGGTCATAACCACAATGAGCGGCAACAGTATTCAATTTATGATTTTCAAGATCAGGATACACTTTTCGGGATCCCTGACAAGTACAATGAATTGGGTAATTAGGATAATACATTTGATACATTTGATGAGCTGCTTTCAGACACCCTCTTTCAAAAACATTATTGTGAGCGACTAATGGCAAACTGCCAATTTTTTTATCAATTTCGGTCCAAACATCTTTAAAATTACGTGCATTTTGGGTATCTTTTTCTGACAAACCATGAATCCTTGTATTAAAATAGTTATAGAACTCAGGTTCAGGTTTCACCAAATGGTAAATTTTATCAATAATCTGTCCATTTTTAACTATAACAACACCCACGCTACAGATGCTGGTAGGGTAACGGTTTGCCGTTTCAAAATCCAAAGCTGCAAACTCATTTAAAACTATTTTTTTGGATTCTCTTGTTTTTCTAACCTTTTTAATCTTTTGATGAATTGGTTTTTTAGCAGGATCATCTTGAATAAAAACTACTAAATCATCCCCACTGACAGGTTGTAACTCTTTTTTTTCCACTTTTTTCTTCATATCCCTCAGCACAATGTGCCACATCTAATAAATTATAAATCCCAATATTGATTTACGAAATCATCTACTTCCTCTTTGGAGTAATTTATAAAAGTCACATGACCCATTTTAGAATCCTCAACGATATCGGATTTCAAATAATCGTGGACAAAAACCCTCGGTAATGACAATTTTTCCAATTCTTTAACTCCGTTGATATGCTGGCCAAAAAAACTCACTGAAATTGCAGGGTACAGTAAATCTGTATTTTCCAGAGGAAGACCAGTAATAGCACGAATATGTTGCTCAAATTGGCTCACATTACAAGCTTCAATAGTATAATTTCCTGAATTATGAGGGTGAGGAGCCATTTCGTTAAAGATAACTTCCTCATCAAGCACAAACATTTCAATAGTCAGTGTACCAACAAATCCTAAATTTCTCATCATGGTTTTGGCCATAAACTCAGCTTTATGAGTTATCTCATCCGAAATGGAAGCAGGAACTATACTCATCAATAGATGAGTTCCCTTGTTGATATTCTGAGCAATCGGGAAAGTAGTGATATCGCCGAAAATACTTCGGGTAACAACAATACTGATTTCCATATCAAAAGGAACATATTTTTCCAAAATACAATGGCTTTTTTCTACAATTCTGGAAGCTTCAGGAAACTGATCAGCACCTTGAAGGAAAACGTAACCTTTGGGATCAAAAGCATTACATGTTTTTAGCACACAAGGATAATCAATAAGACGAACTCCTTCAATCAATTCATAAGTATTATTCACAGGAATATACTCAGCACAAACTGCACCAGCACGAGTAGCAGAAATTTTTTCCCGTAATCTGTGTTGTGCAAGGAATAGGGGCATCTCACCTTGTGGAATATTGTATAGTAGTCCAAGTTCTTTTATTGAAGTATAAGGAACATTTTCAAATGCATAGGTAACTACTTCTGTTTTCAGACATAATTCCTCCATTTTTTTAACATCGTTAAAATCCGCAACGATCTGTTCTTCTGCAAATTGCGAACATGGGCAATCGGGTTGAGGATCAAGAACAACGATTTGCATACCCATACGATGTGCAGCTTCAGCCATCATCATTCCCAAATTGCCACCACCAATAATACCTATCTTTTCCATTCAATAGTATTTTAAAACGCAAAGATAACTAAATTCAGTTTATGTTGATCATATTTTAAATGAAATGGGCATTTAATTATGTCAAATTTTCATTATTTTTGTAAACATAAAAACCAAACGAATTATGAGAGTTGTTGTTCAAAGAGTAAAAAGTGGTTCAGTGGTAGTTGAGAATCAAGTCACCGGATCAATAGGAAAAGGGCTTTTAATATTGGTTGGAATAGAAGAGGCGGACACATTAGAAGACATAGATTGGCTTTGTGCAAAAATTGCTCGTTTAAGAATTTTCCCTGATGAACAGGAAGTGATGAATTTATCGGTAACAGATATCAAAGGTGAAATCTTAGTTGTGAGTCAATTTACTTTACATGCAACCACGAAGAAGGGGAATCGACCTTCCTATATCAAAGCGGCACCTCCGACAATTGCTATTCCACTTTATGAAAAATTTGTTGAAAAGTTAGAAGCAGAAATCGGTAAAAAGGTAGAGGAGGGAATTTTTGGAGCCATGATGGATGTCAGCTTAGTCAACTGGGGCCCAGTAACAATATGGATTGATACTAAAAATAAAGAGTAACCCCAGAACTTTCATATATTCCAAACCTCGTCAATTCAGTTTTATAACCCCAGAGAACGCAAAGAATATCTACCACAGTGAACGCAGAGATTATTTACCACAGAGAATACAAAGATTATTTTCCGCAGTGAACGCAAAGAATATATACCCCAGAGAATCCAAAGAATATTTACCACTGTGAACGCAAAGAATATTTACCCCAGTGAACGCAAAGAAGATTTATCACAATGAACGCAAAGAAGATTTACCGCAGTGAACGCAAAGAATATCTACCACAGAGAATACAAAGATTATTTACCGCAGTGAACGCAAAGAATAACTACCCCAGAGAACGCAAAGAATATCTACCACAGTGAACTCAGAGATTATCTATCACAGTGAACTCTGTGGTTATTTATCATAGTGGACTCTGTGGTTATTAATCTCAGTGAACTCTGTGGTTATTAATCTCAGTGGACTCTGTGGTTAACGTCACAGTGAACTCTGTGGTTATTAATCACAGTGAACTCTGTGGTTATCTATCACCGTGAACTCTGTGGTTATCTATCACCGTGAACTCTGTGGTTATCTATCACCGTGAACTCTAGGGTTATATTGGGTGGAAAAATTAGAATTTTTTGATAGAAAAAATTTCACTAAATTATTGATTATGTAAAAATTAGTTTGTATATTTGTACTCTATTATTAACTCAAAAACTCAATATGATGAATGAAGAACAACTTAACAACTTGACTAGACAAATCATTGGATTTTCTTTTGATGTTCACACTGCCTTAGGACCTGGCTTGCTCGAATCGGCTTACAAAACCTGCATGTTTTATAAAATTCAAGAATCAGGTTTATATGTAGAAAAGGAGAAACCGATTCCGGTTGTTTACAAAGGTGTAAAATTAGATTGTGGATACAGAATTGATCTATTAATTGAAAACCAATTGGTGTTGGAAATTAAAAGTGTTGAATCCCTAAGCAATTTACATCTGGCACAGATGCTAACTTATTTAAAATTAGGAAATTTTGAACTAGGATTGCTTTTAAATTTTAACGTCTTAAGAATGAGAGAGGGAATAAAAAGAGTGATTAACTAGTTGTTAATTAACAATCTAATATCATCTTAGCCTTCTCTATTGTAAAAAATCGAATTATTTAAAAAATTTATTATGAATAATTTCACATTTCAAAATCCCACAAAACTGATCTTTGGATCAGGTACAATTGCAAAATTAGCAAAAGAGATCCCGCTCGATAAGAAAATAATGATCACTTTCGGAGGTGGAAGTGTTAAACAAAACGGTGTTTATGAGCAAGTTACCGAAGCATTAAAAGGTCATACCTTTATCGAATTCTGGGGTATAGAACCTAACCCTACTGTTGAAACTCTTCGCAAAGCTATACTTATTGGCAAAAATGAAAAAATTGATTTCCTTTTAGCTGTTGGGGGTGGTTCTGTTTTAGACGGAACCAAATTGATTTCCGCTGCTATACCTTTTCATGGAGACGCTTGGGAGTTAGTATTGAATCCTTTACTAATAAAAAATATGATCCCACATGCTTCCGTTATAACTTTACCGGCAACTGGGTCTGAGATGAACCGGGGTGCAGTAATCTCCAATAAAGAGACACATGAAAAAGTGGCATTCTATTCTTCTTATCCTCATTTTTCAATTTTAGATCCATTGGTAACATTTTCATTACCTGATTATCAGATTGCTTGTGGTATTGCTGACACTTTTGTTCATGTGGTTGAACAATATTTGACCACTCTAGGTCAATCTCTGTTGATGGATCGCTGGGCTGAGTCTATTTTACAAACACTAGTTGAGATTGCTCCAAAAATTAAAGCTGATCCTCACAATTACGATTTGATGTCTCAGTTTCTGTTATGTGCGACTATGGCCTTGAATGGATTTACTTCTATGGGTGTATCACAGGACTGGGCTACTCACATGATCGGACATGAGATTACTGCTCTTCATGGATTAACTCACGGTCATACATTGGCTATTATACTACCCGGGACTATGACAGTGATGAAAGAGCAAAAATGGGATAAAATTTTACAGTTAGGAGAACGGGTTTTCAAAATTACAAACGGAGATGAAGCAATGAGAGTGGATCAAACTATTCAAGAAACGGAACAGTTTTTCCGTTCATTGGGGTTAGAAACCAAATTGCATGAAGTTGGTATCGGTGAAGAAACCATTTTAAAGATAAAAAATCGCTTTTTAAAAGAGGAAACCGTTTTAGGTGAAGCTCAAAATATTGATGGAAATATTACCGAACAAATTTTGAGACAAGTGCTTTAAAAATTGTAAATGTTTTTAAATTATTCCAAGAAGAAAACGATTGTACTGACAACTCTAGCTTTTTGAATAAAAGGTTCTTTAGGATTTTCAACCGTTTCTTCATCATAATAATATTTTCCTGAGATAGTTATCTGACCTTGGGATGCAGTTTTAATTTTTCCTAATTTGGCTTGAGAATCATTGGCAAATTGTTCTCCTGCAATTCTTGCATTTTTAGTACTTTCTGCAATTAATTGAGGTTTAATAGAGTTTAAGTCCGGAAAAATATAATCAGTTTTGATTTCACAGGTTAAATCTTTGCTTACTAAATCCAGTTCAATAATAGATGCACTCTCTTCCAATTTTTCAACCTCTTTAGTTTCAAAAGTAATGATTTGAGCTACAGTATAACGGTCAATTTTTACTTTAACTTCCTGTCCGTTTCTCCAATCCGTTTCGTAATAATCCTGACGATCTGTTACCTGAATATTGCCCACTTTAATCTCAGTTTCACTTTTTCCGATACTTTTCAAATAAGCCAAAATAGCATCTTTCTTGCTATTTGTTTTATTGATAATCTCTTGTAACTGATCACCAGAAAATGCAAATTTGAGCACAACAGTTGCTGATGATGCTTTCAGATTCATCTCTGCTAATCCTTTAACAGTAACAATACGATCTTTATCGCTAAAAGTTTTAAGGCCTTTAAAAATAAAAAACCCTAATAGGATAAGTCCCAACAATATTGAAACTCCTAAAATCATTGATTTAAATATTGACTTGCTTTCCATAATAATTTGATTATTTATTTTCTACAAAAATTATGGGGCAAATATAGATAAAAATCTTTTTGAATAAAAAAAATATTTTTTTAATTTTCAAATCAATTTTCGATCCCGGAGTTC
>JACCEE012048469.1_pt1 | contig 12013 bp, 6 predicted proteins | sample 7449931 | NCBI WGS metagenome assembly JACCEE01 (sample SAMN15323457, study PRJNA562643) | freshwater metagenome | isolation source: river surface water | place: USA:Blue River Watershed | collected 2017-08-19 | reverse complement strand
TCAGAACAGAAAACAGGAAGGAGCGGACAACCCCGATCGTCCATGAAGCTCTCCCAGATTGCCGAGTCACAGATAGCCCGCACCCCATCCGGTTACGGAGAACTCGATCGCGTCCTCGGCGGCGGTATCGTTCCCGGTTCCTTAGTCCTGATTGGCGGCGAACCAGGAATCGGCAAATCCACCCTCCTGATGCAAGTCGCCAATAACCTATCCCATCGCTGTCGGGTGTTATACGTCAGCGCCGAAGAGTCAGGGCAGCAAGTGAAATTGCGTGCTATGCGCTTGTTGGAACCAGCAGACCAGGAGACGGGGGGACCAGGCGCCGCCCTGAGCCTGTCGAAGGGGGACGGGGGGACTGTGGGACTTCTGGACCAGGGGACCATCTCCCCGTCTCCCCCTCTCCCCGTCTCCCCCTCTTCCGAGTCTCCCAGTCTCCCCGTCTCCCAGGGTAGGGAAGCTGAACCCAACTTTTACCTATTGCCGGAAACAGATTTAGAAGAAATCTTGCGGGAACTAGAATCCCTCAAACCAAATCTCGCCGTGATCGATAGTATCCAAACCATATATTTTCCCTCCCTCACCTCCGCTCCCGGCTCCGTGGCTCAGGTGCGAGAATGTACCTCCGCCTTAATGCAGGTAGCGAAGCGGGAGAATATCACCTTATTTATTGTCGGTCACGTCACCAAAGAAGGCGGCATCGCCGGACCGAGGGTGTTAGAACACTTGGTAGATACAGTGTTATTTTTTGAAGGCGATCGCTTCGCCAGCCACCGTCTCCTGCGGTCCATGAAAAACCGGTTTGGCGCCACCCACGAAATCGGCGTGTTTGAAATGGTCGCCCGAGGACTCGCCGAAGTCGCCAACCCCTCAGAGCTATTTTTAGGCAGCCGGGAGGAATTCGTTTCCGGTAGCTCCACCATCGTCGCCTGTGAAGGCACCCGCCCCATAGTAGTAGAACTGCAAGCCTTAGTCAGTCCAGCGTCCCAAGGCAGTCCCCGCCGCGCCACCACTGGGGTGGACTCCAACCGCCTCGTGCAAATATTAGCAGTTCTAGAAAAGCGCGTGGGAGTCCCCCTATCTAAACTAGACACTTATTTGGCATCCGTAGGCGGCTTGACTGTATCAGAACCAGCCGCCGACTTAGGAGTAGCAGTAGCCGTAGTGTCCAGCTTCCGCGATCGGGTCGTCGATCCCCACACCGTCATTATCGGGGAAGTCGGATTAGGCGGACAAGTCAGACCCGTATCCCAGCTAGAAATTCGGCTTCGAGAAGCCACCAAACTGGGATTCAAACGAGCGATCGTACCCAAAGGCCAAACCCCCGCCGACGACATCGGCATCCAAATCGTCCCCGTAGGCAAAGTCCTCGACGCAATTCTCGAAGCCATCCCCGCCCCCATCAAGCAAAATCAGCCCGCCAATGGCAACAACGGCGACGACCCAGAAACCTGGGACGAACCAACACCAGAAGAGGAAGAAGAATCCTTATTTTAACCTCACGGTCATTCAGGCAAACCGTCGTACTTCACCCCAGATGAAGTAGGATCGAGATATCACAAGCAGTAGCTTCCTAAAGTTCTGCTAGCGGGCGAAGTCCGTCTCCACATAGCGGGTTTACTAGGGTCAACCCCACCTGGCACCGAACACCAGGGACAAAACACCCGCCTTGAGCGCCCTCCGCCCCTCAGAGCAAGGATTTAATCTGAGACTTGCACGGGTGGTGGGAAACCTGCCCCTATAAGGAGAATATCAGTGCGTCGTGAATTATCAGCAGTTTTGTGGGGGACTTCCCTATTTGGGGCCAGCATTACAGGTAATCTCAGTTCCAGCATCTTAGGAGAGCTGTCCCATGCCGACTTGTGCCGGTTGTTCGCACAATGGCGAGACAGCAGCTTCCAACCAGAAAACTATCACTTGCAATATGCCCTCCAAGAAGCCCTCCTCAAAGGCATTACTGCGGCCAGCAACGCTCATCTACGTCTGGTCAAACTCGAAGACCAAAGACAAATTCAGACTTGGTTAAAAACCCGAATTACCACAGAAAGAAATCAACTGGGTTTGGGAGTCATGGAACGGAAGCCCCCAGAAAATCCCCGTCTCTTCCTCCTGATGAATGCCACCTCGTGGGAAATCGCCGCCCTCAACCCCCGAGAGCGCAGTTTAGAGCTGAAAAAACTCAAGCAAAGCATTGAGTCAGCCCTAGAAATTATGCAGCTACCCGCTATTTTTCGAGAAAACTTTCAGGCTGATTGGTTGCCTTGTTTTAGCTTATACTTTGCTCACATCCTCAGCAAAGCTGACCGAGTGGGCGAATGGCTGCAAACCCAAACCCAACAATTTGCCACCAGCCACAACCACCTAGGGGAAAATTGGCGCTTACCAATTGCCGATATCGTCCAAGAGTTAACCCATTTGTTCGGCAATCCACAGCTGTATCTAAGCGCTGTCCAGGTGATTGATTTTGACATCGAGAAATTGCACCAGGAAGTACAGAATTTGAGCGAGATGCAGCTAGTTAGTCTTGCCGTTTCTGAAGACCCCCTCTTGAAATGGATCGATGGATGGTTTGCCCCAATGGACGCCAAAGTAAATACCGCTTTAGAAGTCTTAGGTAGCAGCAGCTCGGACCTGTTGACGGGGACCAGAGCCGGAGGTTGGGTTGAGGAACGAAACCCAACAAAAGGAGACCAGATATTCCCAGTCTCCCCGTACTCGCGTCTCCCCGTCTCCCCATCTCAGGAGCTCCCCGTACTCGCGTCCCCCCGGGCGGTCTGGAAGTGCGTGCAAACCATTCCTGGTCACTCGGACTCAGTAGTATCTGTAGCCTACGCCGGATCCAATTCTAGCAAGGGTGGGCCAGGCAGTAGCCAAATGCACACCCTTGCCAGCGGGAGCTGGGATAAAACGATTAAAATTTGGGCGCTCAACTCACAAGGTGGCAAACCCATCCCCATCCGCACCCTCACCGCTCATTCCGCATCAGTTTACGTTGTGGCTTTCAGTCCCGACGGCCAGACTTTGGCCAGCGGTGGCGTTGACTGTTCTATTCAGTTGTGGCATTTGGGCAGCGTAGAACATACCAGTACCGGGGCTTCTCTCCTGCGTACCCTCAGCGGCCATTCTTTCCCAGTGTATTCCGTCGCCTTCTCCCCGGACGGTAGCCTCCTGGCCAGTGGCAGTGGTGACTATACGATTAAGTTGTGGCATTTGGCTTCTGGCAAATTGCTCTCTACTCTCGAAGGCCATTCCAGCTTCGTTTACTCTGTAGCGTTTGGCCCCGATGGCCAAATTTTGGCTACCGGTAGTGCTGACAAAACAATTAAGATTTGGCAAGTAAGTACGGGTCAGTTGTTGCGGACTTTGATGAGTCCTTCGCCGGTTAATTGCGTGGCTTTTAGTGCCGTACCGTCAGGTCAGCGAAGCTATCGCCGCTTTCTCATCAGCGGGAGTCGGGATGAAACCATTAAAATCTGGGAATTGGGCACCGGCACTTTAGGGGCAGGGACCCGCCCCGCTCCCACTATGACTCTCACCGGTCACTCCGCCGAGGTTTTTTCCGTCGCTGTCAGCCCTCGCGCTGCCATTTTGGCCAGTGGATCTCACGACAAAACTATTAAACTCTGGCAGTTGGAAACCGGCAACCTCCTCACCACCCTTACAGGTCATTTAGATTCCGTCAACTGCGTTCATTTCAGCCCCGATGGCAATATGCTAGCCAGTGCCAGTCACGACAAGACGATTAAAATCTGGCGCCGGTATCAATATCCCGACGGCTGAAAACCCTCAATAATTGATAATTAACAATTGATAATTGATAATTGTTAATTATCAATTGTTTTGGGCTTGAGGCAGAAACTCAAGCTAAATATGAACAAATGTTCATATGTAAGTAAATGAAGAGGAAAGCATACGGGCAGTGGTAGGGTGGGTCTGGTTACTCTACCAACTGTAGCCATCCTCGGCGCACATTGTAGAGGAGACGATCGACGATCGCCATCTCATCCTCGCTCAGGCATTCTTTCAGCAAGACAGTTTTGAGCTGTTGGCGGTCAGCCAAGGTCATAACGTTGGAAAACATGATCTGACCGTAAAGTTCTTCAAGGGCAACTTGGGACATATAACTTGCCATGATATTCAGGGAATCTGCTGATTTCCGTCGGCACTATAATCCACCAATATGCCTCGGCTTCAGTTTTTCATGTGTGATTCCAGGGGGGGCAGATTGTGACCTCGATCGCCTTCCCCCCACAGGAGACGGTTCAACTTCTGGACGGGGAGACGGTTCAACTTCTGGACGGGGGGACCCGGAAACTGGGAAACTGGGAGACTGGGAGACTGAGAGACTGTGTGACATATGGACGAAGAGGGGTAAGGCAGCTTTAATTATTCACGTCAAATAACCTAGGTTAATCCTGCCCACCCTACAAACTCAGAAACCGGGTTTCTCCGAAAAACCCGGTTTCTCTGTGAGCAAGGTAGTTTTAATTATTCACATGAAATTTGCTGAATTCAGCATACCCAATAACCAGCATAAAAAGCAGAAAAATGGTTCTCATTTGGGCAATGCAGCTTGAATTATTCACGTGAAATCATCTTGGTTAGCCTTGCCCACCCCACAGATTCCCTATTCAGTTCTAGCAGTCGCTGCTGTAGCACCGGATAATCCGGATCCTGACCACCATAGCACCAGCGCACATAAGCCCGAGAAATTTCCTCCACCGCTGCCAGACTAATCTCAGTACCTCGATCGCCAGATCCGGGCTGCCAGTGGCGAAGCTGCTCCACAAATTCAAACGGTGTCACCGCCGCCCCCTTGCGATATCCTTTTGCCGCCAAAGCATCCAGCATTTGGCGATAAAGGCGCTTCATCGGCGGCATTTGCCGCAGTTGCAGGCGATACAGCCATTGGCGAACACCACTCCAAATGAGCCAGCCACAGAATCCCAGCGCCGTCATCACAATAGCGAAACCAAACAAACCCTGCCAACCCTGCAGCAGCAACCCGAATAACCAGCCAAAAAATCCAAAAATAAACGTGGCTACCAATGTCACCAAAGTGGTCAAGAAACCCTGAATTGGGGAAGGTAGCCAACCCGCCACCCACCGCCAAAACTGGCGCAGGACGCTAAAAGGCTGGTAATCCTCCACTGACGGCGGCTCCACATCATGTCCTGGTATCGGGTCAAAGGCAAACCAGCCATACTCAGGGAAATACACTTCAGTCATGGCATAGGCATCCGTATTTTGCACCTCGTAGTAGCCAGTAAAAGGATTAAACCGCCCCGGTCCGTAACCCGCCACCAGTCGCGCTGGGATGCCCAAGGCGCGGAGCATCACCGTCAACACCGTAGCGTAGTGGTCGGGATAGCCCCACCCCCAGCGAAATAGAAATGCCTCGACTAAATCCTCTCCGGGCAGCAAAAAGGGTAAATCCCCAGTTTGGTTGGTTCTGGCGTAGCGTTGCTTGAGGTATTGGGCGAGATAAAGGGCTTTTTCATAATTGGGCAAGTCTTGGGGCACATCCCGAGCTTCTTTACCCACGGATGCTGCTTTTGCTTGCAGCTCCTGAAGGCGTTTTTGGAGGATTTCTTCTGCCAGAGGTCGCACTTTAGCACTAACGGCGTTCTGTACTTGTAGGTAGTAATCTTTAATGGCTTGGGGGTAGTCTGTAGAGGCCCCATTCAAGGCAGTGCGATCGCGGTAAGGCACCTCAGAAATAACCGAATAAGTCAGCCCATCAGCCAAATTCACTGGGGAGCGCAAACCCCCTTCCCGGTCCACCAAGATTTCCGGCGTGGGGAAGTACAATACCTCCGGCTCTGCCAAAACCGGAATCAAATTGGGCAGCTCCGTCACCACCGTGTAAGTCTGAATCACTTCCTGAGTTCGGCTGCGGTTGGTTAAACCGGGCAGGGAAAATCGGTTCGACCATAGGGGTTTTTGCACCGTTATATCGTCATCGCGGGAAATTTCCCAACCCTCACCGGTGTATTTGTCAAAGGCTAGCACCCGCCAGAACCCCTGAGCCTGTGACCTCACCCGCATCACTAACTTGGGTTTCATCACTCCCCGCAGGTTTTGATTCATCGTGGAGTTGAAGCCGTAATAAAAAGTCTCATCCATTTGCCCCGGTCCGGTCTTACCGCCCAAGGTGCCACTACCGTTGCCCTCCTCGTCAGTGCCATTTTGATTGGGATAACCTGGGTTGACGATGCGCCGAGCATCAAAACCTTCGGGGATCTGGATGGGAGAGCTAACGGGCAAAGTCTGCAACTGATAGCCTGGAAATCTGGGCATAACAGCAAAAATGGCCATTCCCAGAGCTAGGATGGCCAAGCTATATAGCCCTAACCGCTTTGGGGCCATATCGCCTCGAAACACCTGCCACAAGTTTTTCCTTTGATTTGCGGCGGAGTGGCGCGGTGTGAGTAGGCCCAAGCGCGATCGGTAATCCAGCATCAAAGTGGGCAGAGCCAGTGCTAAAAAAATCAGCAAAATCGGCGCAAAAGCGAGGGTTTGACTCAACGTCCCCGCCACCCCCAGCAAAATCAGGCCGATCGCCATTGAATACCCTAAATCTTTGCGGGTGGGCAAATCAAAGCTGTGGAGGACTTGCACTTCAATTAGTAGCTCCGCGAGAATCACCCGTGTATCGTTGAGTTCTCCTACTAGGCGCCCAAAAAAAGCGAATAATGCCACTAACATCCCGATCGCCAGGACAAACTTAACCCCAAGATTGCGTTCCCGGCGACGATACCAACTCCACATTCCCCCCAGAATCGACAGTGGCACTGCCCAAAGACTCGTTTGCGTCTCTGCCGCCACATCAGTAGCCAAAATCCCAACAATCACCAGAGACTGCACCAGCACTCGCAGCCCGATCGAGTCTTCCGTGACCACCACTGGCCAACGGCGCTGCCGCCATGAGTTTAAAAACATACAGGGAGCCAGAATACTTGCTTTTAAGTTTAAACTAACTCACAACTCCCCTTTTGTCATGTGTTGTTTGTTATGTGTCACTTGTCACTTGTCACTTGTCACTTGTCACTTGTCACTTGTCACTTGTCAAATGACCAAGGACTAAGGACTAGGGACTAGGGACTAAGGACTCTGAGACCAATAACCAATCAAAATTCTGCTGCTGTCATAGAAATAGCAAATGTCAACCGCTCGAAATCGTCGCCAGAAGCTAGCTGGATTTCCAAGAAATAAGTCTGATCGGGATCCGGAGTGCTTAATTCTAGGCTCACCCACCCCTGGTGCTCCTGTGGTGCCGTTTGCACTTGTTCATTCCCACTCAGGGACAGCCTACCCCCATCGGGCAAACAAGCCCGCACTTTCAGAGATTGGTCTTGATAGTTAACCTTCAGCTTCAACATCCCTACTGCAGTCAGCCACTGTCTTTCCTGCCAAGGCGTTGTTGGTGACAGATTGATAGTCTGAGCTAACACCATCTCCCGCGCCGCAAGCATTGATAGGAGCATTTGTTGGGTAGGGTTGGCCTCATCATATCGATCTGGCAGTCCCAAAGCCATTTTGGATAACCGCTCCCCCCCTGTGGCCACACTCCGTGCCGGAGTTGTGAGCATCAATCTAGCCAAATTGTTTAGCTGGTCCGTCTGTCCGGGGAACAAACTTTCCACCGCCCGCACCAGCATTTCCCCTTCCCGCAGACTGGAATCGATGAGCTGATTCGTCAAGGCGAACAATTGTGCCAAGATTTGCTCAGGTAGAGCAACTGGCAGATTAAGGGAATGCAGTTGTGGGAGCCAGACTCGCTTGGTGGGAACTATTTCCCCAGCTTTATAGTCTAAAATTTCAGCCTCGTAGTCGAAAATCTCATCCGTCTCCCAGGGGAACTTTGGCGGATGTTGTTGAATTTCGGTTTTGAGTCGGCGCTTGAGCAACGCATAATAACGTTCTTGCACGGCTGGTATCTCTCCTGGTTTCGTATTGTGTTTTTTTTGGGGTCTGTCTCCTCTAGATGAACCCCCATCTCCCTCAAGAGCCAGATCGCGCTCACCAGTCACTTCTGGTTCTAGCGAGTCGATGCGATCGCTACACCGGGCTGGGTTCGCAGTAGGTTCGGATAAGCCATACTCGTCACCTTGGCTCCCTCCCATCAGAAACTGGATTTCTGCTAGAAACCCGGTTTCTAGCGCGACGGGCGCGGGTGGGGCACTCTCTTCGGGAGCATCGCTTTGTCCGCTCCTGGCGATATTCTCCTCTCTATCGGAGGAGGCAGGAACCGTCGAAGCTGAGGTAGCCTCATCACCAATTCCTAAAGCCTCCGCGAATATACTTTCTTGGAGACTCCCAGATAAGTGACGGTCGGTAAAAGATTCCACATCCCTATTCATCGCTCAACCACCTATTCATCTGCTTTTGAACTTTTTCCGGAGGAACCAGGACTATTGCGAACTTCCCAGGCCACTTCTAGCAGCTTAAACCACTTTCTTTGCATCTGGTTGAGGGTGCTGCCCAACGCCTTGGCGATTTCCTCATCTGGCAATCCCTGTTGCTTGAGGTGAATTAACTCCACTTGCTCCGGTTCGATTTTCGCCTGAAATGCTTGCCATTGCTCTGGTGTCAACCCCAGGTTGCGGTCTAAATCTGCTTCCAACCACTGATGCACCAGTTCCCATCGGTGTGAGAGGGCAAACCTGAGCAAATGATATTTGAATCGCTGCTGCAAGTAATCCCGTTGCCGGGGATTCACTCCGAGAATTTCCTCAATCTCTGAAGTAGGCAGGTCTTGCAATCGCAGGGCAAAATAGTCGGCACAGTCTTTTTGTCCTTTTTCTTCCAAGTAAGTCATCAGCTCCTCAATCACCTTCTGTCGTAACCCCTCATCTCCCTCTTCTTTCTCTCCCACCACCATCGCTTCTCGCACCTGCTGCACCGATGTATCGCTGGCCATTCCATCGTCCATTGCTGCTCCCTCGGCGACCATTTCCATATCCACGAGAGTTTCTGGGGGCTGCTGTTGGGAAAAGGTCTGGGCTCGCAGGACAATCAGTTGCTGGTTGCGACCTCCAGGTAGGTTAATCCGCCGCTTACCGTACCTTTCGGTAAATGCCATATATTCTGCCAGCCCCAGCAGGCTCTGGGGGCTGTAGTTCGCCTCAACCTCGGTTTCCCGCCGAAAGGCATTCAGTGATTCCACATAAAATCCTTGGAGAAAATCTTCAATCAGGTTTAACCGAGCTTGGTAGCTAGATTGGAGCTGCGGTGGAGTGATATAGCGATAGACGATCGCGCTCAAGGTGCTGTGCAGTTCTATCCTGCCCCCTCTCGACCCCAACTTATAATATTTTAGACATTGCTGCAGGCGGTGTCTGGCCAAGTTAGCCGCTTCTTTCTCCATATCGGCGGATTCTTGAATCCGTTTGCTCCGCTCGCAGATGCGGTTTACTTCTGTGGCGATCCGGTTGGCCACTTCCCGGCATTTCTGTTCTGAATCGCGGGTAGATTCCCGGAGTTCCCCAAATATAAGTTGGAAAATTTCTTTCACGCCTTCTTCCTTTTGTCTGGATAATTTATCTGGTGTGTTTACTTCCACGTGATCCGTCACAATATCTTGTTTAAATACCTCTAATATTATGGACAATTGAGATGTTTTTACTAATTTATTGGGGCAATTTGAGTGATTAATTAATTATCATAATTTACCGAATTAGCTATTCTGGAAATACTCAATTAAAATTAGCTTGTGTGAGATTTTTTAATCATAGTTTTAGGCAAATTTATCAAAATACAAAAATCAAAAATAACGGTTAAAAAATAATTATTTACAATCCCCAACAATTCGATGATTTATGAGTAATTTAACTCCGGAAAATATCGGGAACTGCCAAACAAAAACTATGGGGGCATCTCAGTTAGGCAATATTGCCCTCATCCCCCAACCCCTTCTCCCAAACAGGGAGAAGGGGTGTTTACCAAGTGAGAGGCACCCAAAAATATGATAAATAGAAGGTTTCTAGAATGGCCAAATTGGGGATAATTTCCGCCAAGTAAATAGATGCAAATAGGGTATTTATAATTAGTATTGACCTGCAGGTTTGCCCGTGCAACATCCCAGAGATTTCCAGCAAACGGGGCTGCTAGAAAAACCCTAGCGGTAGCCTAGCCATCCACAGGCTGGTTCGCCAAGACTGGAACAATCCCACCCACACCTGCAGCACCGTCCGAGGAAATTGTGTTTCCGTTGGTATTATACGGACTAAATCAGGAGCCAGCCGGATGGTGGTGGTAAAGAAATGGCAGCGAAGTTGGTGGGGTGAGCTGTCGGTGGGGGGTTTCAGTGGCAGGTACAGAGACATCACAGATGTGAGGGTGCTTTTCGGGAATCACCCTGAAAGCTGGCCCAGAGGGGAAAATTAGGATGAGGATATGAAGGCCAAGCGGGATGAATAATGCTTACAATTGATACAGATTTTTCCGATCGACTTGCGCGATCGCTGCATACAAAGATGAATTTAGACCAGCAAATTCAACTACTGATCGAAAATGCCCCCCAGGATGGACAGACGCCAAAGATTGTGGCGGCGATCGCCCCAGCGCTCAAACTCCTGTCCCAACGACTGCGACACGAGTCTTATTACATCGTGCAAAACCTCGACGGGCGCTGGCTAACCACCACTTTGAGCAATCGGGCTCAACCAGGAGTGGAAAAGGTCGTGATTTACGCCTTTCCCACCCTCTCTGATGCCACCACTGGTCCACTGACGCCCCAAACCGGTTCTTGTGTCGCAGCGAAATTTCCAGTCACTCACATTCTCTTTCAGATGATGGCGCTCAATTCTGTAGATAGCTTGGTTTTTTTTGAAACTCCCAACGAGTTGACCAAGGCAATCGAAGTGAGCCGTCAAGACATCCAAAATCTAGTCCAGAACCAACTCCGAAAACAGCTCGGCATTCCCGAACCAAAATCCGGTTCCATTCCCCCGAATTTGGCCTAAAATGCTTCACAATTAACAATTGTCAATTGATCACTAATAATGATCAATTAGCAATTGTTAATTAGCAATTGTCAATGATCCATTATCAATTTTAAGGGCGATAGAGGCGGTATCCCGCAAAGGTTTCAGGAAAATCCCCAACCCCACAATTAACAATTGATAATTAACAATTAACAATTGATAATTGTCAATTGTTAATTGTTAATTATCAATGTCCAACAAATCTCGGATTAAATCCTTGCTCTCAGTACAGGCGGCTGAGGGCATAATCTGCCAGCTCAATGAGAGCTTGATGCTCTGGGGATGGAGCGAGGACCTCTAAATGTGCCACGGCAAGACTCGCTAAGTCTGCGGCGAGGGCGCGAGAGCGATCGATTCCAGAACTGTCAGCAATCAGAGCCAGGGCATGCTCTAAGTCTCCCTCTTGAGCAAACTCCCGCTCAATCAAGGTTTCCAAATAAGGGACCTCTTCGAGGGCAAATAACACCGGTGCCGTGAGGATACCGCTTTTGAGGTCGGAACCGGCTGGCTTCCCCAGGGAGGAGGTGGAACCGGTAAAGTCGAAAATATCATCCACAATTTGGAAGGCCAGACCAATTTGGCGGCCATATTGGTACAGATTAGCTGCCGCTTCAGGAGATAGGTCGCTGAGTATGCCTACAGACTTGGCGCTATTGGCAATCAAGGAGGCGGTTTTGTAGTAACTCTTTTCCAGATATGCTTCTAGGGACAAGCTGGTGTCAAAGCGATTCATACCCTGCTGAATCTCTCCTGCTGCCATATCCATAATGACTTCTGACAGCAGTTTGACGACTTCTAGGTTGTCGAGGGATGCTAAGTACCAGGAGGATTGGGCGAATAGGAAGTCTCCCGCCAGGACTGCGACTCGATTGCCAAAGCGCTTATGAACAGTGGGCACGCCCCGGCGGAGTTCCGACTCATCCACTACATCGTCATGTACCAAGCTGGCGGTGTGAATCATTTCCGTGATTTCCGCTAACCGCCGGTGGCGGGGGGTAATCTCTTGGTTGGGCATGGTGGCGCGGGAT
>JACCEE010956157.1_pt1 | contig 12014 bp, 4 predicted proteins | sample 7449931 | NCBI WGS metagenome assembly JACCEE01 (sample SAMN15323457, study PRJNA562643) | freshwater metagenome | isolation source: river surface water | place: USA:Blue River Watershed | collected 2017-08-19 | reverse complement strand
TAAGACTGAAAAAAGATGATGGTGCGAGAAATTGAAAAATTTAAGAACACCGATAAATCTGAAAAGACAGGCATCTCATTAACTATTCTTCGACAGGTGTACAATCGGGGATTGGCGGCTTGGCGAACTGGTCATCGACCGGGGGTCCATCAACACCAATGGGCAATGGGTAGAGTGAATAGCTTTATTGTCGGCGGTCCTGCCCGCCGTGCGGATAAAGATTTGTGGGCGAAAGCGAAAAAATGAGCTTGACCGGATGGCCAATTCCTGTTAAAGTTGGGACTTCCGTAAGTAATTCATAGGAGCGAATGCCATGTCCCATCCCAATCGCAAACTTTGGTACGTTGCTGCACCCTACAGTGCAGGTAATGATATCTTTCTTTCTCTATATCGCAAGAAACAACAGGAATTGGTTATTGGTTCACTGGCCGCTCTTGGCGTCTTCTGTATTGATCCACTGGCAAACCATTATGTCGTGGAAACTCTGAAGGTCAGCAATGGTCCAAGTCTACCGACAGACTTTGGATTTTGGGATGAGTTTTGCTATCGAACTATAACCGCATGTAATGGCATTGTGGTGTGCGATAACATTCCTGGATGGGAGACATCGCGCGGCGTTCAGGCCGAAATCAGGCGTGCTGCTGAACTTGATATGACCATCGTATATGCGTCTGAACTCTATGACATGCTCGACGAAGAAATCAAATTGATGATGTACTGAAATGGGACACAAAGATTTACAAAACGCCACAGATCGTGTTGAACGTCTGGAAAAAGAAATTCAACAAGTTACCGCAGATGCAGCTAGAGTCAAAAAACAGACCCATGAGCGGCATTTTCGGGAAGAATATCTGATTCGGCTCGATGAATTAGAACTTGAGTTAGTGGGTGCTAGAGTAGCTCTTCACCGATTGCAAATTTCCAGCAAATGAAAAGCCCGGCATTCCCGGGCTTTTTTACGTCTTTTCAAAACTTAAATACCGAATAAGTATTTTTAGGTCATAGTGATGAAAGACTATTTTGCGAACAATCGGTCATTTGTTGATTTAATCCCATCCAATTTACGTGATGAGACTAATACATCGTTAATGGAAAATCTTTTTGATAGATTTTTAACTAAGGATGAAAGTATTCCGATGTTCGGTTACGTCGGTAAAAATACTGTGTCTGACCCAATTCAGCGTTTACCCCAGATGGATCTTGATAGAGAAATTAATCAATTAATTTCCACATATGTATTCTCCACGGGTTCAACCAGTCATTATTTTACTCCCCATGATTTCTTTTTAAAATTAAAAGATTTGGGAGTTAGAGATCCGTCAGAGTGGTTAATGTCTAAGGGTAATAATTATCTTCCACCGATTAATTTAGAAAAGTTTGTTAACTTCTATGAATATTACTGGGTTGCGAATGCGATAACTAATACTCCAACGATGTCATGGAATGGCACGTGCGCGCCAGAATATTATACCATTGCAAAACCTGCAGTTTCTGATAAAAAGAAATTGAATGTAAAAGCAGTAATTTCAGAAATGAATTCTTTGACTGGTAGCGGATACTTCGATTTAGACTTTGTGGTTGAGTTTACATCAGCCAGAGAATTCACAATTTCTGCAATAGGAAACACTTTTGGATTGGTTGATGGGAGTGCTCAATCTTTTATTCTATCCGAACCCCCTGTAAACTTTGATCAGCAAACACTAACACAATCTTTTGAATTTGTGAGCGGTTCTGATGTTCTTTTAACGGTAGTGTTCACGCGGGAACTCGTTCAAGAAACCACCAACTATTATCAAACATTCTACACTGGCGATAAATTCACTATCAAGAGTAAATTTATTGATTCTACATTTTCAGTAAATTTCAACGGTGCAAGCGGCGATCTTCGTCGAGGGGGTATTTCGTCAGTTAGAACTCTTTCAAAATTTCAAACGGTAGATGGTGTTCAGCTTAGGGACGGTGATAGAGTTTTGGTGGTGGTTGGTTCATCAACTGGTATTTTTGAAGTTTCTCGCGGACAATGGAGTAAGACCGCAGATTCTAAAAATAACAATGGGGATTTTGTATTCTGTGAGAATGGTGAAACTTTCGCAAATCACGTATTTAAATTTACCTCGTCACAATGGTTGGATCAGGGAGTTTCTACTCCAGTGACTAATGATTGGCAAGAAAATAATTTCTGGGTTCATAAATCGGTATTTGACGAACCACATAGCTACGATTTATCTAAAGTCGAACAAGCCCGCAGGCCGATTGTGGAATTTTGGGATGGTATCCAATTAAATTCACAAGTTGATAATTTCAATTATGTCCAACGAAAAACCCAGTTCAACCAATTACCTCTGTTTGACCTTTTCGAATATGATGGGACACCATCAGGGCTAATTTCGCCAATTTTCTTCTATGTCGAATCTCCAGATTCCGATGTTGATTTGTTACTACAGCGACGTGTCAAAAAAACTACAAGTGAAGACTTTGTATTCGATCACGGTCTTTTCCACGATGATTCTTTGAAGTTTTATAAACACAATGATGAAATTAAAACTATTTGGCACCCAGGTGCGACTGCATCGACGATAATCAACCAAACTTTTTCTGGACAAGGGAATGGAATTTTATCAATCGTCAGTAAAGCCGCACAACAGCAACAAATTTTAACGATTACTTGCGTTTCAAATAATACTTTTGAAATTAGATCGTCCAAGTATCATGAAGTCATTCAACAGGTGGTTGTTGGTCAGCAGTTTGACAATTTCATTTGTGCAGGTATTATTTCTAATGGAGACATTGCATTTAAAATTGGTGATGTATTCATGGTTATGATTTCTGGTAAAGAACAGACCCGTTCTATGCAAATAATTTCAGAAAATGCCGTTGGTAGCATTTCCGAAGACGCTGAACTTAAGTATCCAAGAATGTTCACTCATAATCCGTTGAATGTCAATTCTGCAGAACTTCGAGAGGGGTCGCTGTATGGACATTTTCGAAGTATTTTAATTAATCAAATAGACTCAACCAAAAATTATGGTTTCGGTGGTTCTATAAAAAGCTGGGACTCCCCAGTCTCATTACTAAGTTCCCTTTTAATGCAAAAAGATTTTGATCCGATTGCACTGATTGACTTCGCCAAAAGAGAATATGAAAACTCTTTAAACAATTTATCCGAAGTTTATTTCACGAATATTCTGAAATACATTCAGAGTGCTAATAAAATTTCTGATGGGATTGATGCTGCAGAAGTTACCGACTTTATACTGAAAATCGTTAGTGAAGATACCAAAGTAAAAACTGTTTTCAATGATACATCTTCTGGCGTTGTTGGTTTTCCTATTAGTTTGGCTAAAATGGGATTTGTGTCAAAACAACAGCCGAAGAAGATATTTGATGGGGAATTATCTGCTTGGTTCTTGCAGCATCATGATGGTCATTTGAATACTGCCTATATTAACGACAATGAATTCCTGGATCTGCTATTCGAAAAGCGGGTTAAAGCTGTTTATCCTGGGTTAATTTCAGATTTCCAAAATACTGAACCAACTCCATTCAAAGGTAAAGTTTGGAGATATACGGAAGACCGTCAAAATAAAATTAAGGTATTTTGTGTGGAAATTTCTTCACCATCACAACCGCAACTCAGAGGCGCTGACGGTGCGATACTATGGTCGGATGGTGATGTATGGCATGAACAAGGTTCAAATAAAATTTATAAATTTGATTCAGGTTCTAACAAGTGGAACCTAACAACTTTACCACATACCAACTTTTGGATGGCTGTCGATTTTGCCGAACTTCTAAATCAAGTCATTCTGCATGTAGAATCTAAATTATATGATTCTATTGATGAATTCAAAACTCCAATTATTAATCTGGAAACTTGGCAAGACTTACCGTTCGTGGATCTTCTTCAGGAAGAGTTAGCAGCCTGGGCTTTCGCAAATAAATTGGATCCAACAGATAGCAACTTCAATGCTAAAAATGCATTCACCTGGAATTATAAAAATGCAATAGTTCCTGGAATTAGTTCGCCTAAATCTAGCTGGTCAGAGTTATTAAAACAACATCACTCCACAGTATCTGGGGTGGTACCAACTTCTCGTCCTGATTTATATCCATGGAAGCTGTTGGGATTTAATGATAAACCAACTAATTGGGATGAACAGTTTGCATCAACCACACCCGGCACATTTGTAAAAATTTCATATGCTAAGGTTGCGGAAACAAATCCAACCGCCGAAATTTTTGGAACTAGAATAATCGATAATGTTATGATTAAAACAGGTGATGTTGTTTTAGTCACTGAAAATTTCGTTCAGTCTAGAAATGGGCTATGGGTAGTTTCGGATAGTAATTGGACTCGTTTAACTGTATCACAAAATGAAAAAATTGTAATTAGTTCTGGTTTCGAAATGGTTGGTTCTGAATGGTTTATACAAAATGATATACCAGCGCAAATCAGAATGTGGTCAACACAAATGTGGGATTACATTAAGTCTCAACGTCAAACTCTAAAGTTGAGTGTTAATAAAATTACCGATCAACTTTTGCCACCATATGTGAACCCTGCATTAAGTGTTTCTAATGAGGCATTAATTACTACAATTCCAACGGGTATCACTCTTCCATTTATTTTTGGTGATAAATCTCCAGTTGAATTAATTTGGATGAAGAGTATTGATTTTGGTTATTCTATCGCAAAAGCACTGTTTAGATACGACCCACTACTGTTTATACAACAATTGTGGGGGCTCAACTATGTGTATGCAGGTGGTATTCCATTAGAAATTGGAATGCGCAGGATGTTCAGTATTTCTGGATGTAGCAAGCATGGTGATGCGGTTTATTCAACTAGAAATAAATTCATTTCGTTTGATTCAATTTCTGCAGTAAACTCAAAAATTGAATTTATTATGGTTGGAACAAAAGCCGGAACCCAAGTATTCAAAATGATGATCGACGGTATTAGTGTTGGCTTTATTTATGAAGGCCAAGCTGCCCAATTTTCAAATGAAAATACGCAAATAGTAAATTTAAAAATTGAAGATTTCGGGGTGCCATTCAACGTAAATGATAAAATTGTATTGTTGTTTAGTAATAATGGAGCGTCGATGACTAAATCATTTATTTCCACAAAATCTGTTGAAATAAATGGATTCGCGCAACTTTTCTCCCAAATGCTGAGATCAAATAGTATTGATACCTCAATTGGATATGCTAATAGTGCAATGTATAATTGGACACCACATATTGGATATAGAGTTGGCGGATATGTAACTAATCAAGATTTACAAATTTCAACATCGTTAGATACTATTCCACAATCAGCTTTCGCGTTGGTTTCTAAAAAGACCGGCAATTTAAAAAGTTCTTGGATTACGGCACTAAAAGTTTCAACTATACAAGTTGGAAAAAATAGTTTGCGTAAAAATAACAGCTACACTCCGAACGGCGTCGGCGACGATTGGGTTTTTAGAATTGATGGCTATAACCAATTTGGCTTAACAGTTAATTTCCATGTTTTTAATAAGAATGGTCATTTTAACACTTTTAACGCAATAGAGAAGTCACATACCGAAATAGATTGGAAGCAGTTCACCGAAGTTTTGGAAACTCAGACGGTGACCTTGCCTATTACAATTATCGGCATTCAAAATGTGTTAAATTTTGTTTTCGGGTATGAATCTTATTTGAAATCTATCGGATGGAATTTTGATAAAAAAGTTCCAGAAAATGCTGAACATGCAACAGGTAGGTATTTGGATTTTCAATTTTTATTAGAAAAATTTATCGATGGCATCTATGCGGGTGGAAATGTTGGCCGAGGGGAAGTTTTGAACCCAATTGCAGCAGGGGTTTGGATTGACCATGACCGTGGTGTATTATCTTCATTCTCTAACACTGGAATTTTTAATCCAGTAAATGATTCCGCCGCTTATGATATGTTTGGGGTTAGAATAAAAAATAAAGATTTATATATTAACCGTTCAAAAGCAAGTTCATTAATTTCCAGCAACATGCCGATTTTCAGCATCCATGCAGAATTCGATTCTTATGAACATCTGGTGGTTTTTAATAATTACATGAACCCGATCGAACAAACTGGAACTTTATATGAGCCATTCCAGGGGTCTATAGTATCATTTATTAAATTCAACGGAATGAAGCAAGCGGCATCAACACTAAGACCAGAGGTTGGTGGATATGTGTTGAATAACGGAAATATGGTTAGAAACGTCGAATCATCAATCCAGACTATTGGTAAGATGTATGATGCGTCTTCTGTATTTGAAGACCAAAATGTTTCAGATCATGCCTTGTCCCTATACGGGTATTCTAAAAAATCGTATATGGATGATATGGATTATACTGATAAAACCCAGTTCAATTTCTGGAGAGGTATGGTCCATATGAAGGGCACCAACATGTCATTCGATGCATTTAAAAACGGAAACCGCTTTGATGATGCTCGGTTGGATGAATACTGGGCGTTTAAGATTGCTGATTATGGTGATGCTAGGGTAAAAAAATCTCCAGAAATTATCTTAAAAGATTCCGACTGCCAGCAACAGTTCACTAAAATTACATTAAATGGACGTTTGGACGAAACATTTGTGCAAGTCTCATCAACAGATGAGAGCCGTTGGGTTGATGAAACGATTAATAACTTCAATACTACAGTTAGTAAAACTAATAATTTCGATGTTTTGATTTCAGATGTGGAAAATTCAACAATTTTCCAGTTTGAAAATACTGGCGACTTTGTTTCATTTAGTTCTAATTTGACTAAATTGAATCATACTTCATTTATTGCCACAGCGCCGGGAACGGCATTTGTTAGTTATTCAGCAATTGATGTCAACAAACATTCACCAATGACTTTAATAAATTTTGCGGAGTCTGCGGTAGTTCAAAAAATTCCAGTATGGCACCCTGCAGTCGGATTACATAATCCTTTTGTATTGCCGCATATTGATGTAATTTCCGACATTAACCCTGCTCTTTATAATTACTCAACTATTATTAAAGGCAATACTAATTTTGATCCATTTAGGAAATGGGGTAAAAACCAAGTTGGTTTAATTTGGTTTGATACGTCAAATGCGATTTATATGGATTACAACAGTGAAGATTTAACTGTTGCTGATAAATTAAATCGCTGGGGTTCTTTGGTTGAATATGGGACCATCAATGTATCTGAGTGGGTCGAAAGTTCAGTGCATCCTGCAGAATATGAGATTCTGAGTAAGTCAACAGATCAATCAATTAAAACTGATGGTATTCCTTATGGAGCTAAAATTTATAAAAGAGATCGAATTTGGGAAATTTCACCAATAGCTTGGAGTAAATCTGGGGTTCCTATAGAATCCGCGCATCCAGCGTTTAATGCTGCTTATTACGCAGCATTAAACTTCCGTAGTAATGGTGTGGTTTCGGTAGAAACTTCAACATTTGCGGATATGGGTGTGGTTCCAGGAATGAGAATTGGTGCATGGAGAGATGATTTAGAATTTACTGGTCCGTTAAATGAATTTATCATCTTGGCGAATTCTAATTCTAAATTTTTCATGGAAGGCTCAAATGAGTTTTACAATAAGACTATTCTTGTTGATGGGGTTGAATTATCAGTTGAATTCGGTATGCAAGAATATACCGATGTTAATGGACTAATGGAATTTACTTTTGATTCATTATTAGATGTCATTGAAAACCCAATTTTAACATTTGAAGGGGTTCCAACCGGGAACAGTAATTATCAAATTAATTTGAAGGTATTTTACAATAACAATTATGCCGGAATTGCAATTTTGGGTTCTACTACTGCAACATCTGGTGTCGAACCAGAAATTTCGTTCTTGGCTAATCAACAATTAACCATTAGTATGCCAAAAGGTATTACTATGACTATAACTGTAAATTCTAATTTGACTTGCAGTTTTAGTGAAATTGCGCAAGCATTAGAGTTAGAATTTTTTAATGGAATCACTATAGAAGATGCAGTTTTAGTTGAAGATGTCACATTTAATGGTTTAGAACCGACATTAGAATTACCATTCCCATCAACCCTAACTAATGACCCCGAAGATCCTCGAACTTTATCCAATTTCGGTTGTGGGTGGAGGGCTTGGAATGTTCCATCGCAAGCTGAACTTGATGCCGATGCCGAGCAGCCAAATTCAACTTGGAAGCCATACATTGGGGTAAGTAAAGTTCTAGCTAATCCAACACTTGCAATTATTAATGACGCCATTAATAATGATAGTATCACGTTGAATGATGGAACCAAGATTTCTAGATATTCCACAACATGGTCGGATTGGGAGGAAGTTCGAGATGAAGTAAATTCTGTAATTTCATTAGGTGGCGATGTCCAAATTAATCTTACACAAAAGTATGATACTTCCAGAATGTTCGTTTATAAAAACGGCATCCGTCAGTTTCCTGGTTCTTTCTTGGTTTATGGATCTATTATCATAGTTCCGGAAACTTCTGCGGGCGACAAAATTTTTGTAAAAATTTCTAAATATGAACCATCTGCGGACGAACTTTCATTCAAACCTGAAGTTTTAGACGATCTTAAAAAACAAGTTCAATATAAGAAGGATTACGAATTTGTCGAGTTTGATGTTAGAAATGATGAAGGGGCATTCCAATCTAAATTATATTATTTCTGGGTAACTAATAAAACAAATTCTAGCGATGGATTGCCAACTAATACAATTACAGAATCTCTGCTTACTGGACCAAGCCAATTTGTTTTATTTCCAAGAAATGATTCTTTTGCAGTTTTTGGTTTAAACTACTTAGTTGCCAAGAATAATACTTTTAAGTTGAGACTCTTGAGTGATGAAACATTGAGAGATGATCCAAATGGATTAGATTTAAAAGACACGCATCAGGAATGGACATTAATACGTCAAGGCCAAAGAGGCCGTGTTCCGAAAGAGTTATGGGATCGTATTGTAGATTCTATGTGTGGTCAGAATTTAAGTGGACAATCGTTGCCGTTCCAATCTATCATTGAGTATGATAATCGTAATGGCACCAATACCATTTATGGCTTTAATGAAGGTCAAATCCTGGCCCCTAGGGATGTGTTAGTAAACACAGCATTTCAAACTATAACAAATTCTAAAGTTACCATTGAATTTGACCTTAGTGGGACTATTGATTTTATTTCATCAGAAGTTTTAGATTGGGAAAATTCAAATTATTGGTTTGATACCCCCGAACATACTAGAACCACAATGGAAAGAATTTGGCAGTTGGCAAAACCATCGCAAATTAATGAAATTGTTTTCTCCATTATAAATGACATTTGTGCATTTAATTCAGAAATGACGCATTTGATGAAGACTTCCAGACTGAGTGCATATTCTATAAAAATAGTTCAGCAATCTTCCGGGAAGGAAGAATTTGAATAAGGGGCTTCGGCCCCTTTTTAATGGCTAAAAACGGCTTAAATACCTTAAATTAAAAGTTAAAATGTCTAATAAGTATAGTCGTTATTTGAATGGTTTGGTTTCATACATTAAAGACACTAAACCATTCCATTCCAAACTTACCGAAGTGCAAGAGGTTTATCAATTTTCCGAATCCATGAATGTTGACATTCGGGAGAATTGGCGCTGGGACATTTTAATGAAAGCGTATTGGCTTTATGAGTATTATTCCGATGGACGTGCGACTAATACTTTTGGAGGCAACAGAAGGCATCCTATACATTTTATTAACTCACCAATGTTTAGGGGTGGGTCGGGGAGCTATTTTAAAGTTGGACGTGATGAGTCAAAATCATTAGACTTTATTCCGCATGCTTATGATGACTGCGCGTATTCATTGTCAGATGTGGTTATTAACAGAAATAATAGAAATTTGTTCCTTCACCAAGGTATAGACTATCATAAATCTTATGGCGCACAAGTTTTTAGAATTCGTCAAACTCATAAAATTGGTTTTAAAGAGTGGTGCGGAAAGCAAACTTTTACTACTAGCTGGGCTACCGATGGTCAACACCCAGTAATTAAAGAAGTCTTAATTGAAAATGCAGATGACATAAGAATTAGATCAGGGAATGCAATAAAATTAAATTCCACACAAATTAAAATTTTAACACCCGGAACTGTGGTAGTTGATGGATACGTGTCGGAATCATACTTTCCACTAATTCAAGAAAAACAAGATGAAGCAGTTATGACGGAATCTGTAAATGCAGTTAAAGAAATTGCAATGCAGAAAACCAATCCTAATTCTAGCTATTCACGCTTAAAAAGTTTATTTGCGGTAATTCAATTTCAAATAGATTCAACATCCGCGCCTAATTCTCAACTTGCATTAACTAAATTGCAAACTCTTATAGAAACTAAGATTCCCGATGATTTCGAAGAGTTAGTTGTTTACCTGGAAGCGGAAAATGTCCCACTGCCATCCGGATTCTCTGGATGGCGTGGTGTTGATGTGACTGTTCCATTAAATGACCAAAAATACATGGAGACGGTCCTATACTCACATTCTCCGAATCTATTACAAAATTATTTCACGGATCGGGGGCAATGGGAATATGCAGGGGTCACATATGAATCAATTAAAGGTAAGTCATTTGAAGTTTTTAACATAGTCCCGAATTATTATGCCACAAACTTTGAAGAATGGGCAATCGTTGCATATGACTCCGAGACCTTATCGGTATCAGGTTCAACATCTGGATTAGTTGGATCGGTTAAACTTGGTGAGAGATTCACATCAAATGCAATTTCATTTTCAACAAAATCATTATCTGGTGCAACCGTTGAGACTTCTGACACCATTTTATTAACCCCAATCAATAAAATTGTAGTTCATGGGGATGCCCCATTAGAAGCATGGTCTATTATAAAGACTGACCCATTTGGATATTCTAGGCCATCAATAAATTCCACAAGATATGCAAACGTGGAAGATTTGGATGGTAACTTAGGAACCATTACTGTTTTAGACAAAACAGTAAAAGACGGAACTATTATAGTTTCTAAAATCTCACAAAATACCGCATCAGTAATTCATGAACAAGATGAACGTATTAATGGTGTAGTTTCTTTTGGTGAAGTTTATAACGATGGGTTTATTGCATTTAAACTGAACCCAGGTTCAACGTTCAAGTTTGCGGATGATGAATTAATAATTATCGACATAGAAAACATCCCACCGTATGCACAAGAATTGTCAATTTGCTATTCATATGATTGCGATGGGTTTGATGCGGATACCGCAGTTTATAACACTGTTGACGATCCATATAAAGCATATTTTAAGAAATTTGAATTTGGATTTGATGGGACTAAATTTTATGAGGGTGGTGTTTACGAAGAAGATTCTAGAAATTATCTAAATGACGATGCGGTGCAATATGTTCAAGACTTTTTGAGGCGTATTGAGTTTGGATACGATAGTAGATTTTTAGGTTACGATTTCACGTCATTTAATCTAAAGTTTACTTCAGATGATGTTGCGGATAATTTAAATTGGAGACTTCGAGCAAAGCCCGATTTTTCTAAGCCATTAAAACTTCATGCAGATACCCCATCGAATAAGTTCAATCTTATTGCAAGTAATTCGCCTGGGGATGCATTCGCACCAGCAATTTATGATGCACCTGATTCACAAGTTGACGGCGAAGGCGAGCGTTCATCGAACGACCCGGATTACGATGTAGACTTATTTTTATATTATTCTTCTGAATTTGCATTAGAATATTATGATGAGTCATCGTTAGCTTGGATTATTGTAGATGATCACATTCCAATCAATACAAGATATTCAAATGATACTTACAATTTAGAATTTACAATCGTTCCAGCTTCAAAGGAATTTATTGGTGCGGAAGTTCATTCTAGTTGGTATGAAAATGGTGAACTACAGCAATTGGTTACGCACGGTGGTGATTGTCTAACTTGGACCACAAAAAACCCATTTCCTAAATGTGTGGGCGCCTTTTTAATGTCAGATAAGGCACCAAGAGTGCTTATGCATCCTAGTGGTTT
>JACCEE010587895.1_pt1 | contig 12020 bp, 6 predicted proteins | sample 7449931 | NCBI WGS metagenome assembly JACCEE01 (sample SAMN15323457, study PRJNA562643) | freshwater metagenome | isolation source: river surface water | place: USA:Blue River Watershed | collected 2017-08-19 | reverse complement strand
TTTGTTTTAGGCTCAATCGCAACAGATATAACAGGTTCAGGAAACACTATATTTTCAAGCACAACAACATTTTCTAGGTCGCAGAGCGTATCACCGGTACTTGTGTCTTTTAAACTCACTAATGCAGCTATATCACCTGCATAAACTTCTTTCACTTCTTCCCTGCTATTTGAGTGCATCTGAAGAATTCGCCCAATTCGCTCTTTTTTATTTTTTGCCGAATTAAAAACGACATCTCCGGAATGCAAAACTCCCGAATAAACTCTAAAAAAAGTCAACGCACCAACGAAAGGATCTGCAGCTACTTTAAACACTAACGCAGCAAAGGGCATTTTATCTGCATTCGCACTCGTTATATCAACTATACTACTTTGCTGTCTTTTGATATGACTCATCTCAACGGGTGAAGGTAGATAGTCAATCATAGCATCCAAAACAGACTGAACACCTTTGTTCTTAAAAGCAGCCCCACAAAAAGCAGGGGTTACTTGATTAGTTAAAGTACCAATCCGAATTCCATTTCTAATCTCTTCTTCACTTAAACAACCTGTTTCTAAATATTTGTTTGTGAGTTCATCATTCCCTTCAGCCGCCATTTCAAGCAAATATTCCCGCCACTTAGCCGCTAACACCTGCATTTCTTTTGGGATTGCTTTTTCCTCAAAGCCAACACCTAAATCTGTATCTCGCCAATAAACTGCGACCATCCTTACCAAATCAACGAACCCAACAAAACTTTCCTCACTACCAATAGGAACTTGCATAGGTACAACTTTGCTACCCAACCGAGTTTTAATTTGCTCAATTACTCTAAAATAATCAGCACCTATTCGATCCATTTTGTTAATAAAAATCAGCCGTGGCACTTCATATTTATTGGCTTGTCTCCATACTGTCTCGGACTGAGGCTCTACACCACCTACCGCACAGAACACAGCACATACCCCATCCAAAACCCTTAGAGAACGTTCTACCTCAACAGTAAAATCAACATGACCAGGAGTATCGATGATATTAATTCGATGCGGCAAATATTGCTTACGCATCCCACTCCAAAAACAAGTTGTTGTTGCCGACGTTATCGTAATCCCTCTTTCTTGCTCTTGAATCATCCAATCCATGACAGCGGTGCCATCATGAACTTCGCCTATCTTATGAGATACGCCTGTATAATATAAAATTCTTTCTGTAGTAGTGGTTTTTCCGGCATCAATATGAGCCATAATACCAACATTACGGTAATGCTCAATAGGGGTCTTACGCATCACAGCCAACTTTTTTAGAAAAACTCACCTTACCAACGATAATGCGAAAACGCTTTATTCGCTTCAGCCATTCTATGCGTATCTTCTCGTTTTTTAGCGGCTGCTCCTCTACCTTCAAAAGCATCCATTAACTCACCTGCTAATTTAGAAGCCATATCCTTTTCATTACGTTTACGAGCTGAATCAATCAGCCAACGCATAGCCAAAGCTAATCTTCTCGCTGGTCGGACTTCAACAGGAACTTGATACGTCGCCCCACCAACGCGTCGCGATTTCACTTCTACTTTAGGTTGAACATTTTCTAATGCTTTCGACAAAACACTCAACGACTCTTCGTGTCCTTTCTTTTCAATAGTATCGAGCGCACCGTAAACTATTTTTTCAGCAACAGATTTTTTACCATCAACCATGATCATATTCATAAATTTAGTCAGCATTTCACTGCCAAATCGTGGATCAGGAATAATATTTTTTCTTGCCGCTACTCTTCTTCTAGACATTTAATTACCCGCCTTAGCTTTTTGGTCTTTTTGTTCCGTACTTAGAACGCCCGCATTTCCTATTAGCAACACCTGACGTGTCCAAACTACCACGCACAATATGATACCTTACACCTGGCAAATCCTTAACCCGTCCACCTCGGATCAAAACCACTGAGTGTTCTTGGAGATTATGCCCTTCACCACCAATATAACTACTCACTTCAGAACCATTAGTTAATCTAACTCTAGCTACTTTACGCAATGCTGAATTTGGTTTTTTAGGAGTTGTAGTATAAACACGAGTGCAAACCCCTCTTCTTTGCGGACAAGCCTCTAGGGCTGGAACATTACTTTTTTCTATTTTTTTAGCACGAGGCTTACGAACCAACTGGTTGACCGTGGCCATATTTTTTATTACTCCGATAACAATTTAACTGCCAAGTAATCGAATTGCTGTCAAACAACAATTCTTATATTTTTCTACCTGACCAAGCACTTAGCTCATGTGAGCCGGTTATACTATACGCTACGTTTAACTTGGTCAAGTATTATTTTATTGTGTACTTAAAGCTTGCTTTAACGCTTCTTCAACTTCACCTACATCAACAACAGAAATTGACTCTATATCAACCTGTTTTTCGGTAAAACGCTTTCTCTTTCTTTCTTCATGGTAAGCCAAGCCAGTCCCCGCAGGAATCAACCGCCCCACAATCACATTTTCTTTCAAACCCGCTAAACTATCATCAATACCGCGTACTGCTGCATCTGTTAAGACCCGTGTCGTTTCTTGAAAAGAAGCCGCTGAAATAAATGACTCTGTTGCCAACGATGCTTTAGTAATTCCAAGCAACACAGATTCATAGCTTGCCGGAATTCTTCCTTCTTTTTCAAGATTTTCATTCACCGCATTTATAGCACTACGCTCAACCTGCTCACCTTTCACATAATCACTATCGCCTGATGCTGTCACCTCAACTTTTCTCAGCATTTGTCTAATAATTGCCTCGATATGTTTATCATTGATTTTTACACCTTGCAGTCGATAAACATCTTGAATTTCTTTCACCAAATAATCGGCCAACTCCTCAATACCACGCAATCTTAAAATATCATGCGGTGTTAACTCCCCTTCTGCAATCGTTTCACCTTTTTCAACAAATTCACCTTCAAAAACAGTGATATGCCGCCATTTAGGAACTAAGTTTTCAAATTGTTCGCCACTTGAATCGGTAATAATAATTCTTTGTTTACCTTTAGTTTCCTTACCAAACGAAATTGCACCCGTTGTTTCAGCTAAAATAGCGGGGTCTTTAGTTTTTCTTGCCTCAAATAAATCTGCAACACGCGGTAAACCACCGGTAATATCCCTTGTCTTACTGGATTCTTGCGGAATTCTGGCTAATACATCCCCAACTTTAACTTCTCCGCCATCTCTAATACCAACAATTGCCCCTGCTGGCAAAAAGTATTGCGCTGGAATATCAGTGCCAGGCAAATTAATCGAATCGCCCTGCTCATCAACCAATCTAACCATCGGTCGAAGCTCTTTTCCAGCCGTCCCCCGTTGTTTAGGGTCTGTCACTACTCTCGAACTCAAACCCGTCACATCATCCGTATGCTCTTGTACCGTAATATTATCAACAAAGTCTATAAGCTGAACAACACCTTCTACTTCAGTAATAACTGGATGTGTATGCGGGTCCCAAGTAACAATGATGTCACCTGCATTGATTTTACTTCCTTCATCAACCGACAACACAGCACCGTATGGAATTTTATATCGCTCTCTTTCTCTACCATACTCATCCATTACACCGACTTCACCTGAACGCGATACAGCGACTAGGTTTTTTTCTTTATTTCTGACGGTTTTCATGTTGTTGAGTCTAACAGAGCCGGCCGCTTTAACCTGTACATTACTAATCGCCGCAGACCGTGATGCCGCACCACCGATATGGAAAGTACGCATTGTGAGCTGAGTACCCGGTTCACCAATAGATTGCGCCGCAATAACCCCTACTGCCTCGCCTATATTGACTAAATGTCCGCGCCCTAAATCACGCCCGTAACATTTTGCACACACGCCACGCCGACTTTCACAAGTAATGATAGATCGCACCAAAATTTGGTCGATACCATTTTTTTCCAACACCTCAACCCAAGACTCGTCTAGCATTGTTCCGGCTGGAATCAATAATTTTTCTCCTGCTGAATCCAGCACATCACCAACTACCACACGACCTAAAACTCTTTCAGCCAAAGTCTCAACAACATCGCCACCTTCAATAATGGGAGTCATGGTCAAGCCATGACTTGTACCGCAATCTATATCAGAAATCACTAAATCTTGTGCGACATCAACTAATCTGCGAGTCAAATAACCCGAGTTAGCGGTTTTCAATGCGGTATCAGCCAGCCCTTTTCGTGCGCCGTGTGTCGAAATAAAATATTGTAATACGTCTAACCCTTCTCTAAAATTCGCCGTGATAGGAGTCTCAATAATCGATCCATCCGGTTTTGCCATCAAACCCCGCATTCCAGCTAATTGCCGAATTTGTGCTGCTGACCCCCGCGCACCGGATTCAGCCATCATAAAAATCGAATTAAATGATTTTTGTTTTAACGCTTTACCCTTTGCATCTTTAAGAACATTACCTTCAGCATCAAAAACCTCTTCTTCACCTAAACCTTCCATCATCACTTTAGCAACTTGATCATTAGCATGTGACCAAATATCCACGACTTTATTGTAGCGTTCGCCGTCTGTTACTAAACCTGAAGCATATTGATGTTGTATTTCGCCCACTTCTTTTTCAGCGGTTTTAATAATATCCACTTTTTTGGCTGGAATCTCCATATCTTCAATTCCAAACGAAATACCAGAGCGCGTTGCGTATTTAAAACCTAAATACATCAGTTGATCTGCCAATACAACGGTATCTTTGATTCCCAAATAGCGATAACAATGATTAATTAAACGAGAAATATTTTTTTTAGTCATTTCTACGTTAATAATTTCGTAAGCCATTCCTTTTGGCAAAATTTCCCAAATCAATGCTCGCCCGACAGTCGTTTCTTTTCTGCTCGTTTTTTCGACGAACACGCCCTGTTCATTTTTTAATTTTTCAGTAATTCTGACCTGTATTTTACTTTGCAATTCAACCGACTTACTGTCTAAAGCTTTATGAATTTCATTAATACCCGAAAAAACACTCCCCTCACCTTTTGCATTCACTTTCTCACGGCTAATGTAGTAAAGCCCTAACACCACGTCTTGCGTAGGATTGATAACTGGCTCACCGTTTGCGGGCGATAAAATATTATTGGTTGCCATCATCAAAGTTCGTGCTTCAAGCTGCGCCTCAATTGACAACGGAATATGCACCGCCATTTGATCGCCATCAAAGTCAGCATTAAACGCACTACACACTAAAGGATGAAGCTGTATCGCTTTTCCTTCAATTAAAGTTGGCTCAAAAGCTTGAATCCCTAATCTGTGTAAAGTGGGCGCACGATTGAGTAGAATTGGATGTTCGCGAATAACCTCTTCCAAAATATCCCAAACTTCAGCCCCTTCACGCTCTACCATTTTTTTAGCAGCTTTAATTGTGGTCGCTAAACCCCGAAATTGCAACTTACTAAAAATAAACGGTTTAAATAATTCTAACGCCATTTTTTTCGGCAATCCACACTGGTGCAATCTCAATGTAGGCCCGACTACAATGACTGAACGCCCTGAGTAATCAACACGCTTTCCTAACAAATTTTGCCGGAAACGACCTTGTTTTCCTTTAATCATATCTGCCAAGGATTTCAGCGGTCTTCTGTTTGTACCGGTAATTGCTCTACCACGCCGACCATTATCCAACAACGCATCGACCGATTCTTGCAACATACGTTTTTCATTGCGTACGATAATGTCAGGCGCATTCAAGTCTAATAGGCGATTAAGCCGATTATTTCTGTTAATCACGCGCCGATATAAATCGTTTAAATCAGAAGTGGCAAAACGCCCACCATCTAACGGTACTAAAGGTCTTAATTCAGGTGGCAAAACCGGTAAAACAGTCATAATCATCCATTCAGGACGATTATTTGAAGCCAATAAGGAGTCAATGACTTTCAATCGTTTCGAGAACTTTTTAATCTTCGTTTCAGAATTCGTTGCATTGATTTCTTCGCGTAAAATTTCCACTTCAGCTTTTAAATCAATGGATTTTAACAATTCAAAAACCGCTTCCGCTCCCATTTTAGCAACGAAATCATCACCATGCTCTTCAACCGCGTCGAGATATTCATCATCGGTCAACAATTGCCCTTTTTCCAAAGGAGTCATACCGGGATCAAGCACGACAAAAGATTCAAAATACAACACTCGCTCGATACCACGCAAAGTCATATCTAATAGCAACGCAATTCTTGATGGCAAAGATTTTAAAAACCAAATATGCGCAACCGGACTGGCTAAATCAATATGTCCCATTCTGTCACGGCGAACTTTAGACAATGTAACTTCCACGCCACATTTTTCGCAAATCACGCCACGATGCTTCAAACGTTTATATTTGCCACATAAGCATTCATAATCACTCACAGGACCAAAAATTTTCGCACAAAATAAACCGTCACGCTCAGGTTTAAATGTACGATAGTTAATTGTCTCAGGTTTTTTAACCTCTCCATAAGACCAAGAACGGATCATATCAGGCGATGCCAAACCGATACGGATTGCATTAAAGTCATCAGAACGACCTTGACGCTTTAAAAAATTCATCAAATCTTTCAAGAGCTTATCCTCTTTTATTACTTTTAGTAAAACCCAGAATGTAGCGAGCTAAAATGTTTAACACCAAACAAAATCAAATCTAATCTTGCTCTAATTCAATATTCACAGCCAATGAACGTATTTCTTTAATCAATACATTGAATGATTCGGGCATTCCGGCTTCCATTGTATGATTACCATCCACAATATTTTTATACATTCGAGTTCTGCCTGTCACATCATCTGATTTAACCGTCAACATCTCTTGCAGAGTATAAGCAGCACCGTAAGCTTCCAATGCCCAGACCTCCATTTCCCCGAATCGTTGCCCACCAAATTGTGCTTTACCGCCCAAAGGTTGCTGAGTCACCAAACTGTATGGACCTGTGGAACGCGCGTGCATTTTATCGTCAACCAAATGATTGAGTTTTAGCATATACATGTAACCAACAGTGATTTTGCGCTCAAAAGGTTCACCTGTCAGACCGTCATATAATGTGATTTGCCCATCTTCTGGCAAATCAGCCAATTTAAGCATCGTACGGATTTCCTCTTCGGTTGCACCGTCAAATACCGGTGTCGCCATCGGCACCCCTTTGACTAAATTACTTGCCATTTCCAAAATTTCAGCATCTGAAAACGAATCTAAATCCTCTTTACGTCCACTGCTGTTGTAAATTTTCTCCAAAAAGCCTCTGATTTCAGCAACTTTTTCTTTTTCAGCGTTGTAACGTGCCTCTAGCATTTTACCAATTTTTATGCCTAATCCTTTAGCAGCCCAACCTAAATGGGTTTCCAATACTTGCCCAACGTTCATCCGTGAAGGCACACCTAATGGATTTAACAAAATATCAACCGGATTACCGTCTTCGGTATACGGCATATCTTCAATCGGAACAATCTGTGAAATAACCCCTTTATTACCATGCCGACCCGCCATTTTATCGCCGGGTTGAATGCGTTTTTTTACGGCTAAATACACTTTAACCATTTTCAACACTCCCGGAGGCAAATCATCGCCCATGGTGATTTTTTTCTTTTTAACTTCAAATTTTTCGTCAAAATCTTTACGTTGCTGCTCAACCTGCTCTGCAACGATTTCTAACTGAAGATTAATATCTTCGTCTTTCAAACGAATTTTGAGCCATTCAGAATGTCTTAATCCATCTAAGTATTTTTGTGTAACCAATTCATCGGCTCTTAAATGATTCGGTCCTGACAAAGCAGGTTTTCCAATCAGTAAACTCGCCACCCGTGCAAAAATATCTTGTTCGAGAATTTTTAATTGATCATCCAAATCTTTTCTAAAACGTTTAATTTCAATTTCTTCAATTTCTAACGCACGTTTATCCTTTTTCACTCCATCACGGGTAAAAACCTGCACATCAATGACCGTACCGCGCACGCTTCCGGGGACACGCAACGAAGTGACTTTGACATCCGCCGCTTTTTCACCAAAAATGGCGCGTAACAGTTTTTCTTCTGGGGTTAATTGCGTTTCACCTTTTGGAGTCACTTTGCCTACCAAAATATCACCGCCTTTAACCTCCGCTCCGACGTACACAATTCCCGACTCATCTAATTTAGATAACGCCTCTTCACTTACGTTTGGAATATCCGCGGTAATTTCTTCTGGGCTATGCTTGGTGTCTCTGGCAACACAGGTTTTTTCTTCAATATGGATGGTAGTAAACCGGTCTTCTTTTACAACTCGTTCAGAAACCAAAATCGAATCTTCAAAGTTGTAGCCATTCCAAGGCATAAAAGCAATCAGCATATTTTGCCCTAATGCTAATTCACCCATATCTGTAGAAGGACCGTCTGCAAGAATATCGCCTGCATTAACTATATCGCCCAGTTTGACAAGCGGCTTTTGATTAATACAAGTGTTTTGATTTGAGCGCGTATATTTCGTGAGATTGTAAATATCAACCCCCGGTCTACCCGTTTCGGTTTCGGTATCATTTACCCGCACTACGATTCTGGAAGCATCAACCGCTTCAATCACCCCACCGCGCGTTGCAACCACCACAACACCCGAGTCTTTAGCCACTACACGCTCCATACCTGTTCCGACTAAAGGCTTTTCAGCTCTCAGTGTAGGCACTGCTTGCCGTTGCATGTTTGATCCCATCAAAGCACGGTTTGCATCATCATGTTCTAAAAACGGAATAATAGAAGCCGCAACCGACACAATTTGCTTAGACGAAACATCCATATACTGCACGGTTTCAGAACTGGCTAGAGTAAACTCGTCTTTATGACGACAAGATACCAAACCTTCAACTAATTTACCGTTTTCATCTACCGCGACACTTGCCTGCGCAATGACAAAATCGCCTTCTTCAATTGCTGACAAAAAATCAACCTGATCCGTCACTTTTCCATCTACGACTTTTCTATATGGCGTTTCTAAAAAACCATACGAATTTGTCCGCGCATAGACCGAAAGAGAATTAATTAAACCAATATTAGGCCCCTCAGGAGTTTCAATCGGACACACTCTCCCATAATGCGTTGTATGCACGTCACGCACCTCGAAACCTGCACGCTCTCTAGCTAAACCACCCGGTCCTAAAGCAGAAACCCTACGTTTGTGCGTCACTTGAGACAATGGATTATTTTGATCCATAAATTGTGACAACTGGCTCGAACCAAAAAACTCTTTAACAGCCGCCGACACTGGCTTCGCATTGATAATTTCTTGCGGCATATAGCCTTCAGAATCAGCCAATGTCAAACGTTCGCGTACTGCGCGTTCCACTCTAACCAAACCGACTCGAAATTGGTTTTCAATCATTTCGCCAACAGAACGTACACGCCTATTGCCAAGATGGTCAATATCATCAACCACTCCGTTACCGTTGCGGATATTAATTAATTCTTTCAGAACATCAATAATATCTTCTTTACTTAATGTACCCGCCCCTTCAGTTTCTTCACGTCCTAAACGACGATTAAATTTCATGCGACCAACAACCGACAAATCATATCGCTCATCTGTGAAAAATAAATTTTCAAACAAATTTTCCGCCGATTCTTTAGTCGGTGGTTCGCCCGGACGCATCATGCGATAAATTTCAACTAAAGCTTCTAAGCGATTAGTCGTTGAATCTAAACGCATTGCATTAGAAATATAAGGACCTCTATCTAAATCATTAACGAATAAGGTCTGAATTTCACGCACACCGACATCAATGATTTTTTGAACCAAATCTGCGGTTAACTCTTCATTAACTTGTGCCAGCAATTCACCGGTTGACTCGTCAACAAGATTATGTGCTAAAATTTTTCCATATAGATATTCTCTAGGAACTTCTATCTCAGCTAAACCAGCCTTTTCCATTTGTCTAATATGTTTGGCTGTAATTCTACGACCTTCTTCAGCTATCACCTTATCGCCGTCTTTAATATCAAAAGCGGCAACCTCTCCACGCAATCGCTCTGGAACAATATGAAACAAACACTTATCTGCACTCAATGTAAAATTATTCATCTCGAAGAAAATTTTAATCATTTCTTCATTTTCGTATCCTAAACCACGCAATAAAATGGTTGCAGGAATTTTGCGCCGTCTGTCTATTCGTGCAAACACCGCATCTTTATGATCAAACTCAAAATCCAACCAAGAACCACGATACGGAATGACTCTCGCGTTAAATAATAACTTTCCTGATGAGTGTGTTTTTCCTTTATCATGATCAAAAAACACCCCCGGCGAACGATGTAATTGCGAAACAATCACCCGCTCTGTACCGTTAATCACAAACGTTCCGTTGTCTGTCATTAAGGGAAGCTCACCCATATAAACTTCTTGTTCGCGTATATCTTTGACCACTTTTGCAGTTACCGGCGCATCTTTATCGTAGATAACCAACCGCACTAACACCCTCAGTGGTGCTGCAAATGTCGCCCCACGCTGCTGACACTCTCTTACATCAAAAACAGGTTCTCCTAATCTGTATTTGACATACTCCAGTACCGCATAGCCGGAATGACTTACAATAGGAAAAACACTGGAAAATGCAGCGTGCAACCCAAGATCTAATCGATTTTCTGGTTTGACTCCCAATTGCAAAAAACTGGCGTAAGAGTCGATTTGTGTCGCCAAGAGATAAGGGACTTCGAGTACTTCTGTACTTTTCCCAAAATTATTACGGATACGCTTTTTTTCGGTAAAAGAATAGGTCATATTGCTTCCATACCTTTTCATCAAGAATTGTTAATACTGATTGTTTAAAGCAAACAGTAAAAGGCCGGCAACAAATTTGTCACCAGCCCTACTAAGTGGGGAATACATCCCGATTTTTTTTAGACGAGATTACTTGATCTCGACGGTTGCACCGGCTTCTTCCATCACTTTTTTAACATCTTCAGCTTCAGCTTTACTAACCCCTTCTTTCAAAGTTGGCGCACCTTCAACAGCATCTTTCGCTTCTTTTAAGCCTAATCCTGTGATAGCACGCACCGCTTTAATCACTGCAACTTTATTTGCACCGAAAGATGTCATAATGACATCAAATTCAGTTTGCTCTTCTACTACTGCCGCTGCTGCTGTAGGTGCTGCTGCGGTAGCAACTGCTGCCGACACGCCAAATTTTTCTTCCATCGCTGAAATTAAATCAACGATTTCCATTACAGTCATATTAGAAACTGCTTCCAAAATGTCAGCTTGTGAAATTGCCATTATATATTCCTCTAAAAATTAGGTTTTAAACTCGGTTATAGACTCTAAAGTTATGCTGCTTCTTTTTGCTCTTTGATGGCTGCCAAAGTACGCGCAAGCTTGCCAACGGGAGCTTTCATTACAGACATTAACAAAGCAATACCCTGATCACGAGTTGGTAATTTAGCTAATCTTTCCAACTCAGAACTATCAAACGCTTGACCTCCAATTGCAACAACTTTAGGTATTAATTTGTTATGTGTTTTGGAAAAATCACTGATTAATCGTGCTGCACAACCCGGATCTTCCATAGAAAATGCCAATAGCAAAGGACCTTTCAACTCAGTCTGCATACACTCAAACGCAGTTCCAGAAACAGCTCTTCTTGCTAAAGTATTTTTTACCACACGCAAATACACACCTGTTTCTCTGGCTGATTTACGCAATTGCGTCATTTCTGTTACTGTTAAACCACGATATTCTGCAGCAACAGCCGAATGTGCTCCAGCGGCGAATTTAGCAACTTCTTCTACGACAACTTTTTTGCTATCCAAATTTAGTGCCATATTGACCTCCAATATTTCTGATAATTAATCAGAATCAATAAAATACATCATCACAGATGCTTATTTTACGGTTTCTTTTGCCAGTATTTTGGCTTAAAGCTTCCGTCTACGCAGGAAAATTAAGCCACAGCAACAAATAATTACTGTAGCTCCTACGGTCTTTGACAGCCACCGAAAATCGGCAACTCAAAGTTTTTTAACTACTCTTTAACGCTGCTCTGATCAATCCATAAGCCAGGTCCCATTGTCGAAGACAAGGTGACTTTCTTAATGTAG
>JACCEE010870203.1_pt1 | contig 12022 bp, 11 predicted proteins | sample 7449931 | NCBI WGS metagenome assembly JACCEE01 (sample SAMN15323457, study PRJNA562643) | freshwater metagenome | isolation source: river surface water | place: USA:Blue River Watershed | collected 2017-08-19 | reverse complement strand
TATTTAGATAAAAATTAGAGCACATAGTTGCAATCTTTTTCCAGCGATATACATAGTGGGGAAGTTAGTTAAAATTTAACAGAACTTCCACGTAGTGTCTCCAAATAGAAGCGTTTAATATCTGGTGGTTAGGTAATACACCCATTTTTAATTGAGGCAAACCGGCCTGATTCGTAGTCCGCTTTTCGCTCAAAGCACCTATTTAGCTGTGGGTAAATCAACCCAACTGGTCGTGTATTGCGGTGACAACATACCGCGTTTCATCGACCAGTTTTGCCTTATACCCTGACTAGCAAACCAGATCTTGCCTTTACCGCTGCCGTTAAGTTTATCAATGACAGTCATAAGCGCTTTGGTTTGATAGCTTGGCGGTTCAGGTTCAAACAGGCTGCCTTGATAAACTCCTTCATCATAAAAATCTGACAGCATCACACCTGCTTTTGCGTAGCGATAACCGTCACGCCAGATCTTATCAAGTAGTTTGATTGCAAGTCCATAGACACCTCGTTAAGCGATTGTACTCACTTTGCGAGGTGATTGAATATCGGTAAAAAAGTATAACAAGTAGATCTCAGTCTTAAAAAAACAAACCCCGCGTCAAAAACCGGGGTTTGTCATTAATCTGAAGGTCCCATTAGGAGCTTTGCTTGCTTGAAAGATACATACACTCTAAGCAAGAACAAGCCAAAAACTTTATCAGTACCTAATCACTTTTATTTGTTTTCTTGCGCTTTTGTAACCACCACGGGAGAAACGCAAGCATAGCCGCTAACACGGCAATCAGTAGTAACGTAAAAGCAATTTGATATGCAATAAAGTTAGTCACCTCGGTAGATACAAACCAACTAGCGATTATTCCACCTAAAAATAATAGTATTCGGGCGATAAACCCCATCCTTTTCTCCTTTAATTAATTGAGGTGATAGTCATTAGATACTAACTTTTAGCGTCATGCTTGATGTACGTTGCAATACCTGCCATACAAAATTCGGTTAATCTTTTTGCTTGATCTTCTACTGAGCAAGAATATATAGCGGGCATATTTTTTTTTAATAATTCAGGCTTCACAGACCAGGGACTGGATATCGTTAAGCAAGCAATCAGCGCTTCTTGTACTTTCGGATCCTCTGGTACCATACCTAGATGCCTGGCAACAACCTCTTTAATAATGATAAATCGGGGGCGGATAACATTTTCTTCAAAAGCCTCTGCTACACCAGACGGCATAAATGATCAGGGCAAGATCACGAACGTTTTTTGACCATTTAGCCTGAAGGTTGCAGCCGTAGCCGGTTTATGATCAGATACTGCCTTTCATTGCCAAGGCGACCGCGATGCACACGGATTCATTTACCTTACATTTTTCTGCGCTGGAAGACCCGCGTCAATCAGCAAAAGTTTCTTACCCATTGTTTGATATCCTGTTTTTGACACTCTGCGCAGTCATGACTGGTGCCGAAGGCTGGGAAGATATCGAAGATTTTGGCGTTCATCGACTGAGTTGGCTACAAAAACGCGGCTTTTTCCCCAACGGCATTCCGGTGCACGACACTATTGCCCGCGTCATCGCCCATCTGAACCCCAAAAAATTGCAGCAGTGTTTTGCAGACTGGATGCGCGATGTGACAAAACGGACTGAAGGCGAGCTGATTGCTATTGATGGCAAGACCTTGCGTGGCAGCTGGCAGCCGGGCGACCGTGGCTCTGCCATTCACATGGTCAGTGCGTTTGCGTGCCACAGTGCTTTGGTGCTAGGTCAGGTAAAAACTGATGATAAATCCAATGAAATCAGTGCCATTCCTGAGCTTTTGGCAATGCTGGAGTTAAAGGGTTGTCTGGTCAGTATCGACGCCATGGGCTGCCAGAAAGATATCGCTGAACAGATTGTGGCACAGGGCAGCGACTATCTGCTTGCGGTCAAAGGCAATCAGCGCAAGCTACACCATGCGTTGGAGCAATCGTTTCAGGAATTCGACAGCCTGAGCAAAGAAGAAGTCACCTCGCAAAAATCGCGGGTGGAATACCGTAGTTATCAGGTGCTGAATGCGGCTGTCTTGCCAGAATCCATCCGAAACGATTGGCCGACGATAAAAACCATAGCGATGTCAGACAGTTATCGGATGACTAAAGGCAAGAAATCAGCATTGGAACGGCGCTACTTTATTAGCTCTGGCGAACTGGATGTGGATAGGTTCGCACAGGCCTGCCGCGGTCACTGGTCAATAGAGAATAAGTTGCACTGGGTGCTGGATGTCAGCTTTGACGAAGATAGCTGTCTGATTTACAGAGAAAAAGCAGCAGCGAATCTGGCGGCTATCCGCCATATTGCCGTGAACATGATGCGACAGGAAAAAAGCAGAAAGTTGAGTATCCCGCGAAAAAAGCGGGCATTGATGATGGACCCGGATTACTTGGATATCGTGTTAGAAGCGGGTGTTGGCGTTGCGATGGCGAAATAGTGAGCATTCATGCTCTCGCCCTGCATAAATGCTTCCCTGATCAACAACTGATATTGCCAAGCTCCGCTGTGGACTATCGTATCGTAAAACCGGTTGTATAAAAAACCTGCAAGCGCATCTTTTGCTGATATGCTCGGTGAGGTCAATTGCTCGAAGCTTGCCGAGGATGAAATAACTCTTTCCGCCTCCATTAACACTTCATGATATAAACCTTCTTTACTACCGAAATGGTAATTAACGGACGCAGGGGTCACACTGGCCGCCCAGCAAATATCTTTGCTGGAAATTGCTTGGTAACCATGCTCAGCAAACATTATGCCAGCATGCTTAATTAACAGTGCCCGAGTATGATTGCCATCGGTACGATTTTCTCGTTGGTAGTTCTTGTTTTTTATCTTCGTCATTGCTCTATTCTGTAAATTTAAATGAGCTATTATTATCAATATTTAACAAGCCTTTGGTTTTTAAAGCACTATATCGATTTACTAATCGCTAAGTTCTGATTTTTATATTAAAATTAATGGTTAACTGTTTTAAACGCTCTTTTTATCCGCATGGTCATACATTAAGTGGCAAGTACAAGCTGCTTAATGCGGATGCTCCAAGTAACACAGTACCAAACTGGCTAACATATTGGCTATACCGAAGACCCACCTTAGTGTGTCGAAATTTTGCCCCTAAAAAAAACAAACACATAGTAACAGGGTAAGCTGACAACCAAAAAGCACACCCCCACAACTAGGCTGGCAAAAAACCTCTCTGTACCATAATCAGGAAGCAACGAACCCGCACTAAAAGCGATTACCCAGCCTTTGACATTTAGCCACTGAAAAAGTGAAGCCTCGCGATACGTTAAAGGACGCCGCTGATTATTAGTAGATGTTGGTACGCTAACTAATAAATTTAAGGCATACAATAGCAGAAACAGCGAACCACCTAAACGGACAAAAAAACTTATCATAGGGAAATGTGCTGCTAACTCGGTAATGCCCAAGCTAATTAATACAATCTTTATCGGATATCCAAAGCAAACCCCAAAGTAATGGGGTAAGGTGCGTTTCAATCCAAAATTAATGGCAGACAGCACCAACATAATGTTATTCGGGCCAGGGCTAAGACAAGCCGCAATGGAAAATAACGCTATTATGCCTAACCATTCCAGCATTAAATGCGCCTGCCGTGGCTAAAAGTTAAATAACATAACACCCAGCCCGAGGGTGTTTTGTCTATGGTTGTAGTCCAATAAGGTTTCGCCATAACCTGAAAAAAGTTGAAGGTGTAGCCTCAGACTTTCTGGATTTGAACGACTTAGCGGATAAGTGAGATCCAATTGCCAAGCACCACGGCGGTGATTGTGCCAATTTAAACGTCTGGTTATCGTGGCTGAGCCAGGGCCCGGAACCCAGGAGAACGATACTTCTGATGAACCGATATAGCGTGTGAGGTCCGGGTTATCGTCATCTTCTTGTTTTTCTTTAATACGCCTGTTGGTTTTAAGGAATAACCCGAATTGTTCATGCTCTAATGCAAGTGCAACATAATAGCGATTCCAACTTCTGGACAGCGGTTCACTCTGCCCATTAGATTGGTGCACGAAACCCAGTTGTACCATGTTTATATTCCAGCCGAAGGGGAGCGGCTGTAAATAATTTAACGTAGGGATCACGTAAATAATTTCAGGTTGGTAATCTGTACTTCTAAATGGCGCGGAGTCTTCACTATTCCATACTTGCCAGAGTGATGTTTGTGTATAGGCAAACCAAAGATCGGCATCTGGCAGCAGCACGTTTTCAAGCATTTTTGCACGCAATGATAACTGAATTTTGGCTTCATGAGGCTTATAGTTTTCTTGTAGATCTGCGGCACCTAAGGTAGGCGTTGTCGGTTGCTTGTTAATATTGGAGCTGTAATGATAGGGCAGCACAAAATTAGCTTGGTAGGTTCGAACCGTATAGGTACCGCGTTTGTCCTCAGGTGATAATTCCCACAAACTTCTGAGCACCGAACCAATATCTGTTAATTCGACTGCCTGCGTCGATTCTTCGGTGCCGGGTAAGTCAATAGTAGATCCGGTTAGAAGCCAATCGTCGTAACATTGCAGCCGTTCAATATCAGCAAGGCTTTTGCAGTGTTCCTGCGCATAAATGCTGGTTGAAAAGACAGCTGTTAGCACGGCCAATATTGCTTTAATCATGCTGTTTCCCCGTATTTTATAGAATTATCCCCAATTGGCAGCACGGCATTGCATCTATTGTTAGCGCTTTTTCTGATGCGGCATAGTCTACTATTTTCGTCTGATGTTGAGTGTACAAGCTATAGATTAAATTTAAATTTAAATTTAATCAATGAGTGGTAACGGAAAAAACCTTGATAAGGGTTAGATTCTGCCGTTGGTTGACTGGCTTTTTGAATGACTAAAGTGAATGGCTTAGCCTGAGGGATCCCCACAAAATTTCCATTCATACAATCAGCTATCAGCCTGTTTGATTACTGCCCAGTCCCACTGAACCACCCACTGTAGTATTTGTTTAAGTCCCTGCTGATAATATTGCCTGCGTATTCGCTGTTTGGGTTCTTTGCAAAGTAATATCCCAAGGAAATTCAGGGCCAATACCCGCCTATTTTTAACGGTGTTAGCTTGATAACGCAGGTGCAAACCCGCTTTCTCCGCTGCGCTACCTAGCAGGTAATGAAACCAATTAACCAATGCGGCCAGTAGTAGCAGTATCTCTAAGCGAGATTTCTTCTTGGTACCATGCAAATCGCTACCCAGGCCATAGCGGTGACTTTTCTGATCACGGAAGCTTTCTTCAATTTGCATTCGGCTACTGTAGCACTTAGCAATTTTATCCGCATACCCATGGCAGTCAGCTAAGGATGACACCAACAACCATGGTTCCTTATACGTCTTATTTTTATCGCGTTTCAATAGCTTATAACCTTTGCCAACCAGGACGGCCTGCGTTTCATAGTGTTGTGTTTGGGCAAGCATGATTTTTCCTACACTTTTTGGATCCTTCTTCGCTTGCCGATAAAGCTGATTAACACTGATAAACTTGTCCTGCTCTGCCAATTTAAGCTTCACATTGCCTCGAACTCTAGCTACATAATGCCATCCCAGCTTACGCACTTGTTTCAACCATGGAACTTTAAACCCCGCGTCAGTGACAATTACGGGCTTACAGTCCTTGGGTAGCATGGCTTTAAGCTGCTTTAAAAACGCCCCGTGTAGGTGTGGGCAGGTATAATCTTCTGCGGCGGCAATCTTCTGTAGCAGAGTCAACGCTCTACCGTCAGCGGCAATGCTGGCACGCAGGATAAAGTGTCGCTTGGCAGTATCGGCATTGCTCCAGTCAACCAAAATCATCGGCTTAGTTTTATGGCCAACAATAGAAGCCGTCAGCGCAGCATAAATCAATGGCAGCTCTCGTTGCAGGTTAGGATTATTGAGTAGACGATCTGCCCGTTTGATACTGACCTTATCTGAAGAGCCAGGCATCGCCCGGCCAATCGCAGTAACGGTGCAACACGCATCCTTTGCCAGGGCGGTTACCGCATCTAGCAAAACCGAAAATCGGGCTTTATGCATTGATTTTGGCGTGACAAAGGTGAGGAAATCAGCGAGCATAGCTTTTACATTCATGGTGAGCATCCGCGGTGTGGGAGTTTTGGCGAATGATCAGATCAGGAACCGCCATGAATGTTCCCCAATCAACTAACATTTTATTTTAACTACAGAATTTCTGGGGATACCTCAGCAGGGCTACATAAGTTTCTTGACCGCCCTGCGGGTAAATTATCTGGAGGCATGAAACAAAAGCTTGGATTGTGTTGTGCACTAATCCATGACCCGCAATTTTTAATTCTGGACGAACCGACGACAGGTGTAGATCCACTCGCCCGCAGTCAGTTTTGGCAGTTGATTAGCCGGATTAAACAAGACTATCCGCAGATGAGTGTGGTTGTTGCCACCGCCTATATGGATGAAGCTGCCGCTTTCGATTGGCTGGTTGCCATGGATAATGGTGAAATTCTAGCTACCGGGACTCCAGAGGAAATACTTGTCCGAACCTCATCATCTTCGTTGGAAGATGCCTTTATTAAACTTCTACCGGAAGAAAAGAAACGTGGCTACAAGCCAGTCGAAATAACACCTCTTAGCGGAGATACAACTGATATCGCTATTGAAGCAGAGAGGCTGACGATGCGTTTTGGCGACTTCACTGCCGTTGATAATGTCAGTTTTCGTATTCGTCGTGGCGAGATTTTTGGTTTTTTGGGATCAAATGGTTGTGGTAAATCTACTACGATGAAAATGCTTACCGGCTTGATACCAGCAACCGAAGGTAAGGCTTGGTTATTTGGTAAGGAAGTCGATCCCAGAGATATCAACACCCGTAAACGCGTTGGTTATATGTCACAAGCGTTTTCATTATATGGTGAACTGACAGTAGTACAAAATCTGGTGTTACATGCCCGGCTGTTCCATGTTGCGGAGCAAGATATTCCTGGCAGGGTAGCCGAAATGATCATGCGTTTTGATTTAACTGCAGTGCCAGATGAACTACCGGAAAGCTTACCTCTTGGTATCCGTCAGCGCTTGTCATTGGCTGTTGCTATGGTACATAAGCCAGAGTTACTGATCCTGGATGAGCCGACCTCTGGCGTTGACCCTATTGCCAGGGATAATTTTTGGCGCTTGCTGATTACTTTATCCAGGCAGGATCAGGTGACTATTTTTATTTCTACCCATTTTATGAACGAAGCTGAACGTTGCGACAGAATGTCGATGATGCATGCCGGAAAAGTGCTGGACAGTGATAAGCCTGCGCTACTGATGCAAAAACGCGGTAAAACAACGTTAGAAGCGGCCTTTATTGATTACTTAATTGAAGCCAGCGGTGACAGTCAAGCAGCAGAGCCTGAAATAGTTGATGTTACGACACCAGCCAAGAGCAAAGTGTTGACCTCGCCAAAACAACTTTTTAGTGTCCAGCGTATGCTCAGTTACATGTGGCGCGAAGCGTTAGAGTTACGCCGCGATCCGGTAAGAAGTACCCTTGGCTTAGTCGGATCACTCATCCTGTTATTTGTAATGGGTTTTGGCATCAGTATGGATGTAGAAGATTTACGCTATGCCGTATTGGACAGAGATCAAACGGTATTAAGCCAGAATTACACCCTTAGCTTGTCGGGATCCCGATATTTCTTAGAACAGGAGCCACTACGAGACTATGCAGAGCTTGATAATAGAATGCGTAGTGGCGAGCTTGCTTTAGTGTTGGAGATACCGTCTGGTTTTGCTAGAGATATTGAACGGGGAACCCCCACTTCGGTTGGAGCCTGGGTAGATGGCGCTATGCCACAACGGGCCGAAACAGTTAAAGGTTATGTACAAGGCATACATCAACATTGGCTGACGGAGCAGGCCCGTCTGCGAACTAACAATAGCGTGAGTAGTGCCGTAGGTATAGAAACTCGTTACCGCTATAACCCTGATGTGCGTAGCCTGCCAGCGATGGTGCCCGGCATTATTCCGCTGTTGTTACTGATGATGCCGGCAATGCTAACGGCGCTGGCAGTAGTGCGGGAAAAAGAACTGGGCTCTATTCTCAACTTGTATGTTACCCCGGTAACAAAAATAGAGTTTATGCTAGGTAAGCAGTTACCCTATGTTGCTTTGGCGATAATCAATTTTTTGTTAATGTGTTTGCTGGCTGTTACTTTGTTTGAGGTGCCCATTACCGGTAGCTTTATCACCCTGCTGTTTGCAGCTGTTTTATATTGCATTATTGCTACAGGCTTGGGGCTTTTAGCTTCAACGATTACTAAAAGCCAGATAGCGGCTATGTTTTTTGCCATGTTAGCCACGATGATCCCAGCAATACAGTTTGCCGGGTTATTGGATCCGGTATCTTCAATGGAAGGCGCTGGCCGCCTTATTGGCGAGCTTTACCCTGCGACTCATATGATTGACATTAGCAGAGGTGTTTTCAGCAAAGCGCTTAATTTCAGTGATTTGTATCATTCGTTTTTACCATTGGTACTGGCAATACCCGTAATTCTTACTGCGGCGGTGTTATTGCTGAAGAAGCAGGAGCGTTAGTATGCGAATATTAGCTAATATTTATCGCTTAGGGGTGAAAGAACTCTGGAGTTTAAGGCGTGATAAAATCATGCTATTTCTGATTTTCTATACCTTTACAATATCGGTTTATACCGGAGCCACTGCTATGCCAGAAACATTGCATAAAGCCCCGATAGCGGTAGTTGATGAAGATGCTTCACCACTTTCTGCCCGAATTGTATCGGCGTTTTATCCGCCACAGTTTAACATCCCCGAGTTAATTTCTCTGCAGCAGATGGACCCTGGAATGGACTCAGGCCGTTATACTTTTGTGGTTAATATACCACCTAACTTTCAAAGCGATATTCTAGCTGGGAACATAACCAATATACAGCTCAGTACAGATGCAACCCGAATGAGTCAGGCATTTAGCGGCAGCGGTTATATTCAGCAAATTATTATGGCGGAAATCAGCGAATTTTTGCAGCATCAGCGCGGCCTGGCGTCAACCCCTGTAGATCTTGAATTAAGGGTTAGGTTTAACCCCACGTTGGAAAAGGTGTGGTTTGGCTCCGTCATGCAGATTATCAATAATGTGACGATGCTATCGATTATCCTGACTGGCGCCGCCCTGATACGAGAGCGTGAACACGGTACCCTAGAGCATTTGCTGGTAATGCCTGTTACACCCACAGAGATTATGCTGGCAAAAATTTGGTCGATGGGCGTTGTAGTGTTGTTTGCGGCCGCGTTTTCTTTGACTTTTGTGATTCAAGGCGCTTTAAAGGTACCAATTGAAGGTTCTGTCATGCTGTTCCTGCTGGGCGCTGCTTTACATCTGTTTGCAACAACGTCATTAGGTATTTTTATCGCAACCCTGGCTCGGAATATGCCCCAATTTGGCATGCTGATGATACTTCTCTTATTGCCGCTACAAATGCTCTCAGGCGGTTCCACGCCAAGAGAAAGCATGCCTGATGTAGTCCAAAATATTATGTTGGCTGCACCCACCACTCATTTTGTTAGCCAAGCGCAGGCTATTCTTTATCGTGGTGCCGGCTTGGATGTTGTTTGGCCCCAATTTCTTTGGCTAGTGATTATCGGCAGTGTTTTATTTGCCTTTTCGTTATCACGTTTTCGTAAAGCTATCACGCAAATGGCGTGACCAGCTATCTGCTAAGGCCAGCATCCGTTTATTTCTTAGTCTTAATTTATTTAATGGCTGCAGTGTCTTCTAAATCGTCGAGCAGGATACGCTTAATCTCTAAAATAGCCGCAGCGGTTTCCTGAACACTGTGGCCAGAGACAATAACTGTTTCAGATACCGCTTCAGGCAGGTGAGCGCTTTGGTAGGGAACTAAGCCATCATCACTGTCTTCTAGCTTTCCATCAGAGTGCGTTCTGGCAATGATAGAGTGATAGTTCACTGTCGAAGATATAGGGAGCGTCGCAGCAGCCAAAATGAAGTCATCATCCGCGTTTAAGTTATCAACACTATTGGGGAGGTAAAGCGGTTTTTTTTGACTTAAGGCGGGATCATCAGCGCTGCCTTGAAGCACATCAGCAAAATCTTCGAGAATAGTTAACGGCAGTTTGATCATGCTTGCGACAAAACGCCCTAGTCTTTGTCCTGCGAAGGGGGTGCCTTGGTGAGGCGCGGCAATAAAGATTGCCCGAGACACTTCTGGCATTGGATAGAATTGTAATATTGGCTTAATGTGCGCTTCAATGCGTTGCCGACGTTTGGGTTCGAACTCAACATCCCGGAATACTTCGCTCATCAGGTTTTCACTGGACGATACCATTAACCGGGCGATGACACCGCCCATACTGTGGCCCATAACGACCATGTTTTTTGATGCTGTCGCCGAACCTTGTGGATCATAATGATGAAGCACTGCATTGATAGTATTGCGGATCTCGAAGTGATTAATCGGGATAGGAATATTAGTGGGGTAATATACCTGCCACACCTGAAATTTTTTGCGCAGTATTTCATCACCCATTATTTCATTTGCCACGTTTACCCAAGCTTCAGGGCTACTGGCCAGCCCATGGATCATTAAGATAACCCTTCGGTCCGGATCATATGGCTGCATCAAGTATACATGTGGTTTGTCGAAGTTTTGCTCACGGCCCAGTAAGGTACGTATCGACTGCCGGGCAAAACCCGCCTGAGCCAGCCACAGCCCATAGCCTGCGGTAAAGTGTCCGGCTAAAGGGATATGTTGCTCGTATAGCTCGGTAGCAAAGTGCCGGTAAGGATCATACACAGCGAAAGTCACTTCAGTAGTGGCTAAAATGTCTGCAAGGGAATCACTTTCAAAGCGCAATAAAGCGGTAACAACCGGGTACGGCATCTCGCTCCAGGTTGGTCTGGCTGGTGCGTGATCTTTGCTATCGCTATTTCTGGCCAGAACGCCAGCATTAGTTTTCACGCTTCGATCAGCAACCAACTCTGCGCCAAAACCATCGCGTCGATACTGACTGCGAAGCCCTGTAAAAGCCAGAGAGGGCGCGGCAAATAAGTTATGGATAGGTTGCTCACTTTGCGCAATATTGGTGCCTGACAAATCTGTTTTGATTACCCAGCCACTCATGGAAAATGGGGCGATGTCAGGACTGACATTATTACTCCGCTCATGCGCTTCAAACAGAATGGTAGCCGTCTCTTGCACGGCTAAATTGTAATAGTCACGTACCTGAGTTTGCCTGTCTTCAAATGCCCGCTCTCCGGCAGAGCGGTTAGTAAAAAACAGATAAGCATAGGCATAGCGGGCGGCCTGTAGCCAGGCATGCAGGCGTGCTTCGGCTGCTTTTGTTTGCGATATTGACAGCGCCTGTTGCACCCAGAGTTCCGACAAAGTAGATAAACGTCTTTCATCATTAATGCCGCTTGTTTGCAGCAGTGCGGCAATGCATTCATGGCCGGGGTTATCTAAATCGAGACAGGCGCTAACATCTAACCCGGCTACTTTTATCGTCTCTATTGACGCTGCGCTCGGTGTGTTGCCGGTAAGCACATCACCCCGTTTAATTCTGATGTACTCGTCAGTATTCATTGAGCGAACTGCAACTGGGCTATCGAACTGCTTTAGGGTACTGCAGGCATTAAGTAAGGCTGAACACAGCAGGATAAAAAATAGCCAGGCAAGTTTGTTAAAGCTTAAGGTCATTACTAATCCTCTTTGGAAATTGCGGCTATATCATTTCTGATCGCACGGGAAAAATTGGGATCTTCGTTTGCTTGTTGCGCGCGAACATTAATATAACCCGATGTTTGTAACTGACTATAGCTATAACCTGGTATTAAAGCGCCCTGATCATAAGCATACTCGGCAAAATGGCCTGACAACAAAAGCCGGTAATCTAAATAACTGATCCTAATTGTGATACACCGTCTTCAACCCATGTTTTCCGCCAGGAAACGGGGCTGCCGTTTCCATAAAATGGTCTACCTGCTCCAGTAGTTCATCCATCGTTTTACATCGATGGT
>JACCEE011808965.1_pt1 | contig 12023 bp, 24 predicted proteins | sample 7449931 | NCBI WGS metagenome assembly JACCEE01 (sample SAMN15323457, study PRJNA562643) | freshwater metagenome | isolation source: river surface water | place: USA:Blue River Watershed | collected 2017-08-19 | reverse complement strand
TGGTACCTGGACACGGTTTCGAACCGCGGACCCTCTCCGTGTAAAGGAGACGCTCTACCCCTGAGCTATCCAGGCATTTATCTTTTGGCGGAGCATGTAGGAATCGAACCTACTCACCCATTGCTGAATGACAGATTAGCAATCTGTTGCCTTAACCGGTCGGCCAATGCTCCAAAAATTTACATATTAAAACACACTATCAAGCGGCTTGGTTAGAGACGCAACTACCGGCCTACTACCACAGTAGGGTGAGCGTTTAATGTGCTTTAATATGGTGCCCTAGGACGGACTCGAACCGTCACGCCTTGCGGCGCCAGAACCTAAATCTGGTGCGTCTACCAATTTCGCCACCAGGGCATGAACTTAATCATATAAAAATACAATAAACAGGCAATCATTTCCTAACTCGCACTCACCACGAGGTTATTGTATTTTTATATGACGAGTCTACGTTTTTATTACAGTCCACCTAGGCTGAACAGCATTTGCAACTGACTGGCGGATATTATTAGTACCCACTTTTAACATTGACTCTCTGTCATATAAAAACACATTATATCGAGTTGGCGGACGATTGCCGACCACCCGACGACTACTGTCGCTACAGCTTCATACGATAATGTGTTTTTATATGACTCCTTGCTACGCGGTCTTTCACAAGATTGCGGACTGTTATCACTCGGCAGCGTTATCGTGCGTTGTGTTGTCTTGCAAGGATATCATATCATTTAAATTTTTAAAGAACAATTCGGTTAGTGCCGTTGCAACTAACTAAGCTTCTATTATAGCAAACACATCAATATGTGTCAACTAATTTGTTGCAGTGTGCATATTTTCTAACTTAGAAAGGGATCTAGTACTAACCTAAGTTAGCAACTAAAAGGGATCCTAAGCCTTTATTATTCAGCACCTCCCTTAACTAGCAAGGGCGAACTAAATCCAACTGCAACAAATTTTTAAAGAGCCTTGCTAATTTCTTAGCGTGTGCATGTATTATACATGCCTAGTTATTTTGTGTCAACTATTTTTGCTGCCTTGGCTAACAAAAATTTCTTTGCTAACAATGTCTAACTAAGTATCTATTATAGCAAAGTAAGTTATTTATGTCAATTATCTTCCTTGTAATTTTCTCAAGAACTTTAACCAATAAAATTTAAGTCCACGGAAAGGAACAAGGTCTAGCTCGAACCAAGGCAAAGGTTCACGAGGAATGTTGCCATATGCCTTAGTAAACGTGTCTTGTCTCTTGCTCATACAACTACTTATTCCTTGCTACCAATCTTCGCCTGCGGCATCGATTTGCATTTGTTCTATTTGGTCGTTAAGACGTTCTATTTCGCCAGCAGCTTCTTCTAACAAGTCTGAGATACGGTCAGCGGCACCTTCTTGCACACTTTTGCGGTCCTTGTTATTTCGTCTAATCTCTGCTCGCTTGCGTAGACGAAATACCAGGCTTTGTTCGCTTACAGGTTTATTGCTTTCGTCTTGCATATGTTTTTGCTTTCAACTTGATCATAAAAAATTCTTCTATGTCCGTTAGATTAAGATAATCGTGATCATAAGGACCAACGAATCTATTCTTTATAAAGAAAACTCCGTCTGGAGTTTCCCTCCATACTCTATCACTCATTTGGGTCAATTGCCAGCCACCAGCCATTACTGCGTCACCTGTTCGATCATAGACGGCAAAATACTTTCCACCGAAATCGTTCACCGCAAGGTCATTAACTTCGTAATAATAATTCATAGTTAAAATGGAATGTCGTCATCCCAACTTGCAGGCAATTCAATCTTCTTAGGTTTAGGTGCAACATAATTAGGATTGTCAAAGTTGTTGAACACAACCTGATAGTCATAGCTAGGCACACTACGCAAACGATCCTGATTATCGCACAAGATTTCTACTTTGTCTAAGCTAGAGTGAGGATTCCATGGATGATGCACAGTGACATATCCATTATAGAATGTGCCTTCCCATTGACCATTTACAACGTGAAAATCGAAATGTGTAGGTGTATATTCCTGCTTAATTTCAACAAGCAGGCTTGGCTTGTCTTTAGTTCCTAGCATTAGTCGCATCAGTTACCTTTCAGCACATCAAATAAAGTAGCATATTCATACCTGCGCCAATTGTCCATATCAACATAAGTGTTTATGCATCGGCGGTATGTAGACTTAAACCATACCCGGTGACCTCCTACTGTTGTAACAGGCCGCCAGGCAAACCAAGGCTTCCATGGACTTGTTTCGATTTTTCTAGGCACCATGCGGTGTCCTGGATCGAGCATTTCCTTAGGCCTCCTCCATAAAGTTGCGTACCCACGCTAGACGAGCTTGCTCGTCCATAGCAGTATATTCAACAATGTTGGCACGGATTGCGTCAACGAGTGGATAGTATTCTTCGTCTAGATTGTGCTTGATGTCCTTGGTCAAATCTACTAACTTATCTGTACGTGGATTGCGAGCAACCCACTTTGAAGTCAAGTAATATGGTGACTTGATCTTGGCACTTACACCATCTTCTGTATAGAATACAAAACCTTCGTGCTTACAATCCTTTGCTAAGTTTTTCACTGCCGCCATGCTAGCTGTTACACTTTCTGGCTTGTAGCAGTTGAACATCAATGCCAAGTCTTGCAATACACAAGGATCGTGTCCTACTTTAGAACCAAACTCATTGTTACGATAGCCCAATATATACATTCCTGGCTTTTCTGGGATGATGTGTGGGTCATCGGGATGAACACACTCAAACATAAAAGTCATACTATCCATGTCCGAACGGTTAAATGCCAACTGCCAGTCTGGCCAAGATTGATGAGTCAACATCATTTCTTTTGCCATTGCCACGTATGGGCTGTCGGTTGAACCAGTAGTCGAAACTAAGATATCGCCGTTGTACCAAGTCATAGCTACCATAAAGCCATTAACCTTACGGAAAGCAGTTACAAGAGTATCGTCTGCTAATACAGGTGCTTCCTTCTCGATACCATAGTTGTAGATCTTTGTAAACGGATAAGCAACTAAGTTGAAATCCTTGTCAACAATCGTACCACGACATTCAGCGATATACTCGTTCCACAGATTATCGTAGAACACTTTCTTCTTGTACTTTAGGACGTAGATATCGTTGCCGCATTCCTTCATGTTTACCAAATTGGAAGTAGCAACATAGTCCTTTAACTTATCTTTAAACATTTTCAAACTTCTTTTTCAAACGCATAAACTCAGCAAGCTCTTTGGCTTCCTTCAAAGCCTTAGTTTCTTTTGCTTTTAGGCGGTCCTTCTTTTCTTCTGCGATACGCTTGTTATATTCCTTGTCAGTTTCCTCGCGGCGTTCACGCAAAGTTAGTTCCTTGCCGCCATCGTAGCCGTATCTGCTGATATAGAAATAAACGTCGCGGTCTCCCATGTCGGCGCGAAGAGCCTTCATTCTTTCAATGACTTCTTCAGGAGTCTTCATGTCGATCTCGTCGAAATCAACATACTCCTTTGCTTCAACATCTAAAATCTTACGCTTGCTCATTTAAACAACTCCGAAATATCCCAAGCAAATCGTGCTCGCATCTTGTCTAAGGTTTCAGCAGGTACATTATGTACATTACCGAAATCATTTTGTGCTACAAATACGTTAGGCACAATGTTAAACTCTTTTGCAATGTCAAAGTAAGGACGCATTTCCTTAACAGTAGTAAAGGTATTGCTTACCACGACATCACACCCTGCTGCCAGAGCTTCGCGAGTCTTAGATTGACACCACTCGTGAGCTTCACGCAAACGAGCAGCATCAAACTTGTATTCACCGTCTTGCATCCAAAACTGGTCTGCTTCTTGATGTACCCAGTCTGGGCTATAGCACAAGGCCTGCGCCATAGTGCTTTTACCTGAACCAGGCAACCCTCGAATTAAAACTAACTTCATTTTTTAAACTCCGACAAACTCGCTTGCGCGAGCGTGAAGACTAGGATCACCCTTGGTCATAACTGCAAGAAGCTGACGCTTTTCTTCGAGATAAGTCTTTGCAAACTCTGGGTCATGTTGCATAATGCTACGGCTGTTACTGATAAGGTCGGCAAGTTTAATTGTCTGTGCCTCAGCAGGTGCCTCAGCAGTGTGAGCACGGTCCATAGCCTTACGAGTAGCACGGTTGCCATCTTCGGGGCGACTCACATCTGTAAGCCAACCAACAAGGGTAGCAATGTCGATACCAAACGCCATATGCACATCAGTAAACGTGCAACCAGTATCTTCGATCACATCGTGAAGCCAAGCAGCCGCAACCATGTCAGGAGTACTACCTGGAACGCTGGCAACAATGCTAGCAACTTCTGCAGGGTGAACGATGTAGGGCTCACCTGTGTACTTACGCTTCTGTCCGACAGCCGCGTGAGCAGCCATGGCATAGGTCTGTGCCTTACGCACGATATCCATACCACTTTGATCCATTGTAAAATCTTCCATCTTGTCCTCCTTACAAGCTCAGTGCTTCGCGCTCTTCGGCAGTCAGCTTAGACAGGGCAGTCTTACGCAGGTTAGCAACACGCTCACGCTCTGCTTCTGCTTCTTCTTTCCAAGAAACTTCTTGCTCCAGGCTGTACAGGTCAACATCTGCCATTTCGCTCCACACAGGATTCACAGTAAAAGTACCAGCACGGCGGTCGTCTCGGTCCTCCAGTACAAACAAGGCTTCTTTAACTTCCAGCTCAAAGTTCATCTTAGTGGCACGAGCCAACACAGACATCATACGCTCAGTGTAAGTAGACTTGGCCACTGCTACCCGAGCAAACTGCTCTGCTTGCTCGCGGGCTTGTCGTTGTGTTTTAGTTTCACGTGCCATCTTTAACTCCTTGTTACTTACTATACAAGTATTATAGCACCAAAAACCAATTTGTGTCAATTAAACCAATTCGATTTCTCGTGCATCTGCTTGCAGTTTTCCCTGTAGGATCAGCATCATTTCAGTTTCTTTATCGTAAACAAGTTTAGCATCTAGCAGAACTTGATAACGTTCTTCGTCGGTTTTCCTGCACCAACTTTCGACTACTTCATAATTACCATAAACAACGTCCGGCGGAAAACTATTACAAAGCCACCCTACTAGCTTTTTAAGCTCATATACGCTGTTAGCAGGATGACTGTGAGCAATTGCACTCATAAAATCGTTGGCTAACAGTGCTCGAAAAAAGCTACCGGGATGGAATCCATAGACCAAATAGTTGTAAATAGGTCCAGCATAATCTGCACTCGAATCTGATGACATCATGCTAGACTTGAGTTTGTTTAAGCTGTTTTTAGATAGCACCATGTATACTCCGAAATTGTTTAATGATGACTGCGGATTTCGCCTTTTAGTGCGTCTGCAATCATTGCATCCATGTCGCTAACAACTCGTCCAGTAGCGTCAAACGCTACGTCACGGGCACGATACTTTTCCATGCCAGTTTTGTTTCCGTGTACATGTCCATAGAAATGCACACTCCCGCGATGCATTTGGTCCCACTCCCAGATAGGGTAGTGCAACATGATCACAGTTTGTCCGTTATGCACTAAACGTAGGTACTGGTGTACTTCTAAAAAACAACTTCGGAAAACAGGATCGTTCAACAACTTCCTGTCGTGATTACCTTCAATTAGAATCTTTGTGCCGTTTAGTCTACGCAAAATTTGCACGGCCTTAGCAGCCGGCAAAAACGCAAAGTCGCCCAAAATGTATGTAGTGTCTTCTGCTGTTACGGTTTTATTCCATTCTTGGATCATGCATTCATTCATATGATCTACATCTTTAAATCCTGCTCGTGTTACCGGACAAAACTTCATAATGTTTGCATGACCAAAGTGTAAATCTGATGTTATGTATGTTTTCATATTTGTATTATAACACCAAATTTAATTTGTATCAAGTTTGGCGTTCTTTCTTAACTCTTCCAATGCGACTGGCTTTGTTCCAGTCATAGGCAATGCCATCTGGGCATAAGCCGTCTTTAATGCTGTCGACACCAAATTTACCAACTATTTCAAATGAATCACTTTTAATAGTGACAAAGGTATTAAGTACCTTTGCATGATTCATTGCTAAATCTAATGTCTCAAACGCTTGTTCTACATCGTTGTATATTACTTTAAACAATTACCAATATCTCCGTTCATATTCTGTTAAATTATCCTCCTGGGCGGCTGCTTTCAGTAGCCTCTGGAAATCTCTGCGCCATTCTCTTTCTGCTATTACGCTGTTTTCCAACAGTCGCTTTTCTTGTTCCAAATCTTTTATTTGGTCTTTGTACTTTGCAAGCTCACGTTCAAGGCGAACAATTTTCTTTTCTTCAGGAGACTTGGCAATGATGTTATCTAGTTTTTCGTTGCTCATTCGTCGACTCCGAAATGCTCTTTAATTGCTTCGCCTTCTTCACTTCGCTCGTAATCTTCTGCATCTGGATAGTTTTCGAAATAAATCCCGTTACATACAGTAATACATTCTTCTAGAATAAGTTCTGCAAACTTGTCGATAAACTGTTTTGGTACAGTAACAGTTTCGTATCCCTCTGCTTCGCTTTGCAACTTAACTTCTGAAAGGTTCAATACCGCGTATTCAGCGGCTTCCTGTGCCAATTCATAAATTCGTTCGTTCATACATCTTCTCCAGTGTTAAAACGATATTTGCGTCGAGCATCAGCAAGTGTAAACACCTTCTCGTTATCGTTAGACCAATCCAATGTTTGCGGCGGGATTATGATACCACTAGGAGTAGTATAGCCGTTTGTGCTATGCTTCTCGTCAGTATCATAAGTCCATCCCAAACGTTTCATCATCAAGTGCTTGACTAACAGATTAGGACTGCGGAACACTTCAGTGTCGTCAAAGCCCATCATTACCCCTACTTCGCATACTGCCCCACTGCGGCAAACACCTGCATGGCAATGAACAAGAACGTTCATGCGGTTGTCCATGGCGTGTTGTAAAAGCTCTACCAGTCGATCGGCTTGCTCTTGGGTGCAGGCAAACTCGCCAACATCGCTCCACTCGCCTTCGCCGTTGTTGGTTAATCCGTCTGCTTCTACGTCAAGAAATTCAAACTGATGAACTTCCCTGAACTGTTTTAATGGTGTTGGGAACTCATATGCTGGATCAACAATTTGAATCAGCATGCTGTTTTCGCCAGCTTCAAAATGCAAGCCACGCTTGACATCGCTCATGCTGACATTTTGTATCCAGGGCATTTTCTTCCTTATGCAGTAAAATCAAATAGGTAGCCATACGAGCCATCTTTGCTCATTTCTACCTTATTGTTGTAGTCCTTGTTCAGCAGATGCAGGACCGTGCGGGCTTCTGCGGCTGTGCAAATAACACTCAGCGTACCACAGAAGAAACTTGCGGCGTTGTCGTTTTTAAGAACTCGTGCAACCTTGTCCAGAACCACTGTTTCAAAACCCATTGTCTTATCCTTAATCCATGAACCAAACAACACCGTCAACCACTTGGAAATCACCAGACATTTCACCTTCGTATTCCCCGCCGTTTTGGGACAAGTATATTTCCATGTCACCGTCCAATTCAGACAGCAATTCTATCAATTCTTGAACTCGCATATTGGTTTCCTTTGCTTTTTACTATACAAGTATTATAGCACCCAAACCAATTTGTGTCAATTAAACACTCAAGGTATGTATGAACGCCAATTGTTCGTCAACTTTCATAACGTCCTTAGGATAAACGTTAGTGGTATCCCAATTTACCCATTGCTCATTGACATAATTGCGAACCCAACTTGCTGTGTATTTTACTTTGATCATTTTAGGACCGAAGCCAACAACCGTTCCTGTAACTAAGCCTTTGTACTTAGGCGGGTTAAAAACAACCATGTTCCCAACCGCTAGTTCTTGTTTAACAATGTCTTTCATAACAGGCTTTACAGTGCGAATCGTTTGCCGAATTTTTTAGTGAATTCGGTTTTAGAAACACTTTCGATTTTAGGATCAATGCCATCGTAGATGTTAAGGACTCGCTTAACGTCAAACACGCTCATAGCGCCGAAGTCGTAAAAGCGGTCCATATACATACCGTTCATATCTGTTTCGTACATAACAACACGATCAGAATCCTCGTTACGGGCATAAATGCGGTACAGTGTGCGGTCCATCTCTAACTCCTGTTTTGTTTCGCTATGTATGTATTATAGCGCCAAAACCAATTTGTGCCAATTAAGCCCAAAGCAAGTCAAAGTTGCCTTGTAATACTTTTTTAGTACTAGCTGTTTTGCTTGTTATGTGGTCTTGCACTCTGTCGTCTTGGAATCTGTAAGTGCGAATTTTATCTCCGCGCATGCCAGAGCCCACTTGCTCGCGCCTATTTTGTGCTAGCCCATTAGTGAACTGTTTTTTAACTTGTTCGTTTACACGGGCAACAATAGTATTTCGTGCTTCTGCCAAACTATTTTCCCTTGAGCGACATTGTGCTGTTGCAACTATTCCAGAAGGAATGTGAGTTATTCGACACGAGTTTTGGTGTTTATTTCTGTGCTGTCCGCCTGCACCTGTACCACTGTACCATTCTATTCGTAAATCAGAGTCATTTAATTCTAAAGCAACTTCTGCAGGATCTACAATAGCAACTGTGACTGTGCTGGTATGCACTCGGCCTTTTCGTTCTGTGGGTGGGATTCGCTGTATGCGATGTCCTCCGCTTTCGTTATACAAGCCGGATAAATCAGTACCCTGGACTTCAACATGAAGTTCGCCTTGATACTCACCTATCAGGCGGGTAGCTCAGCCTTTGCTTTGTGCGAACTTAATGTATGCTTGTGCAAGATCTTTGACAAACAATTTGCTATCTTCTCCGCCTTCGGCGGCCCTAATCTCAATTACACGTTTCATGATGTGCTCCTTGTGTTGATATTTAGCGATGCTGATTCGCTAAAATTTTGGTAAATATTAATATGAAACTAGAACAAGCAGTTAAACTTATACAAGAGCAACTGGCTCTAGTTGATCATAGCGGAAGAACCAAGCAAGAACGTTTAATTTGGGAATTAGGGTTCTTGCTCGGTATGTTAGCTGACGAACTTCGAAGTGATTGGATTCTCGAAAACAACTTGAGAAGACGAATTCAAATGGTCGTCGACAGGGCTAAACTTCAAGGGAAATAAATCTCCCTCGATCTATGAAAGCAAGATCCTGCTATGCTTTGGCACACCTTGGATCAAGTATTCCATCTGATCCGCCATAATGCTTCGGTTTTGCAAAATCATATTTTCAAAGTGGTTAGGTGCATATGGCACGTAGAGCAATTCCATACGAGCTTCTTTCAAAGTCTTATGTCCTTTTTTGCTGTTACATTCCTTGCAAGCCGTAACGCAGTTCATCCAAGTATTTTCACCACCGTGATATTTAGGAACAATATGGTCCCTACTCAACAGGTGATAGTTAGGAAAATGTCCACCACAATATGCACAAGTGTTGCGATCACGACCAAACAATGTTCGGTTGCTCAACGCCACAGTGCCGTGTTTAAGTGGATTAAATCCGTGACCTTTGATAGCAATAATGCTAGTGGTTTCTAAGTAACTTTCGGAACCATCATTTTGTAAGCCGCCACGATACTTCGCTACTACTTCCCCCATGCTCCATGCTACTGCATCTTTGGCGTGGTAAGTGATAGCGTCATCATTTGAAATCCACTGCCGTGGGATTCCAGAAATGTCGAGTGCTAGTACAGACATGATTACTCCTTTGTTTACATATATATTTAACTTGACATTCAATGGTACCCCGGACAGGACTCGAACCTGCAAATACTACGACCTCAACGTAGCGTGTCTACCAATTCCACCACCGGGGCATTGTTATTTGTTATTATATTTGTTCTGTGAATTTGTGTCAAATGGTGTCCGGTACTGGGATCGAACCAGTGACCTCTTCCGTGTCATGGAAGTATTCTACCTCTGAAATAACCGGACCATAGTCAATAACACTCTCGACGTAAAGGGTCTTTTCATCGCGCTGGCTAAGCTGCTTCGTCATGTAGTCCCGGTTTGCCAACCGCTTAAGGCTAATGACCAATGATGAATGTTATTGACTATGGTATAAATAATTAATATGCAGAATTACATCAATCTTAATCTAAATATTAATCCATTTAAAAGTTTTGTTAAGTTAACTGATCATTGCCGTTCTATAGAAACAATTGATTTAAGTTTATTAAATGAAGAATTATTAGAATTATTAAAAACTGAATGTGGAATACAAATAGTTTTTTCTGAATTATTTTTCAAAACTCCAAGTACATCTCTAACTGCAATTCATACAGACGCAGCCGGCGGCGATCTTGCAAAAATAAATTTTATAGTTGGCGGTAAAAATAGTTATATGGAATGGTATAAGGTTAATGAAAGTACAGTTAAATCTAGAAGTATCACACCATCTGGAACAAATTATACTAGATATGAGATAAACGAAGTTAATCCAATACAACGAGAATATGTTAATGGATTTTGTTTAGTACAAGTCGGTATACCTCATTCTATCTTTAATCCAGAAGAACCTCGCTGGTGCCTTTGTTTAATACCAATGGATTTAGCAAATGGCAAAAGATTGACATTTAATGAAGCTAAAGAAAAACTAAGCAAGTTTTTAAATTAATTAACGCTGGTTACATTCTCCAGCTCGACTTTTCGTTGTCGATGTAGCAATACGCTGTTCCAAGTCCTTTACAGGTGTCTGCTACGACTGTTGCAGAGGAACAGAATCTGCCTTATTTGGCTGAGCGTATGGAGTTGTACCCCAGGCGTTTGTCGGCTTTTATAGTCCCCACTCAAGCAGGACCACCGTGCCTCTGTTCTTCTTGCAAGAAACTTTGGTGGACTGTAGCAGAGTCGAACTGCTGACCAGATAGGGTTTCTACCCGCTGTTAGCCATTTACACAGTCACAGCCCATAAAACTTGGTGTAGCGTTTGCGACTCGAACGCAAACAATCTCGGATTTCTCGCCGGGCAACGTTACTTCCCGGCACCAGCATCGTTCTCAGGATAATTACTCCCGTCACTTCAACTGCCAGAAATCGTGTATGACCTATACACGCCACATAAACTTGGTGTGTGAAGATGGATTTGAACCACCAACAGTACCATACTAAAAGTCTTGCGGACTTCCAAGGGACTCGAACCCTTTGCCCCAACCGCCGTCGGGCTGTCTACCGTTTCAGCATTCACACATTAACTTGGTGGTGATGGACGGACTTGAACCGCCGACACTCTCCGTATGAAGGAGGTACTCTACCAACTGAGCTACATCACCATATTTTTTGTAAAGCTGGCTCAACTCTGAGCACCTCGCCCCACCTCGGGCGGTATTCTGTTGTCATCATCAGTAGCCGCCAACAACGCAGGGCCCATTGTTATCATTGTCTACCGACTTATCGCGTCCCTTGCTAATCCCCGTCGGGAAACACTCAGGCTTTCATTTAAACTACAGCTTAACAAAAAATATTGTTTGGGCAGACGTTACGGATTCGAACCGTTCTCACTTGTTTCACAGACAAGTATGGTAACCACTCCACTAAACGCTGCATAAAAAATACCACATATAAAAACACTTTCAATTTCAGTTCAATGCTGGCACAAAGAACCTTTCGCAACTGCCAGGTCACCGACGAGATTACTCGCTCCAATTGCGAGGTCTGGCCGTCAAAAATGTTTATATATATGGTAGAAGCACTGGGGCTCGAACCCAGGACCCTCGGATTAAAAGTCCGATGCTCTAAACCAACTGAGCTATACTTCCATGTCCTTACCATTTAGTGAAACATACTTGGGTAGGATTCGAACCTACTAGGGTCATGACTCCCTCTATTCCAACTGAGAGCTACTCAGCAACAAATACATTTCACTAAATGGTAGGGGCACAGAGAATCGAACTCTGATTGACCGGTTAAAAGCCGGATATTCTACCTTTGAATTATACCCCCATATGGTCCCTCCCCTCAGAGTCGACCTCTTACTCCTCGAATTAAGAGTCCTGTTTGCTAACCAGTA
>JACCEE010682407.1_pt1 | contig 12026 bp, 7 predicted proteins | sample 7449931 | NCBI WGS metagenome assembly JACCEE01 (sample SAMN15323457, study PRJNA562643) | freshwater metagenome | isolation source: river surface water | place: USA:Blue River Watershed | collected 2017-08-19 | reverse complement strand
GATCCAAACAAGTGCCGTATCCAGGCAACCGCGAAATTGAACGCCTTATAAAAAGTGTGATTCGTTGGAATGCTATGGCTATGGTTGTAAAGGCCAATAAAAACGAAAACGGAATAGGTGGACACATCTCTACTTATGCCTCTGTAGCCACTTTGCTCGAAGTAGCTTTCAACCATTTTTTCAAAGGAAAAGGCGACGGACACGATGGCGACCAGATTTATTTTCAGGGACATGCAGCTCCCGGTATTTATTCGCGTGCCTTCCTCGAAGGGCGACTCACAGCTGATCAGCTGAACAATTACCGCAGAGAATTACAAACAAAAGGCGGATTATCATCTTATCCTCACCCCTGGCTGATGCCTAACTTCTGGGAATTCCCGACAGTCTCGATGGGACTGGGTCCTATCATGTCTATTTATCAGGCACGTTTCAATCGTTATCTCGAAGACCGCGGACTTAAAACAACTTCGCACCAAAAAGTATGGGCTTTTCTGGGCGATGGAGAAACCGACGAACCGGAAGCACTTGGAGCTATCTCGTTGGCTGCCCGCGAAAAATTAGACAATCTTATTTTCGTCATCAACTGTAACTTACAACGCCTGGATGGTCCTGTGCGTGGAAATGGAAAAATCGTTCAGGAACTTGAAGCCATATTCAAAGGAGCAGGTTGGAATGTAATTAAAGTACTTTGGGGAAGCGAGTGGGATGAACTGCTCGAAAAAGACCACAAAGGAAAACTTGTAAAACGCATGGGCGAAGTGGTCGACGGGCAGTCGCAGAAATTCTCCATAGCCTCAGGCGACTATGTACGAAAAGAATTTTTCGGCACCGATCCTGAATTGCTCGAAATGGTAAGTCACCTCACCGATGACCAAATCCGCAAAATGAAACGCGGTGGTCACGACCCCGAAAAAGTTTATGCAGCTTTTAATGCAGCTGTCAACCACAAAGGTCAACCCACTGTAATTCTTGCCAACACAATCAAAGGCTACGGTTTGGGCGAAAGTGGCGAAGGTAAAAACATTACGCATTCGCAGAAAAAACTGAACGAAGAAGAACTAAAAGAATTCAGAACCCGATTCGGCATTCCGCTTTCGGACGATGAAGTTGCCAAAACACCTTTCTTCCGCTTACCCGAAGATTCTGCCGAAATGAAATATCTGCGCAAGAAAAGAGAAGATCTGGGAGGTTATGTTCCGCAACGAAAAGTAGATGTACGACCTATCAAAACTCCACCAGAAGAAGTATTTGAGGAATTCTATAAAGGATCGGACGGTCGCGAGCTATCAACAACAATGGCTTTTGTTCGTATTCTTTCAAAATTATTAAAAGACAAGGAAATAGGTAAACTTATTGTACCTATCGTCCCCGACGAAGCACGTACTTTCGGAATGGAATCACTTTTCCGTCAGTTAGGTATATACTCTCATGTGGGTCAGCTTTACGAACCGGTAGACAAAGAACTACTCCTTTATTACAAAGAAGCGAAAGACGGACAAATACTTGAAGAAGGAATTACTGAAGCCGGTGCTATGTCATCGTTTATCGGTGCAGGAACAGCTTATGCCACACACGGATTGAACATGATGCCTTTCTTCGTTTATTATTCAATGTTCGGACTTCAACGCATTGGTGACCTTGTGTGGGCAGCAGCCGACATGGCAGCCAAAGGATTTCTTGTAGGAGGAACTGCCGGACGCACAACTCTTGCCGGCGAAGGCTTACAACATCAGGACGGTAACAGTCATTTACTGGCTTATCCGGTACCCAACCTTGTAACTTACGATCCTGCATTCGCCTTCGAACTGGCAGTCATCATTCGCGATGGTATCCGCCGCATGTACGAGGAACAGGAAAAGGTATTCTACTACATCACCATTATGAACGAGAACTATCCAATGCCACCTATGCCGGAAGGCGCTAAAGCTGGAATTTTAAAAGGAATGTATCTTTATAAAAACGGCAAAAGCGACGCATTGGAGCTAAAAGCCAACCTGCTGGGTAGTGGAACTATAATGAATGAAACACTAAAAGCAGCAGAAATACTCGAAGAAAAATATGGTGTTTCGACAAATGTGTACAGCGTAACCAGCTACAAAGAACTACAACGCGATGCATTAGATGTTGAAAGACACAATTTGTTGCACCCCGACAAGGAGAAAACACCTTATGTGTCGACTGTAATTCAGAACGATGGAGTCATTGTGGCAGCTTCGGATTATGTGAAAACACTTCCCGATTCTATTTCCAAATGGTTACCAAAACGCTTGTTCACCTTAGGAACAGATGGTTTCGGACGAAGCGAAGGCCGCAATGAGTTGCGTGATTTCTTCGAAGTAGATGCCAAGCATATAGTTACCGCTACTTTGTATGCATTATACAAAGATGGAAAATACAAACTGGCTGACCTTAAAAAGGCCATGAAGGAACAGGGCATTGATGCAAACAAATTAAATCCAATGATTTCGTAGTTCTATTTGTAAGAAAATTTTATAAAAACTACCTTCACTTCGAACAGAAGATCAAGGTTAAAAGAATAAAAATGAAAAACTTTATAATACCCGAATTAGGTGAAAATATAAGTTCGGCTACAATTGTTAAAATACTAATCAAGACAGGAGACATTGTAGCAACTGACCAGCCCGTTCTGGAACTCGAGACTGACAAAGCCACCATCGAAGTTCCTTCGGATGTGAGCGGAAAAGTAGTTGCTATCAATGTTGCCGAAGGCGAAAGCGTGAGCATTGGTCAGGTTATTTTCTCTGTTGAATCGGCCGAATCAACCGAAACGACCCAACAGGCCAAAGCTGAACCAGCAGCAGAAGAAAAACAAGCAGTTGCTCCTCCTCAACCAGAAGCACAGCCCGTAGAAGCACCTCAACCAACAGTTGTGGCAGCATCTTCAGTTCAGGAATTTAAACTCCCCGAATTAGGAGAGAATATCAGCAAAGCAACCATTATAAAAGTAATGGTGACAGTGGGCGAAAAGGTGAGTGCCGACCAATCGGTACTTGAACTTGAAACCGATAAAGCTACCATCGAAGTACCTTCGACAGTAGCCGGAACGATCACAGAACTACTTGTTGCCGAAGGAGATGTAATAGAAATTGGAGCAGTCATCTTCAAAGTCTCGGAAGCCTCAGCAGTTCAAAGTCAACCTTCAGCACCCGTAGCAGCACCAGCACCTGTTGTTGCCGAAAAAACAGCAAAAACAATTGTTCCTCAGCAAGCTGTAGTTGCCGATGCTCCTAAAGTTATTCCTGTAGAAAACCAACCACCGATTTTGCAAAATGCAGCTCCTGCCGCTCCTTCCGTTCGAAGGTTAGCGCGCGAGATAGGCGTAGATGTAAATAATGTCAAAGGCACAGGGCCCGGCGGGCGTATACTACTTGATGATGTGAAAGCCTACAGCAAAGCACTGCATCAGCAACGGAACGAAATACAACACATCAAAGCAGAACAACATCAGGAACCATTGCCTGATTTCTCGAAATTCGGAGCAGTGGAACGCCAGGCAATGTCGAATATCCGCTACAAAACAGCAGAACATTTAAGCTATGCATGGCACACCATTCCGCACGTGACTCAGTTTGACAAAGCAGACATCACGGCACTGGAAGAGTTCCGGAAGAGTTATGCTAAGACAGCCGAGAAACAGGGTGTAAAACTAACTGTGACTGCTATTCTTGTAAAAATCATTGCCTCGGCGCTCAAAAAGTTCCCGCAGTTCAATGCCAGCGTGGATATGCAAACTAAAGAAGTGATCTACAAGAAATACCTCAACATAGGTATAGCAGTAGATACTGAATTCGGATTGATTGTACCGGTGATTAAAAATGCTGATGAGCTGAATGTGATTGAAATTTCGCGAGAAATGAATGCGCTGGCCGAAAGAGCCCGCAACAAAAAAGCAAGTATTACCGATATGCAGGGCGGATGTTTCACAATCACCAATCTTGGCGGTATAGGCGGAACATTCTTTACCCCTATCATCAATGCCCCTGAAGTTGCCATTCTTGGTGTTTCGAGAGGCAATATGGAGCCAGTGTATATCGATGGTAAATTTGAGCCACGACTGTTGTTGCCACTTTCGCTTTCGTACGATCACAGGGTGATAGACGGCGCCGATGGCATACGTTTCCTTCGCTGGGTAATTGATGCGATCGAAAACCCAATGAAATTTATTATTGAAGGATAAAAGAATTTAGCATTTATTCAATTAGTATTTATCTTTATAGAAAAAAAATATATGAGTCAAAATATAGTTGTAATCGGAGGCGGACCCGGCGGATATGCTGCTGCATTTTATGCCGCCGATCTGGGCATGAATGTAACATTGATTGACCTGGAGAAAAACCCGGGTGGTGTATGTCTGTACCGTGGCTGTATTCCATCCAAAGCATTGCTGCATGTGGCTAAACTTTTGAACGAAACAAAAGAAGCCAAAGAATGGGGCATCGACTTTGGTGAACCACAAATCGACCTTGATAAACTTCGCGGATTTAAGAACAAGGTAGTTTCGAAACTCACCGGAGGGCTGGGTATACTCAGCAAACAGCGTAAAATTAATTTCGTACAGGGACGGGCGAAGTTCGTTTCGTCGACAAGTGTTCAGGTAACAAAAGAAGATGGCTCAACGGAGCTTATTTCGTACGACAAGGCTATCATAGCCACAGGGTCGGTGATTGCCACTATCCCATCGTTGCAGATTGAAAGCAAGCGCCTGCTGAACTCCACTTCGGCGCTCGACTTACCAGCCATTCCCAAATCACTACTTGTAGTGGGAGGCGGCTACATCGGTCTCGAATTAGGATCGGTTTATTCGGCACTCGGCACTCAGGTGTCGGTTGTGGAGTTTATGGACAGGCTACTTCCGGGAGCCGACCAGGACCTTGTATCGCATTTGCAGAAACGCATTTCAGCATCTTTCGACAAAATCATGCTTCAATCGAAAGTAGTCGAGATTAAAGAAGTAGCAGATGGACTGTTGGTACGCATAGAAAACAAAGACAAACAAATAGAAGAGCACGTTTTCGACTATGTATTGATGTCGATTGGTCGCAAGCCACATACTGCCGGTTTGGGACTTGAGAACACAAAAGTACAAGTGAATGAGCGTGGTTGGATTATAGCCGACAATACATTGAAAACCAATGATGACAACATCTACGCCATTGGCGATATTGTGGGAGAACCTATGCTGGCACACAAGGCTTCGCACGAAGGACGTGTGGCCGTAGATGCCATTTCGGGTAAGAAGGTAGCCTTTGAACCACTTGCCATTCCTGCGGTTGTGTTTACCGACCCTGAGATTGCATGGGCAGGCATCACCGAAAATCAGGCCAAGGCCAAAGGTATCAAATTTGAGTTGGCTAAATTCCCATGGGCAGCCAGTGGACGTGCCACAACGCTTGACAGGAACGATGGATTGACAAAACTGATTATCGACCCTGAAACGGAAAGGATACTTGGTATAGGTATTTGCGGACCAGGAGCAGGTGAAATGATAGCCGAAGGTGTGTTGGCCATAGAAATGGGCGCTACCGTAAAGGACCTTGCATTGACCATTCACCCCCACCCTACACTGTCGGAAACAGTAATGGAAGCAGCCGAATTGTTCTACGGACATTCGTCGCACATTTACAAGCCTGTGAAACATTAACCAACTGAAGACTTTTTCAGTCAGTTCCCAAAACAAACAAACCCTGATAATTTTGAATTATCAGGGTTTGTTTTTGTTTAAAAAGTTGTCTTACTAGGATTCGAACCTAGACAGGCAGATCCAGAAACTGCAGTGCTACCATTACACCATAAGACAGTAGAGATTATTGTTGACCAAAACCATTGTTTTGGAAATTTTCAGGGAAAAAACGGTTGAAGTCCATTGCTGAAATTCAACCGTTGTTGTTATTGTTGTCTCACCAAGATTCGAACTTAGACAGGCAGAACCAAAAACTGCAGTGCTACCATTACACCATGAGACAATCATTAGTGCTTTTCACAAAAGCGGTGCAAAGATACGATTGTTTTTCATTTCAGCAAAATCTTTTACCGAAATTATTGCATATTTTTTCAGTTCTATTCTTCAGCAATGAGTAAAAAATAGTTCTTTTTACCTTTCTGAGCCAGTAGGTATTTGCCATTCAGCAGTTCAGATTGGGTAATGAGCATATCCTGATTGTCGATTTTTTCTTTATTCACACTGACGCCACCCGACTGAACAAGTTTGCGCATTTCGCCTTTCGAGGGAAAAACAGCAGCCATATCCACCATTAAATCGACGGCTTTAACGCCTTCGGCAAAAACAGCCTTCTTCACCTTGAACTGAGGCACACCTTCGAACACAGCAAGGAGCGTATCTTCGTCTAATTTTTTCAATGCCTCAGAAGTGGCGTTACCAAAAAGGATGTTCGACGCTTCTACAGCGGCATCGTAATCTTCCTGCGAGTGTACCATGACTGTCACCTCCTGCGCCAAACGTTTCTGAAGGATGCGTAAATGAGGTGCTGCCGCATGTTCGGCGATCAGACCATCAATTTCAGCTTTTTCTATAGATGTGAAAATCTTAATATACTTTTCGGCATCAGCATCGCTTACATTCAACCAAAACTGGAAGAATTTATAGGGCGAAGTGTAGCGGCGGTCGAGCCAAACGTTTCCACTCTCGGTCTTGCCAAACTTACCACCATCGGCCTTTGTAATCAAAGGACAAACAAGTGCAAAAGCATCGCCATTGGTTTTACGGCGGATCAGTTCAGTACCAGTAGTGATGTTTCCCCACTGATCGGAACCACCCATTTGCAGTTTACAGTTTTTATGCTGATTGAGCCACAAAAAGTCGTAGCCCTGAAGCAGCTGATAAGAAAACTCGGTGAACGACATGCCTACGCTCGACTCAGAACTCAGGCGTTTTTTTACCGAATCCTTTGCCATCATATAGTTCACAGTAATGTGTTTACCAATATCGCGGATAAAATCGAGGAAAGAATAATCCTTCATCCAATCGTAATTGTTGACCAACTCAGCAGCATTAGGCGCATCGCTATCAAAATCAAGGAACTTAGCCAACTGTGCTTTAATTGACTCCTGATTGTGGCGCAAAGCAGCTTCGTCGAGCAGATTACGCTCGGCCGACTTGCCCGAAGGATCGCCAATCATACCTGTGGCTCCACCTACCAGCGCAATAGGTTTGTGACCTGCCCTCTGAAAGTGGCGCAACATCATCACGCTTACCAGGTGACCGATGTGCAACGAATCGGCTGTAGGATCGATCCCCACATAAGCCGCAGTCATTTCTTTAGCCAATTGTTCTTCTGTTCCGGGCATCATTGTATGAATCATGCCACGCCATTGAAGTTCTTCGATAAAATTCATTTCGTTATCGTATTATTTTTTATTCGTATTATCGCTCTTTTTTTGAAGCTGCAAAGATACAACTTTTCAGTTAAGTGGCAGTAGGAAAGGAAGAGAAAAAATAACAGGATACAGTTACGCATCTTAACTTCTGATTGATTTGAAATTCGACCGTCATATTTACTTCATGCTCTTTTCACCTGACTGTATTGACATTGCAATAATTTAAATCAAAATACAAGATAGAAAAGTTGACTATAATTGCAGATTCCGGCCTTCTTTCACAATCCAACATAGAGGCGTTGCAAACAAAAAATTACGAATTTATTTTAGGAGCAAGAATAAAAAATCAGAAACATATATTTCAACAAAAGATATTAGATCTTCATCTTAAAAATAGAGAAAGTCAATTGACTTCCACAGATGGCTTAAACTTGATTGTCAGCTTCTCTGATGACAGAGCAAAGAAAGACAAGCACAATAGGGAAAAGGGATTGAGAAAACTTGAAAAACAAGTAAGAACAGGTAAATTGACAAAATCCAGCATTAATAACAGAGGATACAATAAATACTTAAAGCTGGAGGGTGAGATAAACGTAAAGATTGATCTGGAAAAATTCAATCAAGATGCACAACGGGATGGATTAAAAAGATATATCACGAACGTTTCTCTCACAAAAGAAGAGATACTCGAAAATTAACATCATTTATGGAGAATTGAAAAAGCATCTAGGATTGCAAAAAACCGATCTCAAAATAAGACCTATCTACCATAGGTTTCAGCGTAGAATTGAAGCCCATATCAGTCTTACTTTTGCAGCCTATAAAGTCTACAAGGAGCTAGAAAGACAATTGAAAGAAAAACAGATACCTTACAGTGCTACTAAAGTTATTGAAATTACTTAAAGTATCTTTGAAATTAAAACTCCTAAGTCAAAAGAAATTGTACGAAAAATCCTATTAGTAAACCAAAAACAGAAAATTTAAATAAATTCCTTAAGTTTGGGTGTTAAATCGAGGAAGTCAGGAGGCTTTAATGGGTATTAAAACAAAAATGAAGAATAGCAGCTTTTTTAAGCTCTATCAAAATGTCTCTATAAATATACCTGACTTTGTTTTTTGAGAGGCCCCCTGAGATCAATTCAAAGCTTTCAAATCTCAATTCAGAGGAGTAAAAGACATACCATTCTTTATCTTTAGGTCAACTAATCTTTTTGCATAATATTTTTACTCCACCTGCATTTTACATTGATCCCTTTTTACATTGACCCTAACTTTTTGACTTGATCCATGTTTTTTAGACACAAAAAAAGCTCAACGTCTGAAATTCAGAACATTGAGCTTTTCCGTACCCAGAGCCGGGATCGAACCGGCATGGAAGTGAATCCACTGGTGTTTGAGACCAGCGCGTCTACCAATTCCGCCATCTGGGCGATTGCGGGGACAAAAGTAAGTTATTTTTTTTAATCACCCAACTTTTAAAGGCTTTTGTATCTATTTTTTTTTGAATTTAATGCCAGCTGTTTTATTATCAGACATTAGAGAACGAAAATAGTTTTCAATATTTTCACTGACAGGGCTGCAATCAGCTCCGCTCAGGCTTGTGAGTACAGCTTCATTGAAACACCGGCATCACTTATCAGGGTGTCGGCAGGTGCTTTACGAATGATATTCATTACGTAGATATCGCCTGCTGCACCCGAAATGTTTACAACCTGAATAATGTACACAAACCAAAACCAGGCAACAGGCAGTAAGAGATTCGCCAGGAGCAGCACAAACCCCAGCAAAACAACAGGCGCCAGCGCAATGAGTATATAGCTGCGTTTATCGAAGAAAGCAGTACTGCCCGCATAAGCATACATAAGGCCTTTAAACCCGAAGTAAGGTTTCACATTGCTCAGTTTTTTCATAAACACACCGTGAACGGCTTCGTGCATCAAAATATACAGAAAAAGTGCAGCAAGAAACAACAACGGAACAAGTATATTATAGAGCAATTCGCTATGAAACACAGGGAAAGGCACTAACAGAGCGGCAGGCAACACCATGACGACTCCCAACAGGAGCGCTGCCAAATTCACTGTAAGCATCTCCTTTCTGTTGTTGAGCAAATCCACAGTCTTTATTTCCCTGTATCCTTCGGGCAGTTGCGTCACATTCATGCAAGCAAGCAATAAGTGTTTTCTATGTGAAATTTTTAGTATTTACCTTTCTTTTTTGCCACAAAATCGCTGCGTTTTCCTGCAAAGATTTCGTAGTGATTGAACCAACAATCAAGCGTACCATTGAGTAATTTGATACGCTCAGTGGGCTTCATTCCTATTTTATCAAGACATTCTTCGTGCGAACTAATGACCCAGCAGCTATTGCCTGTAAATTTATATTTCATTGTAGTACCGAGTGATGCATACAATCCATACAAATCATCCGATGTAATACGTTCACCATAAGGAGGATTAGTCACCATCAAACAGTTTTCGACCGGAGCTTCGAATTCAGCGATTGGTTTACGTTGCAGTTCGATGTATTTGCCCAAGCCTGCACTTTTTACATTTTGCTCTGATATCTGAATGGCTCTCGCCGAAATATCAGATCCGTATATTTTGAAATCGAACGGTCGCTCCATTGAATCGTCATTGTAGATCTCGTCGAAAAGATCTTTATCAAAGTCGCTCCATTTTTCGAAAGCAAATGATGACCGATAAACACCGGGGGCGATATTAAGTGCAATTAATCCGGCTTCAATCAGTAAAGTGCCCGATCCACACATGGGGTCTACAAAATTAGTTTGCCCGTTCCATCCAGCCATCAACAACATTCCGGCAGCCAGCGCTTCGTTCAAAGGCGCTTCGTTTTGCGAAATCCGATAACCACGTTTGTGCAGGGAATCGCCCGAACTATCGAGCGACAAAGTACATTGTTTTTGCGAAATATGTATATTGAACATCAAACCGGGATTGTCGAGCCGAACAGAAGGACGATTGTCCGTACGTTCCCTGAACCAGTCCACTATCGCATCTTTTACGCGGTACGAAACAAATTTGGAATGAAGAAATTCATCAGAAAAAACAGTAGCATCGATAGCAAAAGTACTGTCCACAGTCATATAATCGGTCCAGTTTACTTTTTTTACCTCCTCATAAATCTCGTCGGCAGTAGATGCCTTAAAAGTAAGAATGGGTTTCAACACGCGCGAGGCTGTACGCAGCTGCATATTGGCCTTATACATCAAGGCTTTATCGCCTGTGAAACTTACAGCCCGTTTGTGGATTTCTATATTGTTTGCGCCCAGACCTACGAGTTCGGTGGCTAATACCTCTTCAAGACCCCGAAAGGTTTTAGCTATCATTTCAAATTCCATATTGTAAATTGTATCTATAAATTGAGTTTTCTGATTTTTCTTATAACAAATTATTTTCGTTGCACCAGCTTGGCCCCCGGCGCCACATCGGTATCCACCCAGATATTCCCACCGATCACCGCACCATCGCCCACTTTGATAGTGCCGAGTATTGTTGAGTTGGAATATATAATCACGTTGTTACCAATGATAGGATGACGCTGAATTCCCTTGATTGGATTTCCGTTTTCGTCGAGCGGGAAACTTTTTGCACCAAGTGTCACGCCCTGGTACATTTTCACGTTGTTACCAATAATCGCTGTTTCGCCAATAACGACTCCGGTGCCGTGATCAATTGTAAAGTATTCGCCTATCGTTGCTCCGGGATGAATGTCTATTCCTGTTTCGGTATGAGCCATTTCGGTGATGATACGTGGAATGATAGGCACATTAAGCTTAAGCAATGCATTGGCAATACGATAGTTGCTTATAGCGCGAATGCTGGGATAACAGAAAATGACTTCGCCAAAACTTTTAGCCGCCGGATCACCGTTGAATGCAGCAATCACATCGGTATGTAGTTTGACACGAATGGCAGGCAGCTGACTTATAAACTGCATTGCTTTTTCGCTGGCATCGCACTCCATTAAGCGACAAGCATTCTCGTCGACAGCAGAAGAGTCGAAGCAAATGCCGGCTTTGATTTGATTGGACAGCAAAAGCTGAAGCTTTTCAACATTTACACCAATATGATAAATCATTGATTTGCTGTTGACAGTAGCATTGCCGAAATAGCCGGGAAAAAGAATTGAACGTATCAACTGTACGATTTCGCCCAACACATCCACCGAAGGCATAGGGTGGTTCTGGTTTTGCTGATGGCAAATTGCTTTAAAACTATCTGTATCCGACAGTTTCTTAATTGTATCTAAAAGTTTCTTTTCCATTTACTATCTGGTTTCAATGTATTTTTTGACAGCGTTTATAGCGTTTTCTATTCTTAGCTCGCCCCTGCCCGTGATTATGGCGTAAGGCTTTCCTGTTTTTTCAATTTCTGCTTTATACAAATCGAAAAAAAACTGACGATCGTTGCCGTGTTCGCGCACCGGATCGGGTATCCATTCCAGATCGTGATAACACAACAGATAAAAATCGAAATAATTTTTATTGAGCTGCTCAGTCAACAATCCGGGGACTTTAGCAAAGCAATACTCAAACCATACTTTGGTGATGATCAGATCGGTATCAAAAAAAATAAATCCGGGTGAATCGTCGTTTTTGAAGCTCTTCTGTTCCAGTATTTGTTGTTCGGCAATCACACAAACATCTT
>JACCEE010010215.1_pt1 | contig 12026 bp, 8 predicted proteins | sample 7449931 | NCBI WGS metagenome assembly JACCEE01 (sample SAMN15323457, study PRJNA562643) | freshwater metagenome | isolation source: river surface water | place: USA:Blue River Watershed | collected 2017-08-19 | reverse complement strand
TACGTGGGCACGATCGAAGAAGCCATCGAGAAGGACAAGGAGCTCAAGTCCAAGTGATGCGCACCACCGTCGTCGATCCCGAAAAGATCACCTGGGAAGGCAACGCGAGCCAGGTCGTTCTGGGCATCCAGGACGGTCTGGTCGGCATCCTTCCGGGTCATGCCGATGCCGTTTTCGCCATCAAGCCTTGCCTGGTCAAGATCACCCCGGATACGGGAAAGGACGTCAAGTTCTTCCTGTCCGGCGGCATCGCCCGAGTCGTTTCCGGAAACCTGACGATCGTCGCCGATTCGGCCGAAACGCCTGATCAGATCGACAAGGATCGCGCTCTCAAGGCCAAGCAACGGGCCGAAGAGCGCCTGGCCAAGGAATCCCGGGAAGTCGACTACGAACGAGCCCGGTTGGCGCTCATGCGCGCGCTTCATCGACTGGATCTGACTCAATAGCTCTTACGAGATTCGGGTTCCATCCCTTGGAAGCCACCACATTCGGAAGAATCGTAGAGGACCACTAAACACAGGGCTCCTCTACTTTTCCACACAACTTATCCACATGATAAGGATAAGTTTTACTTAAGCCCTCTGAATTTTCAGGGGGCTTTTGCATTCCTATTCTCCCCGAAAAACAAAAAACACGTGTTGGTAAACCCAGAAAAACCCCTCAAATCGGTGGATAACCCACGAAAAACCCCTCCACTTATCCACGTTCATCTATCCACAAACCGTCTGAAAACTTGTTGTTCGTGTCGAGGTCGGGGTTATCCTGTTTTCCTTGGTAATCCCAGGAATGTGGATAGGCCTTTTTGAAGCGTTTGAGCTGTTTCCCTGCCAATCCACAGGTCTAGTTCTACTTCAAGTTCTTTATAAAGAATCAACTATGTCTTGGAGCTTCTCCAGCCCCTCACGGAAAACCGCAGTCTCCGTCAGAAGCGAGAGTACCACCCCGTCCATGGGCAAGTCAAACAAAAAACCTGGCTGGACAAGAATTCCCCGATCCATGGCCAGACCGCACAGTCGTTCTTCCTGAGCGGGAACCAGTTTCATGATGGCCATCCAACCAGCATCCACAGGAAAGCGCGTGGAGCCATCCGCCTGGGATTTCATCCACTCTTCCAGGTTCGTGTCCAAACGGGACCGGATGGGCTTCAGAAGGTCTTGTTTCATGGTCCAAAGCCGATCCAAGGCTCTTTGGACCGGAGTGGATGCGGACAAAAGGCTGTCGTTGATTCTCTGAAGTCTTTCCCTGGCGTTTTCGAGCACCTTGGAGGGGCCCGACATCCCGATCCAACCCAGCTTGAATCCGGGAAGTCCGAAGCCCTTGGACAGGCCCGAGAGGACAAAGCAGAGGCAATCCTTCTCGCCTAGCAGGGATTCGAAACCCGGAGCATAGGTGTAGTCGGCGAAAACTTCGTCGGAAATCAGAGCGACGCCGTATTTGGCGCTCAAAGTCACCACTTTGGCGCGTTCTTCGGGAGAAAGGAACCATCCTGTGGGATTTCCAGGCTGGATCAGGCAAAAAGCTCGGATGGTTCCGCAGCGATAGGCCATTTCCAACCGACCGATGTCCAGGCACCAACGTCGGCCGGTCCAGCGCAAAGGAACATCGACAAGATTGATTCCGCCATGGCGCGCGAGATCGTCCAGCAAAGGGTAGCTCGGTCGATTGACCACGATCCGGTCCCCGGGATCGCAAAGAAGCTGGAACAGGATGGAATAGGCTTCGCTGGTGCTCGCGCACAGGAACCAGTCCTCGGTCGCGACGGAACCTCCGTTGGCTCGCGAAAGGAGATCGCGGACTTCGCGCAAGCCCTGGGGGTCCGGACAATAGCGATTGGAAGAGGGATCGGAAAGAAGACCGAGCGCGGCCTGTTCGGCATCGCGGCGTTCGTTCCAACCGGTCGCGTCCGTTCCCGTCAGGTCGAACGCGACAAGACCCGTCTCCCGCATCCGTTCCATGCGGCGTACGATAGGGTGGCTTTCACCTGCTGGATTGTCTGTTCGGCCGGAAAACCTCATCGCCCAGAAGATGCAAGACAAACCGACAATCCGCGGGCCAGATCTTCCGCCTGGAACGGCTTGGCGATGAACGCGTTCACCCCGAGGCGAGCTATGGCTTCCGATTGCCCGTGGCTTTCGAATCCGCTTGTCAGCATCACGGGAACATCCGGTCGCACCTTCCTCACTTCCCCGATGAACTGCTCTCCCGTCAGATCGGGCATGGTGTAGTCGCTGACGATCGCCGCCCATTTTCCAGGTTGGGACCGGAACGCTTCCAACGCCTTGAGAGGATTCTGGAACACTTCGGATCCGTATCCGAGCACGGCGAGAAGATGGTGGAGCACGTCGGCCACCGCCTCTTCGTCGTCCACGATCATCAAGGGCTTGTCGATCTTGATCCGGATGGCTTCGGATCGATCGGACACTTCCTGGTCCATGGCCTTCCCTATGCACGGGAACAGGATCCGGAACGTGGTCCCTTTTCCGATTTCGCTTTCCACGGTGATCGATCCCTTGTGGCTCTGGATGATCCCGTGGACGACGGAAAGCCCCAGTCCGGTTCCTTTTCCGGGAGCCTTGGTGGTGAAGAACGGCTCGAAGATCCTCGGCATGACCTCCGGGGGGATTCCGCTCCCGGTGTCCTTGACCAGGATCTGCACCACCGGCATCGGCCCGTCGCGACCGATCGTATCCATGATCTTGTTCGCCGAAACGGTGAGGGATCCGCCGGATTCCCCCATCGCGTGGGAAGCGTTGGTGCACAGGTTCATGAGGACCTGGTGCAGCTGGCTCGCCTCCCCGAGGATCGGAGGGAGGTTCGATTCCACGTCGAATTTCATCTTGATCGTGGAAGGGAACGTCGCGCGCAAAAGTTTCCACGTCTCGTCGACGAGTTCGTCGATCTGGACGGGACGGGATTCCGGTTCCTGCTTGCGGCTGAACAACAGGATCTGTCTGGCCAGGTCGCGGGCGCGCCGGCATCCTTTCAGGATGCCTTGGATCGATTCGGATCCTGGTCCGTCGGAATACCGCATCTCCAGAAGCTGGGCGTGCCCCCAGATGGACGTCAGGATGTTGTTGATGTCGTGCGCGACGCCGCCCGCCAGGGTTCCGACGGCCTCGAGCTTCTGGCTGTGCAGGAGCTGCTGCTCGATGGAAAGCCGTTTTCGTTCCGATTCCATGCGCTCGAGTTCGGAACCCGCGCGCGAAGCGAAGATCGAGATCAGATCCTGCGTGAGAGCGGGTTCCTCGATGTCGACGTCGTTGATCACCACGAGGATCCCCTGCGGCGTCCCTTCGCGCGAATCGAGCCGCAGCCCGATGGCGGAATGGATTCCCAACGATTTCAGCAAGGCTCCGTCGGAATAGCTGTCGATGTCGCTGGCCGTGGCCGTGACGTGGCCGTTCTTGAGGACGGCTTCCGCCATGGAATGCTTCACCGGGACTTCCTGGCCCGGCGAAGGCCGGTCGATTCCGTAGATCGCAAGGATCCTTGCGACCGCGTTGCCGTTCAGGTATTCGGCGATCATGGCTCCCTTGAAGCCCATGGATTTGGCCAAGGACTCGACCAGGGAACGGAAGAACTCCACGCCGATTTCCGAACTGGTCCCTTTCAAGATGGCCTGCAAGGCGCCTTCCAACGTTTTTTGGCGCAGTTCGGCCTTCCTGCGCGCCTTCCGTTCCGCGAATTCGACGAGTTCGCGCTGGATCGCGGGGACCAGTCGGGCGAGATTGTCCTTGAGCAGGAAATCGCGGGCTCCGTTGCGCATGGCCTCCACTGCGAGCTGTTCGCCGATGGCGCCGGACACGAGGATGAAGGGAATGTCGAGTTCCGACTTCCTGAGGATTTCCAACGCCTGGAATCCGGAAAAACCAGGCATCTGGTAGTCGGAAATGATCAGATCCCAAGGGCCTTCCAGGAGCACCTTCGCGAATTCCCCAGCCGAATCGACACGCTGGAGATCGAGGGAGAATCCGGCTTGGGCCAGGTGCCGCTGGAGGAAGAACGCGTCGTCTTCGCTGTCTTCGACCAGGAGAAGTTTGAGAGGAGTCGACACGGCTCAGGTTTCCTCGACGGTTTCGTCCAATTGCAGCCAATAGGCGGAAATCGTCTGGACCGCCTTGAGGAATTCGTTGAAGTCGACCGGCTTGCGGATGAAGGAATTGGCACCCAGTTCCGCGCAGCGCTGGATGTCCTTTTCTTCGCGCGAGGACGTGAGGACCACGACGCGGGCGATCTTGGTGCGGCTGTCGTCGCGCAGACGGCGCAGGATCTCCATGCCGTCCAGCTTGGGCAGCTTCAGATCGAGCAGCACCAGCGAGGGAAGGGATTTGTCGAACGGACCTCCGTTCAGCGCTTCCATGGCCTGCAGGCCATCGCGGGCGACGATCAGCTCGTTGGGAATTCCGGCTTTTCGGAAGGCTCGCTGCGTGAGGAGCACGTCGTCCTCGTTGTCTTCGACCAGCAGGATGGGGCGGGGATCCATGTTGTCTCCGTTGGTGACTTGTTTTCGCGAGGTGCGCCGGTAGCCTGGATTCATCGGGAGTTTCCGGGAATTGGATCCAGCGTGAACCTGAAAACTGCACCTTTGTCGGGGATTCCGGCACCCGTGATTATCCCTCCGTGGCGTTCCACCAGTTTTCGCACGGTGGCCAGCCCGATTCCGGTGCCTTCGAACTGGGTCCCGTGTTGGAGCCTCTGGAAGGTGCCGAACAGCTTTCCCGCGTGTTCCATGTCGAATCCGATCCCGTTGTCCTTGATCTGGACCCAACGGCGACCGTCGACGATTTCCGACGTCACTTCGATCACGGTTTCTTCGCGGATCGAGCTGTACTTCCAGGAGTTCCCCAGGAGGTTGTCGAGAATCGAACGCACAAGGACCGGGTCCCCTTGCACCCGGATGTCGGGATCGATCTTGGTGAAGAGGGATCGTGCCAGATTCTGGTTGTGGAGGCCTTCCAGGATCTCGTGGGCGATGGGACCGAGATCCACTTCGGATTTGCGGATTTCCACACGGCTGGAACGGGAGAGCTCCAGGAGATCGTCGATGAGGTGGGCCATGTGGCTGGATGCCGATCGGATGCGATCCAGGTAGTTGCGCAGTTCCGGAGCCAAGTTCGGCCCGGCGTCCTCGATCAGGGCCAGACTGAATCCGTCGATGGCCCGCAAAGGGGAGCGAAGATCGTGCGAGATGGAATAGGAAAAGGATTCCAGTTCCTTGACCGCGATCTGGAGTTCCGCGGTGCGCTCCTGGACCTTTCGCTCCAGTGTGCCGTTGAGTTCCAGAAGTTCCTGCTCCGTCTTCCGCTGCAAGGTCCGATCCAGACCGGTGCTCACGACGTATTCGTAGGAACCGCTCCGACCGCGAATGCGGCTGTTGGCCCAGGCGATCCAGCGTACCGAGCCGTCCCGTGCCAGCCAGTCGTTCTCGAAACGGCGGGGTTCGAAATCGTCGAACCGATCGGGGAAAAGTTTGGCGATTTCCTGCCTTCGGGATTCGGGCAGGAAAATTTCGAAAAAGGCTTTGCCCAGGACTTCCTCTTCTTTCCATCCCAGGAGTTCCTCGGCGGCGTGGTTGAAGCGCTGGATGCGTCCCATCCGGTCGAACACGACGATGATCCCGCCGGTCGTGTCGATCAGCTGCTGGTTGAACGCCGCGAGCTCCTCGATCTTGCGCTGAGATTCCTTGCGCTCGTCGATGTCGCGGGTGGAGCAATGGATCTCGAACGGGGAACCGTCGGCGTTGCGGGTGAGACTCCACAGCGACTCGACCCAAAGGACGCTTCCATCGGTGCGGCGGATCCGGTACTGGAGGCTCGAGCGACCTTGTTCCATCAGCTTGGCCAGTGCGTCCCTGACGGGACCCCTGTCGTCCTCGACGATGAAATCGAACGCGTCGCGACCGATGGTCGCTTCGGGTTCGATGCCCAGGATCTGTCGACAAGCGGGAGAAGTCCAAAGGGCGATTCCGTTCAGATCGTGACGCGACAGCATGTCCAACGACATGTCGGCGACCTCGCGGAACCGGGTTTCGCTCAGGCGGATCGCGTCTTCTTGTTTTTTACGCTCGGTGATGTCGGTGACGAGGACGGCGAACTGGAGAGGCGCCGGTTGGTAGGCCCAGGTTTCGTACCACTTGCCGATGGACGCGACGAAGTTTTCGTAGCGCAGCGGCTCGCCGCTCATGGCCACGCGCCCGAAATTTTCGATCCAGTAGGATTCGACACCCGGCAGCGCTTCGAGGACCGTTTTCCCCAGGACATGGGCTGCCGTCAGACCCGTGATCCGTTCGTAGGCGGGATTCACTTCCAGGAATCGGTAGTCGACAACCATGCCGGAATCGTCCAGGATCACCTCGTGCAACGCGAATCCCGTCGTGAGGTTTTCGAACAATTTCCGGTATCGTTCTTCGGCCAGCTTGCGTTCGGTGATGTCGCGTGTCGAAACCAGGATTTCACGGACGATTCCCGTCGACGGATCGCGGACGGCCTTTCCGATCGATTCCACCCAGAGGATCTTTCCGGAATCCTTCACGTGCCGGTAGATGGCGCTGCAAGGCTGGCCCGAAGAGATCGCTTCGGCCATGGATTTTCCGACGCGATCGCGATCGTCGGGATGGATGCTCGCAAAGGAGGAGGTCCCGATACAGGTGGCGGGGTCTCGGTCGATCAGCGATCGCAGGGACGGCGAAGCCCACAGGTAGTTGCCTTGCGGATCGAGTCGAAGGACGACGTCGATGGCGTTTTCGGCCAGGAACCGGAATTGTTCCTCGCTTTGTTTGGTCGCCTGTTCCTGTTCCTTGCGATCGGTGATGTCGTTGAAGAGAACCGCGAACTGGCCTTTGGCGGCAGGGTAGACCCAGGTTTCGTACCACTTGCCGAGCGAGGCCATGTGGCTTTCCTGTTGCAAGGGCTTGCCGGTCAACGCGACGTTTCCAAAGAGTTCGATCGACGAAGGATCGGCTCCTGGAAGGATCTCCCTGAAGGTTTTTCCGAGAACGTTCGCAGTGCTCAGGCCTGTGATGCGTTCGAATGCCGGATTGACTTGGAGGTAGCGGTAGTCGACCACCTTGCCCGAATCGTCCTGGATCACCTCGTGCAGCGCGAATCCTGTCGACAGGTTCTCGATCAGTTGGCGATACCGTTCTTCGGCCGCCTTGCGTTCCGAAATGTCGATATGGGTTCCGATCATCCGCACGGGACGGCCCGCGGCGTCCTTTTCCACGACCTTGCCGCGCGCGAGGATCCACTTCCAGGATCCGTCCTTTTGCCGCATGCGGAACTCGATCTTGTAGGGAATCCGTTCGTCGGCGAAGTGCTGATGGAGCAGGATCTCGGCCTTGGCGAGATCGTCGGGATGGAGCCGTTCGCGCCAGGAATCGATATGACCCGGGAAATCACCATCCTCGTAGCCCAGCATCGTGTACAGCCTGGGGCTGAAGAAGCACTTGCCGGAAGGGATGTGCCAGTCGAATACACCATCCGAGGTGGCTTCCAGGACAAGTTGGAGTCGGCTGCTTTCATCCGAACTCGACGGAATGGCGGAATTGGAGTTCATGATTTGCCGACATGATACCATTTCTCGAATCCCGATAGGAAAAGGAATGAGCAGGGCCGTGGCCTCACCCTCCTTCCTCCCCGGTCCTGAGGATCGGAGTCCGCGCTACTGTTTCAGGGAAACACCTTCGAACCCGGGCACCAGTTTCACGGATTCGTCGGCGTGGTAGGAGCTGCGGACCATGGGTCCCGACGACACCGAAGTAAATCCGAGCTGCATGGCGAATGCCTTCCATTCCGCGAACTCTTCGGGGGTCACCCACCGGTCGATCGGGAGGTACTGCTTGCCGGGCTGGAGGTACTGGCCCAAGGTGAGGATCTGGACTCCCGCGTCGCGCAGACGCCGCAGGCTGTCGGGAATCTCGTTCTTGCGCTCCCCGATCCCCAGCATCAATCCGGATTTTGTCACGGCGCCTTCTTGCGCCGCCCAAGCCAGCACCTGGAGCGAACGCTCGTAGCTCGCTTGGGGGCGCACCGCCCGGCTCATGCGCTCCACCGTTTCCAGGTTGTGGTTGTAGACGTCGGGGCGCGCTTCCAGCACCTGCATGAGCAGGTCCTTTTTGCCTTTGAAGTCGCCGGTGAGGGTTTCAAGGGAAGTGCTTGGCGAAGCGGCTTTGACGGCTCGGATGGTTGCCGCCCAGACGCCTGCTCCACCGTCGGCCAGCTCGTCGCGGTTCACGCTCGTGATCACGCAATGGCGCAGCTTCATGAGCGCCACGGCTTCGGCCACGCGGCGCGGTTCGTCCAGATCCAGCTCGGTGGGAAGCCCTGTGGCCACCGCGCAGAATCCGCAGGCGCGGGTGCACACGTCGCCCAGGATCATGAACGTGGCCGTGCCGCGCGACCAGCATTCGCCCATGTTTGGGCATTCGGCCGACTGGCACACCGTATGGAGACGGTTTCCGTCCACGATCCCGCGCACTTCGGCGTAGACGGGACCTCCCGGAAGCTTGGAGCGGATCCAGGAAGGTTTGCGGACGACGGCGTTGGGAACGGATTCGGTCATGGTCGAGGAGCAAGATAGGTCCCTGCGGCTTTCCAGACCTTGGTCGAGGAATAGGGAAACCAATTCCATTTCGGAACCTTTCACCACCGTTCGTCCTGAGGAGGCGCCGCAGGTGCCGCCCTTCGACCATGCTCAGGGGGACTCTCGAAGGGCGGGCGGTGGTGAATCGACAACAAGTTGTGGTTTTCAGCCTGACGCCGTTGCCCCTGGCACCAGAGGTGCCCTGCCGAAGTCGTGGTGCCGTAGCAGTCGAGACGCCTTCGGCTCCTCAGGACGAACGGCGTTTGGGTATCCGGCTATTTCTCACTCGCTCAACCCTCGATCAGTTTGATTCCGCCCACCTGGGCCGCCGCTTCGCGGATCACTTCGCAGTCCTTGTCGCCGCGCAGGCCGCTCAGGGCGATCGCGATGCGCGAGCCATCCGCCAGTTCGGCGGGCATTCCGCCTTCCCAACCGATGAACTCGTTCTTGGGCACACCGAATTCCCACCAGTTCACTTGGTCGTTGTAGACGAGCTTTTCGTAGACGCCGGTAGGTTTGTGCGAAAGCCAGACCTGGGTGACCTTGTGCCAGGCCACCTTGCCCGAGATGCGCTGCTTGGCGCGGTCGGTGCCGAACATGCGGCCGTACATGTTGCCTTCGGCGTCCAGGATGTACAGCGCCATGTTGCCATCGGCGATCTGGAAATCTTCCGCCACCTGCAGGTACTTGGGGACGAGCGCTTCGACCGCCTTCATGAAGGCGTGGATGGTGTCGGAATTCGTCATGATGGGGGGCTCCGGGTTATTCGGCGATCAGGAGAGGGCCGTGGACGGAATTCTGCTTGTCCTTGACGGACCAGAAATACAATCCGGGACGCAGTTTCCCGAGGTTCTTCGCATCGGGAAGCTTGACCTGGAAAAGGCCGCCGGTCTGCTGCGAAGCATCCAAGTGCATGACCAGCGTTCCATCGGCGGCCAAGAGATCGAACCGGCTGCCGGGAGTCGCGCCATCGACGAACAGCATGGGGTTGTCGCCCATCTGCCGCAGACGGACGGGATTTGGCCAGACCTGGATCCTGGACTTCACGAGCTTGGGGGCGATGGGTCGGTAGGGCGAGGTCCACAAGGCCACCGCGGAAGGCGTCGCCACCATGGCCTTGCCTGTGGAAACATCCAGATCCATGTCCCAGACGTGGTTGTCGGGAAGGCCGTCGGCGATGGTGACCCGGCGCACATGCCGGAACGATGGCGCGTATCCGGCGATTTCCGGCGGATCGATCTGGACGATGTCGATGCCCTGGTCGCCAGCGGCCCAGATCTGCCCTTGGGCGTCGATGGCCAGGGAGACGTAGTTCTGGTTCATGCTCGCAAAGGACGCGGACGAATCGGAAACGACGAGCGATGTCGAACGCGTCGAGTCGTCGATCCACCAGGATCCCTTGGCCGGGAACATGACGAGCCGGCCTTTCGCGGAGCCGACGATCCAGGGGGAACCGGAGACATCGACCTTGGCCAGTCGCTGGATGTCGAGAAGCGTTCCGTTGGCGAGTTTGAAGTAATCGGTGGCGACGGTGACCGGAGTCCTGTTCGGGCGGGGCGACACCACGCGGGCGAGACCGATGTTGGTTCCCATCCAGAGGGTGTCGCCGATCTCCAGGAAGTCGTAGATGAGGACGTTGATGTTGCTGCCGAGGTTGTCGATCGGGATGTCGAAACAGGTCGGAAGCGACTTGCCGCCCGGTTCCAGGAACAGGACGCGCCCCTTGAAGCTGTGGTGCAGCGTGGACATCCAGGTTCCACTGGCGAACGAGCGCGCCGTGATCATGGCGGCGCCGGATTTTGACATGGGTCCGGTCAGTGGGGATGCGAAATCCCCGCTCAACGTGTAGCTGATGCAGGTATCGAAGGGATCCTCCCCGAAGTGGTTCCAGGTCCCGGGTGTCGGGGAGACGTAGAATCCACCCTTGGTTTTTGTGACCGTGGCCCTTCCGTCGGAACCCCATTCGAGTTCAACTCCGCCGTAGGAGGCGAAAACGCCCTCCCCGTTGGGCCCGTAGGCGAGCGCTTGGCGGCTTCTGCTGATGTCTTCCGCCGTGGAAGCCGAAGGGGAGAACGTCCCGTCGGCGTCCGTGAAGCGAATCGTGTCGGAGGTCCATCCGTTCTGGCCGAGCGTGAGGATGCGTTGGTCGAACCGCGCAGCCCAGGTTCCGTCGGGTTTTCGTCGGACGTTCACCGGCGCGTTGTCGGGAAACGACCCATCGGGCGATGCGGTTTGACGGATTCCGTTCTTGTCCAGAAGCTTCGCGCCGCCGGTGGAGGTCGACACGAGGAGGCCGCCTCCGAAGCTCGCGGCATGGACCGCTCCGGGAACGGAAAACGATCCTTCGGGCCAGGTGACCGTTCCGGAGCGGATGCTCGTGGTTCCCGAAGCGTCGAACCATACGGTCCCGTCGCCGAGGTGCACGCCGGTGGAATCCTTGATGATCGTCAAATTGGGGGAGGTCCATTCGATCTTCTGCTTCTGCGTCCACTTGCTCGGATCGGCCAGAAAGTGTCCAGGCTTGCCGACGCTGTCCCAGTCGGGGGTGGCGTAGTAGATGGCACCGGCGTCCAGGCTCACCCAGAGGGTGTCGGATTCCGATTTCGCACCCGTCTTGGATCCGGGTGTGACCATCACCGAGGTGACGGTTCCCGACATGGCCCCGAACGACGTGATGTTGTCTTCCGCCGACATGGTCCGGGTGGAATAGAGGGTCAGACCCTTGTCGGTTCCCATGACCAGGAAGTTCTTCCAGTACATGGCGGCGCGCGGGGTGAAGCGCCATCCTTGGCTGGCGTAGGAGGTCGCCGATCGCCAGGCGGAAGCCCCCAGCGGACGATATCCGATCCTCCCGTCGGATCCGATCGCCCAGACGGTCTTTTGCGAATCGAGCACCATGGAAACGAAATCCATGGTGGGCAAGCCGTCCCGGCGGGAATGCATCCGGGTGGCGAGGGACTGTTCCGCCTTCAGATCCCATTCCATCACGCCGCCACCGGTCGCCACCCAGGCGGTGTTTTCCAGGACGACGGCCATGCGGGCGTCGTGGGACGGCGCCCAGACCTTCCAGTCGCCAAGAAACGCCATGCAGGAAGAAGTCAGACCGAGAGTCAGCAGTGTCGCGCGCAGCATGCGATCAAGATACGTCCCTTGGCGACGATCGTTTCGCGACGAGTTGGTGCGTTCGGGAGCGGGATCGTGGCCCCGCGTCCCAGGTCGAGTTCCCCTTCGGGTGCGGGCGGGTATTTAGGTTTTGCCCCATCTTGAGATCGATCATCCTCATCGGCATGCCGGGATCCGGCAAAAGCACCGTGGGCGTCCTGCTCGCGAAGGCGCTCCGCAAGAACTTCGTCGACACCGATCTCCTGATCCAGGAAGAGACGGGCGAAGCCTTGCAGGACATCCTCGACCGGCAGGGAATCGCCGAATTCCTCGCCATCGAGGAG
>JACCEE010702566.1_pt1 | contig 12032 bp, 11 predicted proteins | sample 7449931 | NCBI WGS metagenome assembly JACCEE01 (sample SAMN15323457, study PRJNA562643) | freshwater metagenome | isolation source: river surface water | place: USA:Blue River Watershed | collected 2017-08-19 | reverse complement strand
TTCATCCTCGCCGATACATTCGATCTTTGGATCCATACCACCCGCCCAGACTTGGAGCGCTTGTTAAAACGCGTGGATCTATTCGTGATTAACGAAGAAGAGTCGCAACTCCTGACAGGCGAGCGCAACCCCGCCATCGCCGCCGGCAAACTACGTAAGATGGGGCCGCGCATCATCGTGATCAAGAAAGGTGGCCACGGCTCGCTCCTCTTCCACCCCGACGGCAACTTCGCAATTCCCGCCTACCCGGTGACTAAATTCATCGATCCAACTGGAGCAGGCGATAGTTATGCCGGAGCACTGATCGGCTATCTCGCCTCGGCCAACTCCACCAGCTTCCCCACGATGAAAAAAGCCGTCGCCTACGCGACTGCTGTATCAAGCCTCACGGTCGAAAGCTTCAGTGTGGATCGCCTCTCCGCAGCAGGCCGCAAGGTCATCGACCAGCGATATCGCGCACTAAGCGCGCTCACCCGCTTCTAAAAACATCGTGCATAGCCCGCATTAAACGGGCTATGTAATATTACACGAAAAGCCCGTCACGCATCGGCCGGATGTGGTCGCAACGCTGTGCGATCTCCGGATTATGCGTCACCAAGATCACTGCCTGACCGTTCTCCTTGGCCAGCTTTGTAAGTAAGTCGAATATCATCGCGGAGTTAGCCGCATCGAGATTTCCAGTGGGCTCATCCGCGAGAATAATCGCGGGCTGATTCGCCAACGCACGCGCCACCGCCACACGCTGCTGCTCGCCACCAGAAAGATGATTCCCGAGCCGATGCGACTTGTCGCCCAAGCCAACCGAATCCAGCAGCTTATGCGCACGGTCCTTCATCTGTTCTGGAGTGAGGCGACCGAGTTTTCGCATGGGCATCATCACATTCTCCAATGCCGTGAATTCCTGCATCAAAAAGTGAAACTGAAACACAAAACCGATATGCTCACCGCGAGCCGCGGTTCTCTCCGCATCGCTGCTATTCGACATCAGCTTATCGTTGATCCAAATCCGGCCATCGTCGGGTTTGTCCAAAAGACCCAATAAATACAACAGCGTGCTCTTGCCGCAGCCCGACGGCCCGACGATCGCATACACCTGCCCGCGATTAGCCTCAAACGAAACGCCGCGCAATACATGTACACGGCCCTCATTCTGGCCTAGATAGCGGTGCAAGCTTTCGCAACGCAACGCGAGAGATGTCGAGGATTGTCCCATGTATAAACTCCTTATTGCGCGGTTCCGCGAATCACGTCACCCGGTTCCAATCTCGCCGCGCGACGCGCAGGGACCAGACTCGCCAGCATGACCATCGTCACCGCGGTCGTCACCGCCGCTATATAATGCCAGATCGACCACGCGACGATAAAGGTGTCAGACGCAAAAATGCCGCGAATACGGATCGGCATTTGTGAGACCGAAAAGGTGATCGAGGCGCCCAATAAGCAGCCCACGACAGCACCGATCACGAGCACAATGCACGCCTGCCACAAAAAGATCCGAGAAATATCCTCCCGCGTATACCCCATAGATCGCAAGATCGCGATCTCCTTCGTTTTTTCCATCACAATCATTGCGAGCGTATTAAACATGGCCAAGCCCGCAATCAGCGTAAAAACAGAAACGGTTATGGCCGTCGAAATCCGCAGCGCACGAAATACTTCCAGCCAAGTTTTCTCACGCTCCTGCCACGGAGCCACACGGTGCTTGAGCACCTCCTGCATTTCCATTGCATCCGCAGGAGCACGATCCCGATCTACGAGATTCGCCTGGATAAAAGTTGCCCCAGTCGGCTTTTGCAGGAGGGACCGCGCCTCACCTAAATTCAGATAAACCCGCTGCCGATCAATATCGCTCACGCCGGTTTCATAAATCGCCTCGACCCGATATCGACGAACTTGCCCCAGCGCCTCCAGTTGAAACGAATCCCCCACGTTCAACTGCACACGATCCGCCATCTCCTTGCCGATCAATGCTCCCGATGGCGTGCTGCGAAACCGACTAAGCTCGCCTTGGACGATCTGCGAGCCAAGGTCCGAAACACGTAAATGATCGTCGATATTGATCCCATACGCACGGACCACTTCATTCTTAAATGCACTACGAATGGTGACGGATCCCTGCACGACGACCGAAACGCCAGAGATATTGGGGAAACGATTCAGCGCCTCAATCAAAAGCTTGGGCTCCTCAATTCCCTCAATGTACTTCCGACCCTCCTTTTGCGCGATCGAAAACATCGTGTCACCATCGCCAGCCGCCATGCTGCGTATCGTCTCCTGGATCTTATCCTCAATCCGGAGCGCCCCATTGGTCCCCAATATCGTCTTGATAAAGAACTCCTCGAAACCACTTGTTGTAGCTTGAGTGACGACAAACAAGCCCACCCCCAAGATGATACAGGAGAGACTCATCAGCATGGCGCGCTTCTTCGCCGTTAGAAAGCGCAGGGCGATACGAAAATTCGGGGACATGATTGAACCCTATGGGATTAAAGAGCGTCGACTTCCTTGATGCGAACCCTGTCGCCATCGCGGAATTGGTCGAGTTTATCGATAATCACATAGTCGCCCTTCGAGAGACCGTTCAAGACCTCCACAGCTGTCAAACTCACAAATCCCACCGTCACCGGCTGCAAGCGGACCCGCCCGTCCCTGACGACATATACATTTCTACCAAACAGCGCGCGACGCGGAATGATCGTATCAGAGGGGCGCTCATCCACCGTAACCGTCACCTCGCCTGTGATATCGGGCCGAAGCCGATCAGCCGCAATGTTCACATCGAGATAAATAATATAACGCTGTGTTCCAGGGTCTGCAGTCGGCAGAATCTTACTCACTGTCGCATCGAACAACTCCGATCCATAGGGCAGGAAACGAACTTTGGCTTTCTGGCCGATTTTGATTCCAGCAAAATTTTCTTCACTGATCTTTGCAATAACCGTGCGTGTATTGGAAATCACTTTGGCAATAAGCGCGCCTCCACCAATCAACGACCCCTTACGCGCATCCACGCCGACAAACGAAACAACCCCGTCAAAAGGTGCGACCACAGTCATCTTCTGCATCTGTCGGCGCTTCACCTGGAGAGTGTTCTCATACGTTTTGATCAACTGCTCATTATTCACTTCCTCCAAGGCCTTTCGCTGCTCAGTCGTCTCTAGCAAGCGCTTGGTGCGCTTCAAATCCATGTCGGAGACCTGCCCCAACCCATGAAGGCGAACCGCATTCGCCACATCGTCCCGAACATTGGCCAGTTCAACGGCCAAGGCCGAACCGACAGCGATACGTTTCTTGGCTGCGTCGTAATCGGTCTCGATACGTTCGACCTCCAACGCGACGTCTCGAGTATCCAGTTCGATTAAAACATCACCCTCCTTCACGTGCGTGCCAGGCAACAAATTGCACGCACTGACACGACCGCCGATCTCGCTCTTAATCTCCATGATATACTCGGCTTCAACGGCCACGCTCCCGGGCACTGCGTTAACCGCGACTCCGGATGTCGCCTTTGCGACAAGGGCCTCTCCGCGAGACACGAACCACGCCCCACAAATGACGATGGCGAGCACCGCCGCAGCAATAGCTAGGCGAATAGAAATGGAGGGTTTACCGATCATAAGAGAGGAATGAAGATGGAATTTTCTTTAGCATCGGGTCAGCCCACGCTGCTCCCAAAAGTTCAGACAACTTAACATAGATGGCATACCTAGCACTCGCTGCATTAATTTCAGCATCCCTGAGCGAGGCATAGGATTGCACCCGCTGAGCCTCGGCCATACGTCCGGCAGCAACCTCTGCGTCCGCATATCGTACAGAGCCAAGGGCGTCCTCCAGTCTCGACTCGGCCAACAGCGAAGACTGAAGTACTATATCCAACTGTTCTAGTAGATACTGTCGTGAACTCGACGTATTCGACAGATAATTGGCATACAACCGCTCCGCCCATTGCCTATCAGCGATCGCCCGTTGTTTGGCTCCCTTAGTGGCAAAGCCATCAAAAATATTCCAATTCACGGATAGAGCGACATAGTGCCTATAGGTAGAAGCCTGCTCGACTGTGCTAGAGTAGGTACTAATCTGATTATCCAAGCTCGTCCCCAAGCTTATATCAACCTTCGGATAAAGTCTATACTTTGCTATTTTGTAATCCAACTTCCCTTGCTCAATCCTCATCCTATAATATTGAGCCATGGGTAGCTGATCCACTGCGCGCCCAGACACCATAAAGTTAGCAGCCTGACCCCGCTCAATCGAGACAGGGCATTCAATCGAGTTTGGAACCCTCTCCTCCGGCACATCGGAGACGCCAACGAGTATTGCCAATAAACGCCTTGCATTCCTAAAATCACTACGAGCCCGGTTCAATGCCAGCTCGCTCTCCTTCAATTCATAATCCGCCGCCCGCAAATACGCGCGCCCCAGAGCACCATCAGCCACCTTTTGACTGGTAAGCTTATATTGATCCTGTGCTAACGCGAGTGATGCCTCCCGGCGAGCAACCGTCATCTTGTGAAGAACAAGGCCGAGAAATTGAGACCTAACTGATGTTAAAAGTGTAATATAGGCATCGGCATACTCCCGCTGTTTCATCTTCACACCCAGCTCCCCAATCTTGGCAGAGGCCGCAAGCGCTCCCCAGTGAAACAGTGGCTGCCGAGCTCCAACATTATAGAAAAAGCCAGTCCCTTTGTTATACCCACCTTCCCCTGACGACAATGAAACAGCATCGTACGATTCGCGAGCTGACGCGTACACGGAAGGCAGTCGAGCTGACGCGGCGGAAAGCCGGCTACTCTCCATTTGAGCCAGCTCTATGTTCTTCAACAGAACTTGAGGAGCCTGCCGAGAGGCGTGTTCCAGAAGCTCGCCTAAAAACGGCATCTGGGACTCTGGCACCATTTGCTCCGGCTGCAATGCGGCCTCGTCCGCAAAGGCCACAGCCCCACCCCAAAATATGGGAAGTACAATCCACAAGAGTATGAAACGAGCCGGCTGATGCATGGAAATGCGCGTTTTGAAAGGATTCATCTTGGATGTAAAACACGAAGATGAGTTCCCCTGTGTTTTTTTGGAAATCCACGTACACCCTAATGCAGGGGAGCTGGCGGCGTATCCCTGGGCCCCACCCGGATGGACTTAAGCGCTGGAGCCAACAGTCGGATTTGAACCGACGACCCACGCTTTACGAAAGCGTTGCTCTACCAGCTGAGCTATGTTGGCTTGGGCGTGAGGAGCGGAAGAAACTCGCCCAGGGAGGGAGCGCAAGCTTGATTTTACCACTTTCTCGCCGTGCCGCTCTTCACCGACCTCTTCGATTATTCGCTTCCTTCGCATTTGATCGCACAAACGCCCGCCGCCAAGCGGGACCAGTCGCGTCTGCTAGTCGTCGATCGCCAAAATCATACCATCGCGCATCGCCTGTTCGCGGATCTCCCCGAATATCTCCATCGTGGCGACACCCTCTTCCGCAATAACGCCTCAGTCCTGCCCGCCCGCCTTCGCGCGCAGCGCCCCACAGGCGGGCAGGTGGAGTGCTTTCTTCTCCGACCCGACGGCAACGCTTGGTGGTGCCTCGTCCGCCCCGGAAAAAAATTGCCCGTTGGGGCAACCTTCGCGCATCCATCGGGCGCATTTTCCGCCACTGTCTGTGAGAAGCGCGAGGACGGTGCGGCCCTCGTGCAATTCACCACCCAGGCTGGCGAGCCGATCACCGACGTCGCCAACCGGCTCGGCGAAATCCCGCTGCCCCCGTACATCGCCCGCCATGGCACCGAGGCCGAGCGCGCACTCGACGTCTCCCGCTACCAAACCGTTTACGCCAACCCCGCACGTCAGGTCGCAGTCGCTGCGCCAACTGCCGGCCTTCACTTTACACCACAACTTTTCGACGCCCTTACCCACAGGGGAATCACGACAGCAGAGGTCACTCTGCACGTCGGGCTCGGCACATTTAAGCCGATCGAGACTTCGACGGTTGAGGCACACCCGATCCACCGCGAGATCTACGAGCTTCCAGTCGAGACCCAGCGCGCACTCTTCGGCCCGCGCACCGGCCGGCGCATCGCCGTCGGCACCACGAGCGTGCGGTCCATCGAAGCGTTTTTGACGGGCAACACGGCCGCGCTGCCTCACCCACACATCGCGGAAGCCGATATCTACATCTACCCCCCGCGTAAATTCCGCGGCGTGGATGCGCTCATCACCAATTTCCACCAGCCGCGCTCCACGCTGCTCTGCCTGGTGTCGGCATTCCTCAGCCCCGGCACGACCGATGGCATCGCATGGCTACACGAAATCTACCGCGAAGCCATCGCCCGGGAGTACCGCTTCTTCAGCTACGGCGATGCGATGCTGATCGTGTAGGGCGGAATGCGAGGGTGGCGTCGCCCGGTTGCGAAATAGTGCGAAACGCATCCGGTATCTAGGCCGCGCGGCAAGCACCGCGCGGCCCAATTATCCATACCACATGAAAATCTCACGCATCCTCCTCGTCATCGCACTCGCCCTGCTCGCTATGCCGGCCACCCGCGCCGCCAGCGAAACCTACACCATCGATTCCGCCCACTCATCGGTAGGCTTCACGATCCGCCACATCCTCACAAAAATCCCGGGCAGCTTCGCCCAGTTTGAAGGCACGATCACCGTCGACCGTGAGACACCTGCCAACAACACGGTCCATGCGACCATCGCCGTTTCATCAATCAAAACCAACGAGCCCAAGCGCGACGCGCACCTGCAGAACGACGATTTTTTCCTCGCTGCAAAATTCCCGAGCATCGCCTTCCAAAGCAAACGCTGGGAGCGCACGGGCGAAAACACCTTTGCCGTCACTGGTGACCTCACCATCAAGGAGACGACCAAGGAAGTTGTCCTTCAAGTCACCCTCATCGGGTTTGGACAGGGAATGAACGGCAAAGCGATCTCCGCATGGGAAGCCACGACCAAGCTCGACCGCCGCGACTTCGGAATCACCTATGGGCAGGGTATCGTCGGCAACGATGTCGAGGTCGCCATCAGCATTGAGGCCCCACTCGCAGAATAGCCGCCCATCCCACTTCCCGTGCCGTGACGAAAACGTCCCAAGTGACAGCAACGGCTTGCCAGCAAGGGGCGAGCAGTTAACTCGGGTGCATGCGCATCCGCTGGTTCCATCCCCTACTCGCCCTCCTGGCCGCTGCCGCCCCGGCCGCAGCCCAGGACCGCGCGGTGTCCGCCACCGACCTGCATGGACGGATTGAAGGCTCGAGCTACGTCTCGCCCACCGGCCTCTTTCGCCTTCCGGTCCCTGTCTTCTCAAGCCTCGGCGGCAGGATCACCGACACGCCAAACGTCGTCACCTTCTCGGACGCCTTCGTCACACACTACACGCTTGCGGTCCTCCCACTCGACTCAGTCCAGCTGAGGGAGCTCGAAGCACGCGGGAAAAAAGACTACCTCGTCTCGTTTTTCTCCAACTACGTCCTGCGCGACTTCCGTGAGGCGATCCCAGGGAGCAAGGTCGACAACGCCCGCTTTCTCCCCGGCCACTTCAATGGCTCGCTGATGATCTACACGGCGCTGCCGGGAGGTTCCGTCTTTGGCCATCGCATCTACCAATTCGGGTCTGTCAACGAGCTGCCCGTCGCCAAGCGTGGCAACCTCCTCTTCATTCACAGCAACACGCTCTACATCCTCAGCTCCGAGCTGGCCGAGCGCGTGATCGAAGGCGTCCACTTCACCCTCACCGTTGAAGAAGAAAACGCCGTGCTCAAAAAGCGCCTGATCGACCTGTCCAACCGCATCGTCTTCGCCCCGGCCAAGACCTCCCCGGCATCCACCACGGAGCCCGCCCCCTGATTGATGAGCGTGGAAGCCCTCGTCCTGTTTTTACTCGTCGGGCTCGCCGCCGGCTGGCTGAGCGGGCTGCTCGTCAAAGGCTCGGGCTTTGGCCTTACGGGCAACCTCATCGTCGGCGTGATCGGCGCGATCCTCGGCGCCTTCGTTTTCCGGCTTATCGGCCTTTCGGCCCACGGCCTGCTCGCGCAGCTCATCTGCGCGCTCGTCGGCGCACTCGCACTCACCTACCTGCTCCGCTTCGTGAAAAAGTGAAGTACCCCGGCGTGCCCCCGCACACCGAAGCGTGCCCGGAGATCCGGGCCGCGCCCTGACATTCAACAATTATAGCGTTTGCACGATTGCTACGCGTCACACGCGTCCTAGCCTCCCCCTTTCCTTTTTAACGCTTACTCCAACCATTCACATGTCCCTCTATATCGGCATCGATTCCGGCACCCAGAGCACCAAGGCCGTCGTCCTCGACCTTGAGCAAAAGAAAGTCATCGCGGAGGCACGCGCCCCGCACCAGCTCATCGGCGGCCTGCCCGTCGGCCACATGGAGCAACACCCGCAGGATTGGACCGACGCCATGGACACCGTCATCCAGAAGGTCGTCGCCCTCGTCGATGCCAGCCGCATCCGCGGCATCGGCGTCTCCGGCCAGCAACACGGCTTCGTGCCCCTCGACGAAAAAGGCCTCGTCATCCGCCCCGCCAAGCTCTGGTGCGATACCAGCACCGTCAAAGAGTGCGAGCTGCTCACCAAGAAATTCGGCGGCGACAAGAACGTCATCAAGAAGGCCGGCCTCAAGTTCCTGCCCGGCTTCACCGCCCCCAAGATCCTCTGGCTGAAGCGCAACGAGCCCGCCAATTTCAAGCGCCTGCGCCACGTGCTCCTCCCGCACGATTACCTCAATTTCCACCTCACCGGAAACTACTTCATGGAGTACGGCGACGCATCCGGCACCGCCCTCCTCGACGTGCGCAAGCGCACCTGGTCCAAGGAAGCCGTCACCGCCATCGACAAGAACCTCGGCGACTGGCTGCCCAAGCTCTCCTCGTCCGACTCCATCGTCGGCACCCTCCGCCCCGAGCTCGCCCAGAAGTACGGCCTCTCCGCCGACGTCATCGTGAGCGCCGGCGGCGGCGACAACATGATGGGCGCCATCGGCACGGGCAACGTCGCCCCCGGCGTCGTCACCGCCAGCTTCGGCACCAGCGGCACCATCTACGCCTACGCCAAGAGCCCCGTCGTCGATCCGCAGGGCGAGATCGCCGCCTTCTGCTCCTCGACCGACGGCTGGATGCCCCTCCTGTGCACGATGAACGTCACCACCGTCACCGAGCACTTCCGCCGCATGTTCAACCTCGAACCGCGCGCATTTGACGAACTCGCCGCGACCGCCCCCGCCGGCGCCGGCGGCCTCGTGCTCCTCCCCTATCTCGAAGGCGAACGCACCCCCAACGTCCCGCTCGGCTCGGGCGCGTTCCTCGGCCTCAACGGCAAAAACATCCAACCCGCCTACCTCGCGCGCGCCGCCATGGAAGGCGTCACGATGGGCATGAACTACGGCCTGCGCCGCCTCGCCGACCTCGGCGTCAAGGCGAAGGAAATCCGCGTGACCGGCGGCGGCGCCAAGTCGCCCGTCTGGCGCCAGCTCATGGCCGACGTCTTCGGCACGCCCGTCGTCGGCATGGTCGAGGATGAAGGCGCAGCCCTCGGCGGCGCGCTCCAAGCCGCGTGGGCCCTCGCCCGCCGCGACAACCGCAAGGCCAAGATCACCGACTTCACGACCGGCATCGTCGCCCTCAACGAGTCCACCCGCTGCCTCCCGCAGAAAGCCAACGTCGCCCGCTACCGCGAGCTCCAGGCCCTGCAAGACAAGCTCAGCACCACGCTGCGCGAAGTCTTCCCGCAGCAGCGCAAACTCGCCAACGCCTGACCCGGCCCAAGCCCGCCCGGCCCCGCCGGACGGCTCAGCTCACCACTTCACGCGCCCGGCCAAAACCGGGCGCGTTTTTTGTGCCTGATCGCCAAGTTGCATCCGATGGGACGCCATGTCTCCTCACGTGCCCCTTTCGCGCCTCCACGATTGGCAAGTCCGCCAGCCTGATTTAGCTATCTGCTGCGCCAGCCTATGAAAACACTTCCCCTCGTACTTTTCGCACTGATCGCAGCCAGCAACACCGCATGGGCCACTTCGTGGTGGAGGGCCGTCACCGAGGATGCCGGCACCGTCCTCCTCGAAGAACTCGTCGCAAACGACACCGACCGCTCGATTTCGACCTCACCCGCGACAACCGTGCCTGTCGTGGTCGCTGGCGACACTCGCGCACGCACCGCCACCCTCGTCGACAAGCCCGCGCCGAGCACCATCGCCCCAGGCTCATTCGTGAAACACGTCTATCGGCTGGAGTCCTCCGATTTGCCGGCTAACGGAAAAACCCTCCTCGTCGGCAGTATCGACCCGGTGCCCGTCGTCGTCGGGGCATCCCCGTCGACGCCACACCTCGACCACGATTCCGGACACCCAGCCGGCGCCGCCCCTGCCTCAGCGCTGGCCTCCGGCCCAGCGCCCGAAGCCGCACAGCCATTCCTCCCCCGATCGCTGCATCTCGGTATCCTCCCTCACGAGCCGATCTACTTTTCCGTCGGCACGCACGACACCACCAGTGCGCGATTCCAACTAAGCTTCAAATTCCGCCCGACGGGCCCGGAAGACCCCGACGACGACGGCACATTCTTCACCGACCGCTTCTACTTCGCGTTTACCCAAACCTCGGTGTGGGACCTCGAGTCCACCTCCAAGCCCTTCCGCGACTCCTCCTACCGCCCGTCGATCTTTTATCAGAAAGTCCATGCAGGGCACTTCCTCGGTGCCGACTTCGGCATCGCCACCGGCGTCGAGCACGAGTCCAACGGCAAGGACAACCTCAACTCGCGCAGCATCAACATCGCCTACGCCACCCCCAGTCTCCGCTGGACCCTGGGTGAAAAAAACCGCCTGAGCCTCTCCGCCAAGACCTACTACTATCTGGAAAAAGAGGAGAACGCAGACATCGCCGACTATCGCGGCTACTGCGATCTGATCGTCGGCTGGGAGCGCATCGACAGCCTCAAGATTGAGGCCAAGTTGCGCAAAGGCATGAAGGGCCACTACGGCAGCGTGCAGATCGACGCCAGCTACCCCTTCGCCTCGCTCCTGCACTACGACAATTTTGTGCTCCGCCACGGCTACCTGCACCTCCAGTACTTCAACGGCTGGGGCGAAACGATCCTCGACTACAACAAGCGCCTGCCCTGGCAATGGCGCGTCGGCGTCATGATCGTCCGCTGAGCCCGTGGCCGGCCCCGCCCCGGTGAAAGATTTAGTTGCGTTCCCCCTAGGGCGACCTATCACCTGCACCCTTTCTACTACGCCTGCTCCCGATTCCCGGGGGTATAGGGGGAACGAAACTATGACACAAAAACTCACGCTCTCCGTCACTTCCCGTGCTCAAACGGGCCGTTCTGCCTCGCGCCGCCTGCGCAAGGTTAAGCGCATTCCCGCAATTATCTACGGGATGCACACCAACCCGGAAAAACTCTCGATCGATGTACCCGAGTTTGTCCGCCTCCTCAAAGCCGTCGCCGGTCGCGCCAAGATCATTGAGCTCACCCGCGAAGACAAAAAGGACGTGGCCCTCGCCTTCCTGCAGGAAGTCCAGCGTGACCCGATCACCGATGCCTACCTCCACGTCGACCTCCAGGAGGTCAAGGCGGACGAGAAATTCGAGATCCGCGTGCCGGTCGTCATCGCCGGTGAGGCCTACGGTGTAAAGACCGAGGGCGGCGTGCTCGAAATCGCCACCCACCAGCTGCGCATCCGCTGCCTTCCGAAAGACCTTCCCGACTACATCAGCGTGGACGTCACCGACCTCAAGGTCGGCGAGACCATCAAGGTCGGCAGCCTGAAGCCGGTCGCCGGTGTTGAGTTCCGCGATCTCCCCGGCCAGCCGGTCGTCTCGATCACCGAGATCGAGGAAGAGGCAGCCACCACGCCGGCCCCCGGTGCCGCCGCAGCAGCCGCTGCCGCTGGTGCCGCCCCTGCCGCCGGTGCTGCCCCTGCCGCTGGTGCCGCCCCTGCGGGCGATGCCAAGGCCGCCGCTCCTGCTGCTGGCGCCAAGGCCGCTGCTCCCGCCGCCAAAGCTGCGGCTCCTGCCAAGAAGTAAGCCCTT
>JACCEE012330998.1_pt1 | contig 12038 bp, 7 predicted proteins | sample 7449931 | NCBI WGS metagenome assembly JACCEE01 (sample SAMN15323457, study PRJNA562643) | freshwater metagenome | isolation source: river surface water | place: USA:Blue River Watershed | collected 2017-08-19 | reverse complement strand
CATTGGCATATTATCAAATTGGCACATTCTCACTGTCTTTCTCGCGACCGATGACTTTAGACCTTAGACTTTTGACATTAGACATCTTCGACTTCCTTTTGTGTTACAGTAAGTTGCATATAATCGTAAAATATCGTTTGAAGTGAATGTTTTTAAGTAAAAAGTATTAGATTTGTTGACGAATACCATTTAGGTTGAATCTATAAAAAATCGATACAATGAAACGTCTAAGTTTTGAATTCCAAATAACACTTAGTTATTTCCTTTTTGGAGTCATCTGGATTCTCTTTTCTGATAAAATACCGGAGTTATTTGTGTCGGACCCGACCTATTTTACTAATTATCAAACTTACAAAGGTGTCTTCTTTATTTTTGTAACCTCCCTGTATTTATACTTCTTTATCAAAAATCACATGCTGAGCTTAAGGCAAGCCAAATCCAAACTTGTCGAAAGTGAAACTCACTACAAAACACTCTTCAACGATAATCACACCATCATTATTCTTGTAAATCCCATCACTGCTAAAATTGAAGATGCCAATCCGGCGGCCTGTGCCTATTACGGCTTCACTCATGATGAAATGTGTAATAAAAAGGTATACGACTTTAATGTTGCCGGTAATGAGCAGACAAATGCCCAACCGCAAGCTATAGCAGCTGAGAAGAAGAAACATTTGTTCACAAAAGCCCGGCGGGCAGATGGCGATATCAGAGATGTAGAAATTTTTTCGAACCCTATACGTATCGGCGATAAAACACTTATTTATGCTATTGTCAACGACATTACCGAACAACAGCAAGCAACAGCGCTGATCAGTAAAAGCGAAGAACGATACCGCAAAACCCTCGATCAAATGCTCGAAGGTTGTCAGATTATCGATTTCGACTGGAAATTGGTATATCTGAACCGTACGGCCGAAATACAAAACCGAAGACCAAACAGCGAACTGATCGGGAAAAACTACATTGAAATTTGGCCGGGCATTGAAAATACGCTTTTTTTCAAAAAAATTGAAGAGGTACTTCATGGTAATAGAATGCCTGTTCATTTCGAGAACGAATTTTATTACCCTGACGGAACTAAAGGTTGGTTCGATCTTAGCATACAACCTGTCGAAGAAGGCGTTTTTATTCTTTCAATTGATATTAACGAACGCAAACAAAAAGAAGAGCAATTTTTAGAAAGTGAAATCCGCTTTAAAAAACTGTATGAAAACGGCCCCTTCGGAATGGCATTGGTTGATGAAAACTTTAAGTTCATAAAAGCAAATCCAATCTATTCGGCAATGTTAGGATATACCGAAAGTGAGTTACAGCAAATGACATTCCAACAAATCACACATCCCGACGATATTTACAAGGATATGTCCAATGTGCTGAAACTTATTAAAAACGAAATTGCAATATTCAGAACCGAAAAACGATACATCCGAAAAGATGGAGAGCTGATATGGGTATCGCTTACAATAACCGCCAATTACGACAATGAAGGTCGTTTTCTTTACAATCTGGCCATAGCCGAAGATATTACTAAATCAAAACTGATAGAGGAGGAGCTGAGAAGGAGCAAAAATCTTCTTGCCGAAACGGAATCAATAAGCAAAGTAGGTGGTTGGGAAATTGATACAAACACTTTGAGAATTACCTGGACAGATGAAGTATACCGCATTTACGAAGTTGATACAAACTTTAAACATGATTTGGATATAGGAATCAGCTTTTATACGCCCGAATCGCAACTTATTATATCACAGGCGATAAAGCGTGCTATCCAATTTGCTGAGCCCTTCGATTTAGAGCTCGAAATCATTACGGCAAAAGGTAATTTGCGCTCGGTTCACACCATTGGCAGAATCGACGTCGAAAACAACAGAGTTTATGGCTTCTTTCAGGATATTACAAAACGGAAGGAAATTGAAAATAACTTTTTAGCATCGCAACTTAATTTCTTCAGAACTATTTCCGACTCTCCAATTGGTATTCGTATTGTTACTGTCGAAGGGGATACCGTTTATGCCAACAAAGCTTTCCTCGACATTTATGAGTTCGAAAGTTTGGAGGAATTTACAGCTACACCAGCCATTCAGCGCTACACGCACGAAAGTTACATTCAACACTGCAACAGAAAGGAAATCAGGAGAAACGGAGGAGAGTTGTTCGACTACGAGATTAGCATTGTTTGTAAAAACAAAGAGATGCGACTTATAAAAGTTTCGCGCAAGGAAATTCTGTGGAACGGCACAAAACATTTTCAGGTAATTAATATTGACGTTACCAAACAACGTAATGCCGAAACCGAACTCCGGAAGCTATCACAAGCGGTTGAGCAAAGTCCTGTTGCTATTTGCATTACCGATCTCGATGGAGACATTGAATATGTTAATCCCAAAATTATCCAGCTCACAGGCTTTTCGAAAGAGGAATTGATAAGAGAAAATACAAGGATATTTGGTTCGGGTGAAAAATCGCAGGAAGAATATACCGAGCTTTGGCAAACAATAAAGTCGGGGAAGATATGGAGTGGCGAATTTCACAACAAGAATAAAAAAGGAGAACTGTACTGGGAATATGCCACCATTGCTCCCGTTTTTGATCCCTCAGGCCAGATAACCAACTTTTTGGCAATAAAAGAGGACATTACGAACAGGAAGCGATCCGAATTGGCTTTAAGTAAATCGGAAGAGCTCTTACGAAAATTCGCATCCCACCTGCAAAGTGTGCGCGAAGAAGAAAAAATAGCATTGGCCCGCGAAATTCACGACGATCTGGGTCAAAACTTAGTAGCTCTTAAAATTGAAGCCGGCCTGCTAAAAAATAAAACAATAAAGATAAATAACACGGAGCATTCGGAAGAGATAGCTGAAAAATTCGACAGAATCATCGGCCTGATTGGAGAAACAATAAAAACAGCCCGACGAATTATGAATGGGCTTCGACCTGAACTGCTCGAACTAAAAGGCTTTGTTGGCGCTGTAACTGCATATATTCAGGAATTCGAAGAAAGATATCAGATCGTTTGCGAGTTTAAAACTGATCAGCCCGACTTAGAACTTGACCATCAGCAATCCCTTACGCTATTCAGAATCCTTCAGGAATCGCTCAGTAATATTGCCAGGCACTCAAAAGCCGAAAATGCAACGGTATTGCTATACGGCGAATCGGATCAACTTGTTATGGAGATCATCGATGACGGAATTGGTTTCGATATCAACAACAGCGGCCGTCAAGATTCGTACGGAATGATAGGCATGAAAGAAAGAGTTGTTTTATTAGGAGGAAAAATAAATGTGAAAAGTGAAATTGGTAAAGGCACAACTATCGCGGTGTCGATGCCATGGAAATAATTGATAATTCATAGGTCTGGGGTCTAAAGTCAAAAGTCAAAAGACAGTAGACTGGCGACCGTAGACTCATTAGCATATTGTCACATTTTCACTGTCTTTGCTCTTTTGTCTTTGTTCTTTGCTCTTTGCTCTTTGTTCTTTTGTCTTTAGACCTTAGACTTTCTTCGCTTGTGCCTTCGCCTGTACCTTAATTTCTTCATTGGCACATTGGCATATTTTCACATTGCCACATTCTCACTGTCTTTCTCGCGACCGATGGCACAGGTCGCTGGGAACTAACGGTCAAGACTGTAAGGAGTAATAGAAATCCCGGCTTCTTGTATTATATCCCGAACTAAGCTCGCATCTCAAAATTCTAATTTCTTTGCAAACCTAAGAGATAGCTATCGGGATTAAAATCCGATAAGTTCAATTTTATATTAAAATACTTATCTTTGCTTCGATAAATATATTTTTCTGTGGGAAAAAAGTGTTTCGGATTGCATATATTCCTTTCGGTCATGACTGCTGGTTCAGCTCAGACGTTCGCGAAACTCTTACATTAAATGAAGATATCCGGTGGGACAGGGTTGCATAACAGAAATAATTAAATGCTATATTTCATATTCCGACCTCTCACTAAATCCAACTCTTAGGAAGAAGGACTAAGTTGTGTCAAACGGAAAATACCTCGGAGTTGCAGAGGGCATAAAGGATGGGATACGGCTGAAAGCAACAAGCACTTCCTACCTTTGGAATTCGTATTCGGAAAACAACGCAGATATATTCAGCCTGCGGCCTTCGACAGATATCAAAATGGTAATGAATGCTTCGGGCGAGAAAAATACGGATGGAACGCCTGTTATTCTATGGTTGCATACAGGTTTTAATGTTCCTAACAATGCCGAATTCAGGTTTATCCCTACGACCAATCGTTGAGAACAGAAAGTAGTTCCGGCTCATTACTTCAATAAACTTTTAGCTAATGTCAAAAGCGAAGGCCAACAGTCTCCTGACTGTTGACTTTCGACCTTTGACAATTTGTTATTATTTCTGATCCAACTCCATATTTGGCAGGAACAGAGCCATATCTTCGTCGACAGTACCGATAGGTGCAAGTCCGAATGCATTGACAAGCACATTGGCCACATTGGGCGAAAGGAAAGCTGGCAATGTAGGTCCGAGGTGAATGTTTTTCACACCAAGGTGAAGCAATGCAAGCAGGACAATAACAGCCTTTTGCTCGTACCAGGCAATGTTGTAGGCTATTGGTAGTTCGTTGATATCGTTCAGTTCGAAAACTTCTTTCAGTTTGAGCGCTATCATCACCAGCGAGAAGCTGTCGTTACACTGTCCGGCATCCAACACACGTGGAATTCCACCTATATCGCCAAGGGGCAATTTGTTGTAACGGTATTTGGCACAACCTGCTGTAAGAATAACTGTATCGCCGGGGAGTTGTTGAGCAAATTCGCTGTAATAGCTACGTCCTTTCATGCGTCCATCGCATCCTGCCATTACAAAGAACTTACGGATAGCGCCCGATTTCACTGCATCCACCACTTTATCGGCCAAAGCAAAAACCTGCGCATGAGCAAAACCACCCACTATCTCACCGGTTTCAATTTCGGTGGGAGCAGCCATTTGTTTAGCATGCGCAATCATGTACGAAAAATCTTTTGGCTGTCCGTCCACGCCTTCTTCGATGTGCTTAAAGCCGGGGAAACCCGATGAACCTGTAGTATAAACACGGTCGGAATAAGTGGCTGTGCTTTTAGGTGGCACAATACAGTTAGTTGTAAAAAGGATAACACCGTTGAAAGTTTCGAAATCAGTCACCTGACTCCACCAGGCGCCTCCGTAGTTACCCACAAAGTGTTTGTATTTTTTGAAAGCCGGATAATAGTTGGCAGGAAGCATTTCGCTGTGTGTGTACACATCTACGCCTGTACCTTCGGTTTGTTTCAGCAGTTCTTCCATGTCTTTCAAATCGTGACCACTGATCAGTATACCCGGATTGTTGCGAACGCCGAGATTTACTTTTGTAATTTCAGGATTTCCGTACGTACTTGTATTGGCTTTATCAAGCAATGCCATTACCGTTACCCCCCATTTACCAGTCTCGAGCACAAGTGCCGTAAGTTCGTCGGCAGTGAGGGCGTCGTTTGTAGTAGCTACCAATGCTTTTTGAATAAATGCATGCACTTCGTTGTCATTGTATCCCAGGTTTTGAGCATGTTCCACATAAGCAGCCATACCTTTCAGTCCGTAGATAGTAAGTTCGCGCAGCGAGCGAACATCTTCGTTTTCGGTAGACAGTACACCCACTCTTTCGGCGATGAGTTCCATTTCGGCAGCAGTAAGCGCTGTCCATGTAAGTAATTCGGTTTTCTCTGGTTCTACTTTGTTTTCGAGCAAAGTAGCTTTCAGTTGAGAGCGGAGTTTAAATCCTTCGCGAATACGATTTACAAAGCGTTCGTAATCAAAGTTCGCGTTGGTGATTGTCATAAACAGACTGTCGGTGATAAAGAGGTTGGCGGCTTCGTTTTCTATTCCGAGCAAACGTAAAGCGGTGGTATAATGCGAGAGACCTTTTAGTTGATAGATCAATAGATCCTGTAAAGCTGATACTTCGGGAGTTTTTCCACAAACTCCCTTTACCTCGCATCCCGACCCTTTGGCTGCCTCCTGGCATTGATAGCAAAACATGTTCATAATTTTCGTTGTTGTCTAAAGTCTATAGTCAAATGTCTATAGTCTTGATTTGTATATGTTTTTATAATTTATTTTTTTTGAAAGATATTGAAAAGTAAATCAAATTATCAATTATTAATTGTCAATTCTCAATTAATTAGGTCCATTCTTCTTTCAGTACATCGCCTTTGATGCCTATGACTACCAGTTTCAAAGGAATTTTTCGTCCGGCTTCGGCCACAGCTTTTTGAGCCAGCCCCAGCAATCCACCACAGCATGGAACTTCCATAATGATGACTGTAAGTGTATTGATATGAGAATTAGTAATCATAGCTTTCAGTTTTTCAACATAAGCTTCTTTGTTTGTGTCCAGTTTCGGACAAGCAATGGCCAGCGTTTTTCCGGCAAGAAAGCGGTTGTGAAAATCAGCAAAACTAAACGCCACACAGTCGGCTGCCAATACAACATCTGCACTGCGAAAATAAGCTGCTTCGGGATTCAGTAAATGCAGTTGTACAGGCCACTGACGTAACTGAGAGGCGGAGGAAGAGGCTGAGACAGGAGCAGAAGCCATTGTAAAACCTGCTGTTGCGGGTTTTGGAGCACCAAAACTCATTTCTCTACTTCCGGGACAGCCACCACCAGCATGTTGATGTTGTACAGGCGCTGCTACAGGTTTTGAAGCGCATCCTGCACCACCGTGATTATGCACTTCAGCAAAATCAATCTGAATGCCATTGGCACGCAAATAACCAACGCCTTGTTTCAAATAATCCGTTTCGCCATGTTCTTTGAGATGTTTGAGATGTGCAATAATGGTGCGTTCGCCTTTGGGGATCATCCGTTGGATAGTTGCAATTTCATCATAAGGTTCCGCTTCGCGTTCTTCGAGCGTAATAGCACCTACAGGACAATCGCCAATACAAGCCCCAAGTCCATCGCAAAACAGCTCACTCACCATGCGCGCTTTGCCATCTATCATTTGCAATGCGCCTTCGTGGCAACCCTGCACACAAGCCTCACAACCGTTGCAAAGCGCTTCGTCAATTTTTATTATTGTTCGTTTCATTTTTCTTTTGTCTAATGTCTAAAGTCTAATGTCAAGAGTCTAAAGTCAATTCATAATTCACAATTCATAAGGCCTGTGCCTGCGCCTTTGCCTTCATCTCTTCATTAGCGCAGCTTTCACATTTCTTTTGTCTTTTGTCTTTTGACCTTTGACTTACTGACATTTTATTTAATCATTGTAAGCAACATCTTAAACTGCTCAACAGCAACCACGGCATGACGAACATTGGCTGGCATAATAATACTTTCGCCAACATTTAGTACAAATGAATTTCCGTCGATAATCACTTCGCCCACGCCATCGAGCACCTGCACAATGGCATCATAGGGAGCAGTATGTTCGCTCAGAAACTCACCTTTGTCAAAAGCAAAAAGCGTTACATTACCGCGTTCGTTGCGAATGATGATTTTGCTTACTACCGAACCTTCGGCATATTGCACTTTTTCTGTCATGCTGAATTTCTCTGCCGTTGGGAATGCTTTGTTGCCCGCGACTTTTGAAGAGGAGTTCACCGCTGATTTGTCAAATTGAAATTTATTGTCCATATTTGTATGTATTATTTTTTTCTGATTTATCCTTTCTCCCCTTTAGGGGTTGGGGGTCTTTTTTATTACTTTACAAAAGTATACTTACAGAAACATTTAAAGTGTAACAGTTGTTACAGCTTCAATTAAAACTTACTTTTTCCTTTCAAAAAAATGAAAAATATCGATCCGGAATGGAATAATTTCCGTAATATAAGCAATGGTGGCGATGGTTTTCCTCCCGATATGCAATACAGCATAAAATTTCACGGCAAGAATGAAGTGATTTTCCGACAGGGCGATTTGTGCGATGCTTTGAATATACTGATGACGGGTTCGGTAAAAACAGAGATGATTACCGAAAACGGAAATTTGCTGGGCATCGAAATCATTAATGCACCCCGTCCGTTGGCGCCTGCCTTTCTTTTTTCGGGGAATAACCGTTTTCCTGTGGATGTAACAACGCTCGAAGAGGTGGAAGTTCTTCGCATACCAAAGGACGAGGTGATACGCCTAATGACAACGCAGCCCGACTTTATGCAGCAGTTCCTTACCCACAATGCTAACCGTACACAGTTCCTTACCAACCGGCTTCAGTTGCTTTCAATTAAAACAATAAAAGGGAAAATAGCGCATTTCCTGTTGGAACAAGCCGGCGAACAAGGCGATACCTTTACGCTGAATCGCAACCAGACCGAACTTGCCGATTTCTTCGGAGTAGCACGCCCATCGCTGGCACGCAGCCTTTCGGAAATGATTGAAGAAGGCATTATTGATGTCAACAAAAAAGAATATACTATCCTTGATAAAAAAAAGCTACGCGAATTGTTGGTGTGAAAAGGGGAGGAGAAATGATAACAGATAATTGACAATTGATAATTGACAATTGATAATGCATAATTCAAAAGACAATTCATAATTTACAATGCATAATTCATAATTCACAATTAATAATGAAGAGCAGATTGGTTCATACTTCAACATTCTTACATTGGCACTTTCTGACATTTTCAAATTAGCACATTCTCAAATTAGCACATTTTCAAATCCTCACATTTTCAAGTTTTCAAATTCTCCGCTCATTATTATTCAAAAACCGCCCTCTGTTACAATTAGAACAGAGAACGGTTTTTCCGGCAATGACATCTATGTGTTTACTTGTATTTAACTTCCATGCTTTGCGGCTGGAAATTACGCTGACATAACGCTTAGGAGACAAAGCAGCTCACTACTTCTACACTCCACACGCGTTGAGGATCTGTGCCGACACCGGCCACCTGAACTATATATTTACTACCTGGTTCCAGATTATCAATCGAAAGTTTATGTTTCGTACTTGTAGCGTACTGATACAAATTGTCTGCATTGACAGGACTTTTTGCATATCTAATGATATAGCTTTTAGCATTTGGCAATACATCCCATGTTACATTCAAACTTCCTGTAATTTTACTCTGACTTACTTGTACATTGACTACCTGATCCAAAACACCTACCGGAGTAGCTTTGCGATTGATGTCGAAACCCGCACTGAGAATCTTTGCATCGTCGCCCTGGCTAATGTCTTGTACATTTAGTGCTATACTTCTCAAAATATCTTCCAGATCGACACGTGCGTTATTTTTTTCGGCGGTCATCTGTTTATTACCACTTTCAATTTTTGCTAACATTTCTCCAAATATATCATTTTTGCTCTTCAGTATTGCTACTTTATCAGCAAGCGTGGGAAAATTCGGATTGTTTGTCAGGTTTTCAACTATGTTTGCACTTTTCACATTCAGTGATTTATCAGGATAACTGTGTCGTGAAAAGTCAACACTTACTTTTACTTTTGTCATGTTTGTGTTTTCATTTGAATTGATTTTTTTTAATGTTATTACCGGGTGATATTGTCTATCTTTTGTTGTTGCGTAAGTTTTGTTGTCTGCTCCTCCGGCAGTAGTTTTATTTGTTGCCTATTGTTATATAGTGTTGTTTATGAGTTATATAGTTTGGATTTGTAAATTATTTTCAACCGTTTTTTATATATTTATTCATGTTTTTTGTATCCGTACTGATAAAAAATCAATATTGAATTCTTGAAAAACAATATTGAATTGCTTTAATACAGATACGTTTTTCCAAAAAACAATATTGAACCGTCAAGATAAAATATTGAATCACAGAAATAAAATACTGAACCGACGAAAAACAATATTAAATTGCTTCAATACAGATCAGTTATTTCGGAAAACAATATTGAATTACGCAAAAACAATATTGAATTGCGCGAAAACAATATTGAAAAATCGTGGAGTTGATATGTTTATTAACGGTACGTATCTGTTCTCACGGTTGTGCAATATTGATTTTTCTGTGTATTGAACTGTATCAGGACATTCCTTTATGTAGCACGACTTTCCGGATCTTCTTTTCGATTCATGCTGTACTTTTTGGGACAATGCTGTACTTTAAGTCGCCACTTAAAGAAGCTCTCTTTGCAATGCGACAAATTTATGTCATTTGTCGGGCATGAAAAATAGTATTTTTGTACTAGTACATAGGATATTAAATAAAATAAATTGATTTTTTGATTATTTTTTTTCAAACTCTTTGTAGTTTTGCAAATCAGAAGTTCGTTGGAGATGAGGATTTTATATATTATCTTATTGAATAGATCGATACGGTGTTTTAAGTTGTATGACCCGGAAGAGAGTTAGTAGTATCATTTTACTATCAACTATTGTGTCTGATGTGGTTTATTTTTAAAAGGATAAGTGGTCTTTTGAAATTGTCAGTATATCAGTGAATTAAGAATATTCGAAAGTTATATACAACTGAGTAACATACTATTATTTATTTCACATTAAAATTTACGATTATGCCGAACTTGATTGAATTTGAATGTAATCCTGAGCAATTCTTTAGTGCTAATGATTATAACTTGTCTCCGAAACTGATTGAACATCTTTGTATAGCTAAAAAAGAGCTTTCAAAGATTGACGTTAAACCGAATGAAGGTATTTTATTGCTCGAACCAAAGAAGCTCAATTGCCTTTATTATAGTTCGCATGTGAACATAAGGTTGGATCATAGAACAGAGGACAACTTTCCCATAATTAACAGAAGCAACCTGCTTGCACTGATGCACCTTGACTACAGAACACATTTTATAAACAGGGAGCAGGAATTGTACGAACAAATAAAGCATCTAAGCGCCGAAGAGCAGGAAGATTTAAGAGCAGCTTATATCCTCAACCTGAAAGAAAAAAACGGCATGTATCACTTGTACCTGATGAACGAAAGAGTGTTTTTTTGCTGCGAGGATGGTTCTCCTTGTTTGATGCTTGTCATTGCAAAGCGCCTTGGGCCCGACTATAAGCCCCATGATTTGTTTTTTTATTCCAGCTGGTTCTCAAAAAAAGGTTTTATTGAAATTTTAGACAAAATATATGACCTTACCGAGCGCGAAAATGAAGTGATCTATTATGCAATAATGGGCTACACTTTGAAACAAACTGCCGACGAAATGAAAATAGCCTTCAATACCGCCCGAAACGAACGATACACTGCCTATACAAAAATGAAAATTCACGACGTAAGCTCGATTAGCTTCATAATTTAATTCGTAATTTGAAAATTTGAGAATTTAAAGATTTGAGTTCTGAGTTCTGAAGAATGAATAATTAACAATTAATAATGAAGAAAATGAATTATCAATTGTTAATTGTCAATTATCAATTGTTTCATTGGCATATTGGCACATTCTCAAATTAGCACATTTTTCTCTCTTCTATTTGTTAATTGTAAATTTTTTACATACATTTGCAGACCTTACTTTTTGTAACTCAGTAATAATTGTTTACAAACAAAAGCATCGAAAACAAATCACAAAGGGGAACGTAAAAGTATGCTGAAAAATAACAAGTAAGGAACAACTTTCAGTTGAAATAAAAGCTATGCCAGACCCTTACTATGGGACTGACGCGCTGTTTCGTCTCCCTGCATCAGCCGGAAAATCTTCAATAAGTTCATATAGCGCCCCTTACTGTATATAGCCTTTCGTTTTGCAATGCCGATTATTGGAAGAGGAACAGACCTTCGTTATATACAAAGCTTATTAGGACACTCAAGTGCTAAAACAACCGAGATTTACACGCATATTACCACCAAAGGTTTCGAGCAAATAAAAAGCCCTTTAGATAAATTGAAAATAAAATAAACAATTAGTTATTAATGTGAAAAATTGTTTATATCTTTGAGCGAAATAAACAACAATTAGTCAGTTAACAAGTTGGATATGTTCAGTAGAGTTAAATTGTTGATATTTTGTATGTAATTATATTTCAACAATTTAAATGGGTAGAGTACGAGACATTTAACATTAAAAAGGGGATTTTACAAAAACCAACGCGTACTATCCCTGTAAGTGCCATCACCGAAAAGCTG
>JACCEE010671954.1_pt1 | contig 12038 bp, 10 predicted proteins | sample 7449931 | NCBI WGS metagenome assembly JACCEE01 (sample SAMN15323457, study PRJNA562643) | freshwater metagenome | isolation source: river surface water | place: USA:Blue River Watershed | collected 2017-08-19 | reverse complement strand
AGACCGCAGGCGGTATCTCAATGCACGGGCCACCCTAAACACCTTGTTGGGGCTGGGGGTCATCCCAATCGTCAACGAGAACGACACCGTGGTGACTGACGAGATCAAGCTGGGCGACAACGACACCTTGGGTGCTTTGGTCACCAACCTCTTGGAGGCCGACTTACTGGTCATCCTGACCGATCAGCCGGGGCTCTATACGGCTGATCCGCGCAAATCGACTGCGGCGACGCTGATCTCCGAGGCCCGGGCCAAAGACAGCGCTTTGGTCGCGATGGCTGGGGGCGCTGGCTCTAGCATCGGCACAGGTGGCATGGCCACCAAGGTTCGGGCTGCACAGCGAGCAGCCGGCAGCGGTGCGGACACCATCATAGCCAGCGGGCAAGAGCCCGATGTTCTGGTGCGTCTGGCCGCTGGAGAGCCTTTGGGCACTTGGCTGACTGCCGACCTACCGGTGATGACGGCTCGTCAGCAATGGCTGGCGGATCACCTCAGCCTTCGTGGCCGGCTGGTCTTGGACGCAGGGGCCACCCAAGTTCTGATGACTGGCGGCAAGTCCTTGCTGCCCATCGGCGTCACGGCCGTCTCTGGTGATTTTGAGCGGGGGGATGTGGTCGCCTGCTGCGACTCCAGCGGCCAAGAGATCGCTCGGGGGCTGGTGAACTACTCCGCCAGCGAGAGCCGGCGCATTCTGGGCAAGCCCTCGAGTCAGATCGAGGCGGTCTTGGGTTTTGTCGAAGAGCCCGAACTCATACACCGAGACAACCTGGTGCTGATCTCCTCGGGTGAAAACAAGTAACGCGAGAGTTCTTGCAGGGCGAGCCAGTAGACATCGCGCTTGAACTCGATGACCGACTCAAGCGGCACGAAGAAGTCGTGCCAGATCCAGTCATCGAATTCTGGTTTTTCTGCTCCTGATTTGAGTTGAATGTCGCCGTCCTGACCCAGCATTCGAAGTAAAAACCAGATTTGCTTCTGGCCTTTGTACAGACCCCGCCACTCTCGACGCACCCAGCGTTCCGGAACGGAGTAGTGCAGCCAGTCTTGGGTCCTGGCCATGATTTCCACGTGCTCTGGCTTGAGGCCGGTCTCCTCAAAGAGCTCCCGATACATGGCCGTCTCCGGATCTTCGCCGTCCTGGATGCCGCCCTGGGGAAACTGCCAGGCCTCTTCACGGATGCGCTTACCCCAGAAGACCTGGTTGAGATCGTTGACCAGAATGATGCCAACGTTGGGGCGATAGCCGAATTCATCGAGCATAATGCGGCCATTATACGAAGGGCCTTTCCATGCGTGCATCCCAGTTCCATTTTCAGACTCTCAAAGAAGACCCTGCTGACGCAGAGGTGGCCAGTCATCGGCTGATGATCCGCGCCGGCATGATCCGTCGACTCGGCGCAGGCATCTACAGCTACATGCCACTCGGCCTTCGGGTCATTCGCAAGGTGGAGGCCATCATCCGCGAGGAGATGAATGCGGCTGGCGCGATCGAGCTGGTGATGCCCTTGGTTCAGCCAGCCGAACTCTGGCAGGAGACGGGTCGTTGGGACAAGATGGGGCCCGAGTTGTTGAGGCTCAAGGATCGGCATGGCCGCGACTTTGCCTTTCAACCGACCAGCGAGGAGGTCATCACCGACATCGCTCGTCAGGAATTGAAAAGTTGGAAGCAGCTGCCCAAGAATTTCTACCAAATTCAGACCAAGTTCCGAGACGAGCGTCGGCCTCGGTTTGGCGTGATGAGGGGCCGGGAGTTTGTCATGAAGGATGCCTACTCCTTTGACAAGGACGTCGCGGGGGCCGAGGCCAGTTACGACCGGATGTTCGCCTGCTATAGCAAGATTTTTGATCGACTGGGACTGGCCTATCGGGCGGTGGCGGCCGACACTGGCGCGATCGGTGGCTCACGGTCCCACGAGTTTCAGGTCATTGCGGACACCGGTGAGGACGCCATCGCGTACTGCCCTCAGTCCGATTACGCTGCCAACATTGAGCTGGCCGAGGCAGTCGCCTTGATCCCTCAGCGGGGCGTCCCCCAACAGTCCATGACGGTGGTACCGACGCCTGGTAAGACCCTATGCGCCGAAGTGGCGGACTTCTTGGGCTTGTCCCCCGCTCAGACCGTCAAGTCGGTGGTGATTGCCCAAGACAGTCCAGAAGCCGGTAACGGCCCTCACCTCTGGCTCTTGCTCGTTCGGGGCGATCATGAGGTGAACGAGGTCAAGCTGGGCAAGCTGCCTGGACTCGAGCAGGGCTGGCGATTTGCCAACGCCACCGAGATTGAACAGGCTTTTGGCTGCGGTCCCGGTTATCTGGGGCCGGTGGGCTTGTCGGGACGGGTCAAGATTGTTGCGGACCGCACCGTGGCGCACATGAGCGATTTCGTCGTAGGAGCCAATCAGGCTGATGCACACCTCACAGGTGTCAATTGGGGTCGTGATGTGCCCGAGCCAGACTTGGTGGCTGACATTCGCAACGTGGTGGCAGGAGATCCTTCGCCAGATGGCCGGGGAAGCCTGTCAATCCAGCGCGGCATTGAAGTCGGCCACGTCTTCTATCTGGGTAGCAAGTACTCCCAGGCGATGAAGGCGACCACTCTGGATGAGACTGGCAAACCCAGGGTCATGGAGATGGGCTGCTATGGGATTGGGGTGACCAGAATTGTGGGTGCGGCCATTGAGCAGAACCACGACGAGAAGGGCATTTTCTGGCCGGCCGCCCTGGCGCCATTTGAGGTGGTGATCTGCCCGATGGGCGCAGGCAAGTCAGCAGCAGTGGCGGAGCAGTCTCAGCGGGTCTACGACCAATGTCGTGAGGCAGGGCTGGAGGTTTTGCTCGATGATCGCGACGAGCGGCCGGGGGTCATGTTTGCCGACTGGGAACTCATTGGCATTCCGGTCCGCATCACGATTGGTGAGCGCGGCTTGAAAGAAGGGAAACTCGAACTGCTCAAGCGTCGCGGCCTGGTCGCCAGCGAGTGTGCGATTGGAGATGTGGTGAGGGCTGTTAGAGACTTGCTGAGGGCCTAGTCAGCCTAGGCCCCTGCGAACTTAGCGAGCCTCTAGCGGCCCATGCCGCCCAGGCCTCCGAGTCCCGGCAGATTCTTCAGGCCACCCATGGCCTTCATCATCTTGGCCAGACCGCCTTTTTGCATTTTTTTCATCATGTCTTGCATCTGGTCGAACTGAGCCAAGAGCCGATTGACCTCCTGCACGGGAACACCGGCCCCCGCGGCAATGCGGCGCTTGCGACTGGCCTTGATGAGCAGTGGGTTTCGGCGCTCTGCTGGCGTCATGCTGTTGATGATGCCCTCCATCCGTCCCACTGACTTGTCAGCCTTGGAGAGGTCTTGGCCCTTGGCGGCCTGCTGCATTTGGGCTGGCAGCTTGTCTAGCAGGTTGGACAGGCCACCCATGGATTTCATTTGGCCAATCTGAAGCTTGAAATCCTCCAGATCAAACTTGGCACCGGATTTGAGCTTGGCCGCCATCTTCTCGGCCGATTTCACATCAATGGCCTTCTGCGCCTGTTCCACCAGGGCCAGCACATCGCCCATCCCCAAGATGCGTTGAGCAAAACGGTCTGGGTCAAAAGCCTCCAGCCCATCGATTTTTTCTGCCGTTCCCACAAACTTGACTGGGCAGCCGGTCACGCTTCGAACCGACAAGACCGCTCCACCGCGGGCGTCGCCATCGACCTTGGTGAGCACGATGCCGGTCAGCGGAATGGTCTGCTTAAAGGCCTCTGCTGTTCGAACCGCATCCTGACCCTGCATGGCGTCAACCGTGAAGAGCGTCTCGATGGGCTTGGTGGCCTTATGGAGACTGGCGATCTCGTCCATCATGGCCTGGTCTATGGCCAGTCGTCCGGCGGTGTCGATCAGCAAGACATCGTGGTAGTGCCGCCGGCCCCAATCAATGGCGGCCTTGGCAATGTCCAGGGGTTTTTGGGATGGGTCGCTCGGGAAGAACTCGGCTCCAGCCTGTTCAGTCACCAGGCGCAGCTGATCGATGGCGGCTGGCCGATAGACGTCGCAGGAGACGGTCAACACTTTTTTCTTCTGGCGCTCGGTGAGCCACTTGGCCATCTTGCCGACCGAGGTGGTCTTGCCCGCACCCTGCAGGCCGGCCATCAGAATGACCGCGGGTGGCGTCGTCGCCAGGTTGAGGCTGATGTCTGCAGGCGTGCCGCCGGCAGTGGTGGATCCGGCAGTCGGACCAGCCATGAGCGCCACCAATTCCTGGTGGACCACCCCCACCAGGGCTTGGCCCGGTGTCAGGCTGTTGAGGACGGCCTGGCCCATGGCCTTGTCTCGAACCTGGGCGATGAACTGCTTCACCACCGGCAGGGCCACGTCGGCATCCAGCAGGGCCAGGCGGATCTCCCGAAGCATCTCCTGGGTGTTGGATTCGGTCAGGCGTGCCTCGCCCTTGATGGTCTTCAGGGCTTTGGCAAAGCGATCGGTGAGAGATTCGAGCATGGCGCTGCGCTACACTGGGATGATGTCAAACCTATTGTACGGCTCAGCCCCCTGGTTGGCTTCGCTTGCCTACCTCATGCTTGGTGCGCGGTCCCTGCGCCCGGGTCTTGATCAGGGGTCTGATCGACGATTCTTCCAATGGCTCTTGCTTGCGGGGCTTTGTCTGCACGGCCTGACCCTGCTGCCGGCCTGGTTTGGCCATCAAGACATCACCTTCGGCTTTGCGGTGGCTTTGTCCTGGATGGCTTGGCTGACCCTCGTCATGCTCTGGACCGAGTCTTGGTCCCATCGCATGGCCCGTGTCGGACTATGGGTTTATCTGATCGCGGCCAGCCTGGTCTTATTGCCCACTGCCTTCCCAGGCGGCGTTCGACTGGCCGACCCGGGGGCCTTGTTCAGGTCGCACATCCTGGTGGCGATGTTGGCCTACAGCGCTTTTGCGGTGGCCTCTGGTCAGGCCCTGCTCATGCTGGCCCAGTCTCGCGCCTTGCACAGGCCGAGTCGCTCCAACCAATGGCTGGTGGACTTGCCCCCGCTACTCGCCATGGATGCCAGCCTGTCTCGCTCGGTCGGACTGGGATTTGCCCTTCTGTCGGCTACCCTGCTCACTGGTGGACTGGTCAATGACCTGGCCGGTGATCCCTGGTTGAAGTCCGATCACAAAACGGTCTTCACCGTGATGACCTGGCTGTCTGCGGGTCTCTTTTTGTGGGGCCGTTGGCGTTGGGGCTGGCGTGGACGGTTGGCCGCACGATTTGCGATCGGTGGGTTCGGCCTGCTGCTACTGGCCTATGTCGGTAGTCGATTTGTCTTGGAGGTCTTCCTCGGCCGAGTGGCCTAGGGGATCCAGCCAGCCATGTACGGCCGCATTCTCCTGATCATGGGCCTGGTGGCCATCGCACTCTTCATGCTGCGGTCGGCCTTGGGCAAATCCAAAAAACCCCCACCAGGCAAGCCCGGTCAGTCTCCCCATCCCAAACCCTCCCAACGTCTGGTTCACTGCGCGAGCTGCGGTGCTCACCTGGCCGAATCCGAGGCGATTTGGAAGGCGGGACGGGCTTACTGCTGCACGGACCACGTCAACCAGTCCTGAGCCAATGGGCAGTGCCGCACAGAAAGACCACCCCAAGCTTCGATGCCTGCCCAATGGCTGGCTGGAGCTGGCCCCGGGTGTCGACAGAGCGGCTAGCCCGCACTTTAACCAAAGGCCAGTCGATACAACGCCTGAGTTGGTGGTCTTGCACGGCATCAGCCTGCCGGAGGGCTGCTTCGGAGGGCAGATGGTGGACGACCTGTTTATGGGTCGACTTCTGGGCTCTCAAGACCCCAGGCATGCGGGGCTCACCGAACTAAAGGTGTCCTCCCACTTTGTGATCTGGCGCGATGGCCGAATCCGCCAGTACGTTGGTCTTGCAGATCGGGCCTGGCATGCGGGCGTCTCCTCTTTCGAGGGGCGAGACAACTGCAATGATTTCTCGGTTGGCATCGAGTTAGAGGGTTGCGATAGTCAGCCCTACGAGGCCATTCAGATGACCGTCTTGGCGGACCTGATGCGGGCACTCCAAAGGGCCCAGCCCAGCCTGAACCGAGTCGCGGGCCATTGTCACATCGCCCCCGGCCGTAAGACGGATCCCGGCCCACACTTTTCCTGGCGAGATTTGCAAGCTGCACTGCGCCAAGACCCCATGACTTGGAAGTTTCCTGACAATTTTTCTTAGAAAAATCTCTATCAATCAGAGGCGTTTTCGACCGGTTTTGATCACAGGGCCAGTGTTTATGCGGCCCCAAAAAAAAGAGCCAGGCCTGGATTAGCTTTGGGCCGCTCCCTCCGTAGAACCTGGCAATTTCCCCAAGATCTGCCCTTGCACGCCTTGGGGCCGGACTACTAGAATTAGTACTCATCCGGGGTAGTCTGTACTACCGATAGTAAAAAAATAAACCGCCTGGAGGATTCTATGCAGTGGGCATCCCAATCGTCGCCAACCCCGTCCGTGGGTTCCAGTCCCTCATCGCCCGCTGTCTCAGCCCTGGCTGGTTCCGCTACCAGCGCTCCGACCGCCAGTGGCCCGCAGGATTTCAAGGTGGTTCGCCGAAATGGCGCAGTGGTCTCTTTTGAACCGCCCAAGATCAATGTTGCGCTGACCAAGGCCTTCCTGGCAGTCCAGGGGGGCCAGGGCGCAGCCAGCGCCCGGGTTCGCGAGATCACCGAATCCCTGACACAGCAGGTGGTCGGTGCCCTGATTCGTCGTATGCCGGCTGGCGGCACCGTTCACATTGAAGACATCCAGGACCAGGTCGAGCTGGCGCTGATGCGCTCGGGGGAGCACGAAGTGGCCCGAGCCTATGTCCTCTACCGTGAGCGACGTTCTCAGGAGCGGGCCGCTCAGACCCAGGCCCAAATCGCCGAGCACCGTCTGAACATGTCGGTCGATGGCCGTATGGTGCCTTTGGATGAGTCCTGGCTGCACGACATTGTTGCCTCGGCCTGTGCTGGACTGGATGGACATGTCCGAGCTGAAGAGGTGTTGGCGGATACCGTCAAAAACCTCTACGACGGCGTTCCAGTTGAAGAAGTTGAAAAATCCGCCATCTTGGCGGCTCGTGCACTCATCGAAAAGGATCCCGCCTATGCAAAAGTCAGTGCCCGCCTGCTTCTGCACACCGTTCGCAAGGAGATTTTCCAGGCCGAGGTCTCGCAGGCCGACATGGATGCGCGTTATCGCGAATACTTCCCAAAATTCATCAAGAAGGGCGTCGAGATTGGCCTTTTAAACGAGGAACTCGGCCGGTACGACCTCAAGCGCATGGCCGCTGCCCTCAAACCCGAGAATGATCTCAACTTTGATTACCTGGGTCTGCAGACCCTCTATGACCGCTATTTCCTGATCGATCGCAACGACACCTTCAGCAGCGAGGGCCGTCGGATTGAGATGCCGCAGGCCTTCTTTATGCGGGTCGCCATGGGCTTGGCCCTGGGGGAGTTGGATCGCGAGGGCCGTGCCATCGAGTTCTACAACCTGCTGTCTAGTTTTGACTTTATGAGCTCGACCCCGACGCTGTTCAACAGCGGCACCACGCACTCACAACTGTCGTCGTGCTACCTGACGACCGTGGCCGACGACCTGGATGGGATTTACGAGGCCATCAAAGAAAACGCCCTGCTGGCCAAATACGCTGGCGGCCTGGGCAACGACTGGACGCCGGTTCGCGCCCTGGGCAGCCACATCAAAGGCACCAACGGTAAGAGCCAGGGCGTCGTGCCCTTCCTCAAAGTGGTCAACGACACCGCTGTTGCCGTCAACCAAGGCGGCAAACGCAAAGGAGCAGTCTGCACCTACCTCGAGACCTGGCACCTGGACATCGAGGAGTTCCTGGAGCTTCGCAAGAACACCGGCGACGACCGCCGTCGCACCCACGACATGAACACCGCCAACTGGATCCCCGACCTGTTCATGAAGCGGGTCATGGAGGGGGGTGACTGGACCCTGTTCTCGCCGTCCGACGTGCCGGACCTACACGACAAGTTTGGCCAGGCCTTTGAGCAGGCCTATCTGGGTTATGAGGACAAGGCTGCTCGCGGGGAGCTCAGGCTCTTCAAAAAGATCCCGGCTGCCAGTCTGTGGCGCAAGATGCTCACCATGCTGTTCGAAACGGGCCACCCCTGGATCACCTTCAAGGACCCCTGCAACATCCGTAGCCCGCAGCAGCACGTCGGTGTCGTCCACAGCTCCAACCTGTGCACCGAGATCACGCTCAACACCAACGACAGCGAGATCGCGGTCTGCAACCTGGGGTCGGTCAACCTGGTTCAGCACCTCAAGCCGTCTGCTCAGGGCGGACTGGAGTTTGACCACGAGAAGGTCAAGCGGACGGTGCGGACGGCCATGCGCATGCTCGACAATGTGATCGACATCAATTATTACGCCGTGGCCAAGGCCCGAAATTCCAACATCCGCCATCGCCCAGTTGGACTGGGGATCATGGGCTTCCAAGAGGCACTGCATGCCATGCGCATCCCCTATGCCTCAGAGCAGGCAGTTGAATTTGCCGATACCTCGATGGAAGCGGTCTGCTATGAGGCCTATTGGGCCTCGACCCAGCTCGCTGAGGAGCGGGGAGCCTACAGCAGCTTTAAGGGCTCACTATGGGATCGCGGCATCCTTCCCCTGGACACGTTGGAGCTGCTCAAGCAAGAGCGAGGCGGCTACGTCGAAGTGGACACCACCGCCAGACTGGACTGGGACGCTCTGCGGGCCCGCATCCGTCAGTTCGGCATGCGCAACTCCAATTGCGTGGCGATTGCCCCGACGGCCACCATCTCCAATATCGTTGGCATTTCAGCCTCCATCGAGCCGACCTACCAAAACCTGTACGTCAAATCCAACCTCTCGGGTGAGTTCACAGTGGTCAACGAAATGCTGGTTCGTGACCTCAAGCAGCTCGGCTTGTGGGATGAGGTCATGGTGGCGGATCTGAAGTACTTCGACGGCAGTCTGGCCAAGATCGATCGCATCCCCCAGGAGCTCCGCCAGCTCTACGCCACGGCCTTTGAGGTCGACACCAAGTGGATGGTGGAGTGTGCTGCCCGTCGTCAGAAATGGATCGACCAGGCCCAGTCTCTCAACATCTACATGGCCGGTGTCTCTGGCAAAAAACTAGATGAGACCTACAAACTGGCCTGGCTGCGCGGTCTCAAGACGACCTATTACCTGCGCACCATGGGTGCCACGTCTGTTGAGAAGAGCACGCTCAATACTGGCCAACTCAATGCCGTGCCCGTCAGTGGCGGTCTCGGTGGCGGTGCAGTTGCTGCGGCAGCAGAGGTGAGTGCTGCTGCGGCTTTGACCTCAGCAGCAGACCCGATCGTTGCATCCTCCGCAGTCGCTGGCAGTGATGTGAAGTTCTGCTCCATCGACAACCCGGATTGCGAGGCTTGTCAGTAAAACGTCGTAGGCAAAAAAAACAACAAACCTTGCAAAAAAATATTGCAAGGATTAAATGCATGCATCATGATTCGGTCTGTGTGCAATGACCGAATCTCACGCTTGCTTGTATCAAAGAAAGAAAGTGAGATCCGAAATGCTGAACTGGGAAGACACCACAACGACGGCCAAGCCTGACCCAATGACTGCGATACGAGAGCAGTCGGGTTCTACTGTCCCCGCTTCTATCATGCACGCCGCTCAAGACCAAGCCGTGCAAGACCAAGCCAGTCGCCGTGTTCGGGTCGAAGACAAACGCGTCATCAACGCCGGTACCGACGTCAATCAGTTGGTCCCCTTCAAGTACAAGTGGGCCTGGGAAAAATATCTGGCTGGCTGCGCCAACCATTGGATGCCCCAAGAGATCAACATGTCTCGTGACATTGCGCTCTGGAAGGATCCAAATGGCCTGACCGACGATGAGCGCCGGCTGGTCAAGCGCAATCTGGGCTTTTTCACCACCGCCGATTCTCTGGCCGCCAACAACATCGTACTGGGCACCTACCGTCACATCACGGCGCCCGAATGCCGTCAGTTTCTGCTGCGCCAGGCCTTCGAGGAAGCCATCCATACCCATGCCTACCAGTACATCGTGGAGTCTCTCGGGCTAGACGAGGGTGAGATTTTCAATGCCTACCATGAAGTCACCTCGATTCGAGCCAAAGATGAGTTCCTCATCCCCTTCATCGATGTTCTGACAGACCCCAACTTCAAGACCGGCACCCTCGAAAACGACCAGAAGCTCTTAAAGTCCCTGGTGGTCTTTGCCTGCATCATGGAAGGCCTGTTCTTCTATGTTGGTTTTGTGCAGATTCTCGCCCTGGGCCGTCAAAACAAGATGACCGGCGCTGCGGAGCAGTATCAGTACATCCTTCGCGATGAATCCATGCATTGCAATTTCGGTATCGACCTGATCAACACGATCAAGCTCGAAAATCCCCACCTCTGGACACCAGAGTTTCGGGCCGAACTCAAAGAGATTTTCCTTCAGGCAGTCGACCTGGAATACCGTTACGCCGAGGACACCATGCCTCGCGGGGTTCTGGGGCTGAACGCCAATATGTTCAAGGGCTACCTGCGCTACATCGCCAATCGACGCTGCCAGCAGATCGGCCTAGACCAGATCTTCCCGAACGAAGAAAACCCCTTCCCTTGGATGGCCGAAATGGTGGACCTGAAGAAGGAGCGTAACTTTTTTGAGACCCGTGTGATTGAGTATCAGACGGGTGGTGCCCTCAGTTGGGAGTAGCGTGATCGTTCTCCACAAGGGCCCAGCAGAATTCATTGGCGTTGGAGGTGTTGTTTTGCAGTTGTTTCCTGCGCAAATGAATGGTTCGAGCCGCGTTGGCTCGAATCTCCCTTGTGACCATGCCGATTAATCGGCCTGAAGGAGAAGACCATGGCAGCAAAGAAGAAAGTGAAGAAGGCGAAAGCCGCTTCCAAACCCGAAGTAAAGAAAAAAGTTGTGGCCAAGAAGCCTGCCGCTAAAAAAGCAGTAGCCAAGAAGCCCGCCGCTAAAAAAGCAGCAGCTAAGAAGCCCGCCGCCAAAAAAGCAGCAGCCAAAAAGCCCGCAGCTAAGAAGCCCGCCGCCAAAAAAGCAGCAGCCAAAAAGCCCGCCGCTAAAAAAGCAGCAGCCAAAAAGCCCGCCGCCAAAAAAGCAGCAGCCAAAAAGCCTGCCGCTAAAAAGGCAGTCGCAAAAAAAAAGCCCGCCGTTAAAAAAGCAGCCGTGAAGAAGCCTGCTGCCCCTGCTGCAGCCCCTGTAGCAAGCACCTGGCCCTTCCCCACCGGCAGCCGTCCATAAACGCGCCGGATTACACGAACGGCTTTGCCATTTGTGATGAGCCCCGCCATAAGGCGGGGCTTTTTTCTATACTCTGGCCATGCTGATTGAGTTCACCTGGATTCTGGCCAAAGCGGTTTTCAGTCTGGTCTGCATTGCCAGCATGCTGCGGGCCTATTTGTTGTGGCTGCGTATGCCTCCCATGAATCCCGTCAGCCAGTTGGTCTTTCGAGTCAGCAACTGGATTGTCTTGCCCATCCGTCGGCTGATGCCGGCCAGCCGTTTTGATTGGGCCAGTCTGCTGGCTGCCTGGATGTTGGCCCTGATGGCGGTATTGTTCCGTCTGGTGTTGACAGCCTTTGAGGCCCCCATGATTGGCCTGCCGAAGGGCTTGACCTATGGCCTTTTGGTGGTGGGCCTGTCACTCACCTGGATGGTGGGGTGGGCCTTGAAGTTCGCCTTTGTCTTGCTGGTGGTTCACGCCTTGTTGTCGTGGTTTGGCGCTGGGCCCTCGGCCATGGCCATGCGGCCCTTGGTGGCCCAAATGACCGAGCCCTGCCTTCGGCCTCTTCGCCAATTGCTCCACCGGGGCCAAGTCACTGGCATCGATTTTTCAGCGCTGGCGGCTCTGATCCTGATTCAACTGCTGCTGAGCCTGCATGACCGAGCCGCCTCGGCGCTCGTTCAGGCCTTGCTAACGGGTCTGACGCTTTGAGACACGAATAGCCGAGCCGTACCCAACGATCTGGACGGCATCACCCGCTGTCAATGACTCGTCGGCTTCTTGAACGACGACGGT
>JACCEE010482118.1_pt1 | contig 12041 bp, 7 predicted proteins | sample 7449931 | NCBI WGS metagenome assembly JACCEE01 (sample SAMN15323457, study PRJNA562643) | freshwater metagenome | isolation source: river surface water | place: USA:Blue River Watershed | collected 2017-08-19 | reverse complement strand
TATTTTTATAATGAGTCTTTTATAAAAATAGCAGACTAAATATTATAACTATATGATAGTAAATCATAATAACTGTTACGTAACGATTTATCTGCTTCTTAACAAAAGTGTACAGAATACTGACTGTTTCGTAACAGACAGAAAAAAGTAATCTAACTCCATGTTATAAAAATGAATTATTCTTCTTGCATTAGCCCTCCCCCTTTAGGGGGTTGGGGGCTTCTTTAAAGACTTTTAAACACGCCACTTTCTTGTTAAAACTTAATTAATGACACGCCCTAGGCTAACCCAACAAACATAAAGAAGTTCAGTTGGGTTACCGTTGGCAGCCCAACCTACGAGGCTATCACGCTTCACGGTGGAATACGCTATTCCACCCTACTACAAGATTTTATCCCAAACTCAGGTCAATTATTAAGTTGGCAACACCCAACGCTACAAAGACGCTCTTTAAATCAGCCTTAGAAATCACTTGTCATCATTATTCCACAAAGGCAGAATACACTGCCCATTTAAGGCTAAAAAGCTTGTGGGATTTTTTCAACCAGTCAGCGGAGAGTGTATGCGTATAAAAACAACAGGGCTAAAAGCGATTATTAGCCTTTTCGGACTGCTCAGCGCAGTCAGCAGCTTTGCTGCAACTGAAACTTGTGCGGTAGCAAGTTTCGACGCAAGCACTGCCAGCGTCAATATTCCTTGCGTGCTTGCAGGAACAGAACGATTAAGTTTACAACTGACTTCAGCAAGCCCCAGCGAAGTCGGCGCGAAAGATGGCTTATATTGGAAATTAAGCAATTTTGGCGCAAGCAAGTGCCAATCTAAAGCCTTACAATGTTCCACTTTCGATGCTGCCTTAAATCTCAATATTTCGGTAGACGGCATTGAAGCCAACAAGCGTTATGCGGCGGTGCTGAAATATTACCCTTCAAATAATGGTTTTTACTGGACTTATCAAAGCCATCAAGCTTTAGACACACAAAACCCCGTCATTCTGAAAAAAGCCACGCCCAATCCTAATGGCGCAGTAGAAAGTTTATTTAAATTCGATGGCGATTTCGCGAATTTCAAAGATAAGAAAGAATTGCAAGTGGATACGGGTGTCATTGCCCCTGAACAAAGCTTGCAAGAAGGGGACGAACGTTTATTACACATCTTTCATGTCAATGATTTTCACAGTGATTTAAGAATTGCCAGCAGCACCAGAGGTGACACCCATTACATGTCACAAATGGTAAAAATGGTAAAAGCGGCGCGTCAAAAAGCTGCAGCAAATGAGGTTGTTTTATTCCTGTCTGCTGGGGACGACCACATCGGTAATCCTTTTGATGAACTCTTAGGCTATGACGTGAGTGGCTTCAAAGCCAGCGCAGCGTATCGTGCTTATTCTGCGGCGGGTTTAGATGCGAGCGTGATTGGGAATCATGAATTAGACCGTGGGGCTGCCATCCTTGCCAAAGCAATTCAAGCAGATGCGGTGTTTCCTGTATTATCTGCCAACGTATTTGGTTCATCATTCTTAAATAAACAACACTATAGCCCCGCAATTATCGCAGTCAGCAAAGGTTTACGGATTGGGATTTTAGGTTTAACCACCCATGATGAAACCCGTATCAAAATGAAAGAAGACCCCACGCTAGATGTCAGCGATGCGATGAAGGCCTTAACCAATACCCTGCCTTATGTCGAACGCTTTGCTGACGTGATTGTCATCATGAGCCATGTGGGATATAACGGTTCAATCGATGGTGTTCCTCGTCATGTTGTGCCTGTGGGCGACATTGAATTTGCAGAACGCGCTGCCTTACTCACCAAAAAACCTGTGGTGCTTATTGGGGGACACACCCACACCGTGTTAAACGTTAATGGTTTAAATACGATTTACAAATCAATCCCAATTTTACAAGCAGGTTCACACGGCAGCCATTTGGGCGAGGCACAATTAACCCTGTTCCAAACCAAAGACGGCTTACGTTCACAAGCGCAAGCAAAGTTAAACCCCTTGAAAAAACGGGATAAGCGCGTGGCTTTAACTGACGCAACCGCTAAAAACTTTGAACAAGATACCGACATCGATTTAGACTTTGAAAAAACCGTGATGCAGCCTTTATATGACATGCTGGGCGGGCGTTTGAGCGAAGTGGTTGGGCAAGCGGGCAACGTGCCTGAAATTGCACAAGACAAGGTGATTGCAGAGCGTTATGTAAGTCAATCCACGATGGCAAACTTCATGAACGATGCGATTGTGGCACGCAGCAAAGATTTCCCTGTGCGTCCCAATGGTTCACAACTGGTTGATCTTGCTGTGTTCAATGCTTCTGGGGTAAATGGTGGGATTACGCCGAATGCACCGATTAGCTTCAATGACTGGTACAACGTCATGCCCTTTGCTGATTTAATCGTGGTCGAAACCATGACCGGCGCGCAAATTAAGCAAATGCTACAAAGCAATGCACAACGCATCGTGCGTCCTGACCAGCTCAAAGAAAATGGCGGCGTAGTCACTGCTGATGACTTGAAAGGTTACGGTGTCTCTTACGGCTTCCTACATTTCTCACGCGGCTTAACTTATACCATTAAACTGGGTAACAGTGCCGCAGAAGCCACCGCCACCGATATTCGTCTGCTCGGCAAACCGATTGATGAAGTCTTAAGCCAAAGCTTTAATGTGGCATTTGGTGACTTTATCGCAACACGCGGGGGTGAGGGCTGGAAAGGGGAAGTCAAAGCAGATGGTCGCCCAAGCTTAGGCATGAATTTAACCACCTTGCCACAAAGCGATACGGGCTTAATCTACCGCAACGAAATCATCCGATTTATCAAAGATAACGGGGTGATTGATGCGGGTTCTGGCGCATTAAAAGATGATCGTCTGAAAATTATTCCTTAATTTCTAGACTTCCATTCTAATTTTACAGTTTAGGGCAAGTTTGTCATGCGTGATAACTTGCCCTATTTTGTTGTGCACTGTACGATGTATCAGTGTTGTTACTCAGCCTTGTAAACACCCGTTTAACAAAAAACCGTATTTAAACCCTATTCACAGAATAACCATGCAAAATGGCTCACAATCGTCTATTGTTGAAAATACCATGCTCAGCATCTGCTTAGTTAGACCGTTATAAGTTTTCACGATTCTTGCATAAAACCTTATTATATTTAGTCATGCTTTATCACCTCTTATTCCCCAGCCTGCGTAATTTGCTAGGGTTTAGAATGCAATTATAAACTCCAGATCAGTCATCCAACTATGCAATCCTCCGTTCAATACGCTTATTTAACCCGCAAATACGCATCAGCCGTTTTAGTAACTGCGGTTTTGGTGACGCTGACTTTTGGGCTGATCTTCTTTCTGCTACAGACCCATCGCGATGATGTAGAACTGCTAGACATCAGCGGACGACAACAGAGTTATAGCCTAAAAATTGCTTTTTATGGGCAACAATTGCTGATGTATCAGCAGACTCAGCATAGAGATAAATATCAAGAAACCCAAGGCAAACTCAGCCGAGATATTCAACTGATGCGCTCGGCTCATAACGTCTTATTACCCGAAGAAAGTAGCGACGGTTCGCAAAAACGCTCGGCAGAATTGGAAATTATTTACTACAAAATGCCGTTTGAACTTCACAAAAACATGCTGACGTTTTTGAGAAATGCCGAATTTGTTGCCAGCGTGCCGTATGGCGAATTACACAATGAATTAACCGAGTTACAACAGTTAAATGAGGCAGCCACGGGCGCGTTCTTCCGCACCTTGGAAGCGGCAGGCAATGCCTATCAAAATTACAATCAGTCTAAAATGAATTACGTAGTCTATTTGATCATGTTGTTGTGGGTGTTATTGATGGGCACTTTACTGATTGAAGTGCTATTGATTTTCCGCCCGATGGTGCAAGGCGTGGTTGCAACCTACAGCGACCTCATTTATGCCAAGCATGCCGCAGAACAAGCCGCTCAAGTCAAAGCCGATTTTCTTGCAACCATGAGCCATGAAATCCGTACCCCAATGAACGGGGTGATTGGCATGACCAGCTTATTGCTCACCACCCCACTGAATCCGCAACAGCGCGAATTTGTAGACACCATTCGTCTCAGTGGCGACAGCTTACTGTCCATCATCAATGACATTTTAGATTTTTCTAAGATTGAATCGGGCAAAATGACTTTAGAATCACATCCCTTTTTATTGGGGCGATGTATTGAAGACACCTTGGAATTATTTGCCGCCAAAGCAGCCAATGCAAAAATTCACCTGCTGTATTTTATTGAAGAAGATGTCCCAGAATCTTTGGAAGGCGATGTCACGCGGATTCGCCAAATTCTTGCCAACCTCATTAGTAATGCCCTGAAATTTACCACTCACGGTGAGGTGGTAATTTCTATCAAGCAAGTCACTCAAGGACAAAATAACTGCTTACAATTTGCAGTGCGTGATACAGGGATTGGGATTCCTAACGACAAGCTGGATCGTCTGTTTAAAAGCTTTTCCCAAGTGGATTCCTCGACCACGCGCCAATATGGCGGCACAGGTTTAGGCTTGGTGATTTGCAAACGCCTGTGTGAATTGATGGGGGGACACATTTGGGTAGAAAGCAAAGCAGGGCAAGGCTCGACTTTTTATTTTACCCTGCCCTTGGCGGCGGCAAACCTCGCAAGTTGCGCGCCCTTAAACCGTGTCCAGCCTTATTTAGAACATAAGCAGGTGTTATTGGCAATTAATCACACCACCACTCGGCATATTATCGCGATGCAATTGCAAACATGGGGCTGTCAGGCATATACCTGCATGCACTCCAGTGATGCGCTAGACTGGCTAGAACATGAATATCCTTGTGATTTAGTGATTTTAGACATGGAAGAAGATGATATTAATATCATCAAATTGGCAAGCCAAATCAAAGCCCATTCCAAACATTTGCCGCTGTTGGTGTTCAGTCCTTTAGACCCCGCACATTTCCGTGCCACCTTGCCACCAAACTTGGTGGTGGCGTATTTAAACAAACCCATTCGCTATTCTCAATTATTTAACACGCTGAAAGATATTTTCACCCAACCTGTAGAACAGCAAACCCACTTATTGGGCGCACAATCCCAGAGCGTTGCGGAAACGCCGCCGCTGTTAGCCAATACTTTTCCGCTTCGCATTTTGTTGGCAGAGGACAATTTAGTTAATCAAAAATTGGCGTGTTTAATGTTGCACAGTTTGGGCTACAGTGCTGATGTGGCGGCGAATGGTGTTGAAGTATTACAAGCCTTGGAACGCCAACCCTACGATTTAATTTTCATGGACATGCAAATGCCTGAAATGGACGGCTTGGCGGCAACGAAAGAAGTGATTGAACGTTATCGCACGCAACGCCCTGTGATTATTGCCTTAACTGCCAATGCCTTAAGTCAGGATCGGGAAAGATGTCTCGCAGCGGGGATGGATGATTATTTAAGCAAGCCTGTGCAATTGGAAAACTTGATTAATATCTTGCACAAATGGCGCACCAAAATTCTCAAATTACCTGCGCTCGCCCCTGAACCGCCTAAAATGCAATCCGAGGTGCATGGCGAATGGGTTGACTCCAAAACCTTTTCCAAACTCAAAACTCACATTGCGGCAGATGCCCTGCAAAAAATTGTGAATTTGTTTATCAGCCAAACCTCGGATGCGATTCAACAAATTCAGTTGGCTTTACAAATGCACGACGCGCAAAAAATTCAGCAGCTTTGCCACAAATTGCGCGGTTCTTCAGTGACTTTGGGCGCGGTGCAATTTGCTAAATTGTGTTCACAAATCGAAGCGGCTTGTCAGCAGAAAGATTGGGAAAGCCTACAAGAATTGGTAAAATCTCTGGAACAGTGTTATCACAAAACACATTTGCAGTTTTTACAGTTGGTGCGTTAGAAAATTGCATTCGTTTCAAGCAAGCCAGTGTGTGTCATCAATTAAGTGAAGGGTTCTGTTTCAGCGGCATGTAGCGCGGATTTAAATCTGAAACTGCGCCCCCAACCCCCTAAAAGGGGGCTAAACACAAAAATTAAAGCGGTTTTAAGTCCCCTTTAGGGGATTTAGGGGCTTCTTTAGCGGTTAATGCCTATTTGATGACACGCCCTAGCATTGTCAGAATTACAGGATTTTCAAAATTAAAGAATAAAACTTGATATGATTAATCTCCGTGGGGTAATCCTGTTTAATTCGGATAATCCTGTCAATCCTGATTCAGACATGCCTTCCTTCACTTTTTTAGGATATTACGTATTCACGCCGCCATGCGATTCAAACAGTTAGCTCGTTACGTAGGACAATTTAAATCTTTAGGCTTTGGAATGACCAGTATTGCATTACTTGTCGCCTGTGCGCCGCAACCGCCGACCCCGTCTCCTGGGCATTTAAGTACCCAGAATTTGCCGTCCCCCCCTAAATCAAACCATATTCCAACCCCTGTGCATCAAGTGCCGTTTGTGCCACCGCCTCAGGCTGCTGCCCCTTTGGAAACGTATACCGTGGTTGTGAATGGGATTGCGGTGCGTGATTTATTATTTGCATTATCGCGGGATGCGGGCATGAATTTAGATATTCATCCCAATGTGACTGGCAGTGTCACTTTAAATGCTATTCAGCAAACCTTGCCGCAGATTTTGGAGCGTATCGCAAGCCAAGTCGATTTACTTTATAAAATCGAAGGCACAAATTTAAGTATTCGTCCTGACACCCCGTATTTAAATATTTATAAAGTGGGTTATGTCAATATCGCCCGCGAAAGCAGTAATGAAATGACCTTGGCAACCCAAATTATTTCCAGTGTCGATAGGATTAATATTTCCCAAACGGGTGGCACAGGCGGTTCAAGTGGTTCTGCCAGCGCAAGTGCTTCAGGTTCTGGGGAAAATAATTCCACCACTAAAATTAAAAACGTCTCTAATAATTATTTCTGGCAAACTTTAAGCAATAACATTCACGCGATTTTAGGACAGGCAACTGCCACAGGCTCGACCACCCAAACCATGAGTTCAGGCAATAATTTGGTGCGTTCTAGTAATGATGTGATTGTCAATCCTGAAAGCGGCGTGCTCTCTGTGCGCGCCACTTCACGCCAACATAAAGAAATTCAAAAATTTATTGACCAAGTGGTGCGTGGTGTGCAGCGTCAAGTGCTGATTGAAGCCACCGTTGCCGAAGTACGTTTGAATGATCAATATCAAGCAGGGGTGGATTGGAAACGGATTTCTGGGGATTATAGTTACACCCAAAGCACTTTGGCGGGCAATGTTGCCACTGATCCTTATTATGCTGCCAGTTATAGCAATGCCAACAGTCCGCTGGGCAATGTTTCGGCAACGGTGCGCATGTTGGAACAATTTGGCTCGGTGAAAGTCTTATCTAGCCCGAAAATCATGGCATTGAATAATCAAAGTGCAATTTTAAAAGTGGTTGATAATCTTGTCTATTTTACTTTTTCATCGCCTACCATTACCAATCCCACCAGCACAGGCGGAATTAGTAATATAAGTCTGTCGCTGGAAAATGTGGCAACTCCGCGTTTTCTGCCTGTGGGTTTAATGATGAACGTTACTCCACAAGTCGGCGACGATGATGTGATTACTTTAAATGTGCGCCCCACCATTTCCCGCGTGATTGGCTTTGTGAATGACCCCACGCCTTCTTTAGCAAAAGCTGGTGTTGTGAGTCGTATTCCTGAAATTCAAGTGCGTGAAGTCGAGTCGATTTTAAAAGTCTCAAATGGGGATATTGCGATTATTGGCGGTTTGATGCAGGACACTATCGACCAAAGAAACGATGGCGTGCCGACGCTGTCGCGTTTGCCTTTGATTGGGGATTTATTTAGTTTCCGCAATGACACGTATTCTAAAACTGAATTGGTGATTTTTTTGCGCCCTGTGGTGATTAAAAATGCCAGTTTGAATAGCCCTGAATTGCGTGAATATCAACGCTATTTACCCGATTCAAATCATCCCGATGTTGCACCGCCCACAGGCTTGACCCAGCCGCAATAGTTTTAGGAGCGACGAAGGTAGGCATTTCCACGCATTTAAATCGTGCGTGAGACCTTCTAGGTTTTAAAAACCTAGAAGGTTTTGAATCTGTAGAAAATTTAGTAGTCGTAGGGTGGAATAGCGTAGCGTATTCCACCAAGAAAGGTGATAACTCTAGGCATGACGCAGTTGAATCGCTAAGACCCTCCTTGTACGGCAGAAGCTTGTAAAATCCTCACCGCTGGAGCGTTGGAACGAGACAAATTGTACTTTCAGCTTCGTAGCTCCTACTGCGGTGGAATACGGCTTACGCCTATTCCACCCTACGCTTGATAAAATTTATTGAATTAATGAGCTTATTAATTCAACTGCGTAACTCCTAATAAGATAGAGAGCGGGTGATTGAGTCTAATTTTCAAAGTGAACAACTCGAATTCAAAGCACTTGTGTAAAAAAATAGCGACCCACTTCAAGCAAGTCGCTATTCAATTAAAACTCTTAAAAACGATTACACTGCCGTCGGAGCCGCGGGCGGTCTTCTCAACTTGATGTGTAATTCACGTAACTGCATTTCACTGGCGGGTGAAGGCGCAGAAGTCAAAGGACAACTTGCAGTTTGAGTTTTCGGGAAGGCAATCACGTCACGGATTGAAGTTGCACCCGTCATCAGCATGACCAAACGGTCTAAACCGAAGGCTAAACCGCCGTGCGGAGGACAACCTGACTTTAACGCATCCAACAAGAAGCCAAACTTTTCACGCGCTTCGGTTTCCCCAATGCCCAGCAAGTTGAACACGGCGGATTGCATTTCGGGGCGGTGAATACGAATTGAACCGCCACCAATTTCAGAGCCGTTTAACACCATGTCATACGCACGCGAGATGCACGCACCGGGATTGGCTTCGATTGCGCTGATGTCGGTGACATTGGGCGCGGTGAACGGATGGTGTAAAGACATCCAACGTTTATCTTTTTCGTCCCATTCAAACATCGGGAAATCGACCACCCACAAGGGTTTCCAGCCTGCTTCCATCAAGCCCAAATCTTCACTGACTTTTAAGCGCAATGCGCCCAAAGCATCATTCACAATCTTTGCCTTGTCCGCGCCGAAGAAGACGACATCGCCCGTTTCTGCGTGCACACGGTCTAAAATTGCGGCGATTACGTCATCAGGTAAGAATTTCAGAATCGGCGATTGCAAGCCGTCCCGTCCCGCGCTGCGGTCGTTGACTTTGATATACGCCAAGCCTTTCGCGCCATAAATCGCGACAAATAAAGCGTAATCGTCTAATTGTTTACGCGATAATTCGCTGCCTTTGGGAACGCGCATCGCGGCAACACGACTGTTTGCATCGTTTGCAGCGGCGTTGAAGACTTTAAATTCTACGTCTTTGACTAAATCACTGATTTCCGTAATTTCTAAAGAAGTCCGTAAATCAGGCTTGTCTGAACCGTAACGATTCATCGCTTCCGCATAAGTCATGCTGGGGAAAGGATTGGGCAGCGTTACGTCGAGAACGTCTTTAAACAAGCCGCGAATCATGGTTTCCATCAAATCACGAATGATAAATTCATCGACAAAAGACAGTTCTATATCTAATTGAGTAAATTCTGGCTGACGGTCTGCCCGCAAATCTTCATCACGGAAACAGCGCACAATTTGATAATAGCGATCCATGCCCGCCATCATCAGTAATTGTTTGAATAATTGGGGCGACTGGGGCAAGGCAAAGAATTCGCCTTCATGGGTACGGCTAGGCACTAAATAATCGCGTGCGCCTTCGGGCGTGGCTTTGGTCAACATCGGGGTTTCGATGTCGAGGAAACCATTATCATCCATAAAGCGGCGAATGCTGCGCGTGACTTGGGCGCGTAATTTAAAGCGTGCTTGCATCATCGGGCGACGCAAGTCGATGTAACGATAACGCAGGCGCGTTTCTTCGTTAATGTCTATATCATCAATTTGGAAAGGCGGCGTTTCGGCAGTGTTTAAAATTTCTAAGTGTTTACCTAAAACTTCAATCTTACCTGTGCCTAATTCTAAATTTTCCGTCCCCACTGGACGATAACGCACGATGCCTTGTACACGTAACACGTATTCACCGCGCACCCGTTCTGCCACAGCAAAGGCATCTTGAGTGTCGGGATCGAAGACGACTTGTACAAGCCCTTCGCGATCACGTAAGTCGATAAAGATCACTCCACCATGATCGCGGCGGCGGTGCATCCAGCCGCATAAGGTGACGGACTGGTCAATAAAAGTTTCGTTAAGCTGTCCACAGTAGTGGCTACGCATGAATACCAATTCCTCATTTTACTTATTCAAAACAAGCATGTTAAAACTTGGTATCCTTGTGTGCAAGCCAAACTGTAAATTAATCTGCTACACACGCTGAACACGCGCCTGTTGCACAGGGCGTGTCACTAGACTTTTTTGGCGGTTCTGCCTTCTTAGTTTTGAAATCTGTTTCATACCAGCCTGAACCTTTCAGGCGAAAACCTGCGGCAGAAATTAATTTTTGTAACTCGTCTTTTCCACAAGAGGGACAAGTTTTTAAAGGCGCGTCACTCATTTTTTGTAATTCTTCTAACTCGTGACCACATGCGCCACAAGCGTATTCATAAATAGGCATAGATAAAACCTCTTAATTAAGATTTAGTTAGGATGATAGGAGTTACGCAGTTGAAAATTAATAAGCTAATTAATTCAAAAAGCTTTATCAAGCGTAGGGTGGAATAGGCGTAAGCCGTATTCCACCACAATAGAAGTGACGGATTCAACTGCGTAACTCCTAGATGAATAGAATGTGGATGAAATGAAGGCATGACTCAAGAAAATCAAGGCTCACCCCGCAGCGCATTTTATTATTTAATGGCGCGTGCGCGTAAACTCCACAATCATCGTGCTCACTTTCACCGCTGGGCGATATTGCATTTTAATATTTTGCGTGTAAGGGTAAATAATCCGCGCCACGGCCTGAGAACGTAGTTTCAAAGACTGGGGGGAAAGCGCGTTATTTTCGACAGGCTCAGTGCCCGATAAGATTTGAACAGTGTATTCAGGATTGACCGATAAGCGGGTTAAAGCTTCTTCGAGACGTTCACGATCAGAATCATCAAGATGGGTGTGCAAAGATTTAAACTTAAGGATGACGCGATTGGCATTCTCTTCTAACAAGTTAGAAGGATTATTGTTCAAACTTTGAATCGGGTGCAAAACACGTTTTGCGGGAGTGTTGCCAGTTGTGCCTGTTGGATGTGCAGTGCTGCTATAAACGGCGGGCGGTAAACTCGGGACGACCTCAGCTTGCGCATTGGTGACAATGCTTTGATCGAAACTCGCCTGTATGCTATCGCCCAAATTCAGGTGATTCACATACCACGTAAACAGTGCCATGTTCAACAGTAACAGCATGACTAAAAAGATAGAATAGATGATTTTCTTAAGCATATACTCTAAAATGCTCAGTTCTAGGAAGTTAGACTAAGAACGGGTGACGAAAACTAAGCCCGTCAGACGCACGACTCACGATTACAAAAAATCGTTACTTTCATTACTTTGTGGATTCTATCATGGCTTTTGTGATCACTGATAATTGTATTCGTTGTAAATTTACCGATTGCGTTGAAGTTTGCCCTGTCGATTGCTTTCATGAAGGTCCAAATTTCTTAGTAATTGACCCTGAAGAATGTATCGATTGCACCTTGTGCGAACCCGAATGCCCCGCCAACGCGATTTATGCCGAGGGCGATTTACCAGAAAATCAAATACATTTCATTGAAATCAATGCAGAACTCGCGCAAAAATGGCCAGTGATTATCGAGCGCAAGCCCGCCCTGATGGACGCAGAACAATGGAACGGTATTCCCGACAAGCTTTCACATTTAGAACGCTAACATCTTTTAATTCTAGTTTATCCACAGCGTTTTCACAATGTAAATATGGACTTAACTCGTCGCCAGCCTTCTAAATTTGTCCGTATTGCAGCCTCAGAAAATCTTCATGATGCACACGGCTGACCGTTTATTAATGCTGCTTGCGGCAGGTCAGCCGCAGC
>JACCEE010284362.1_pt1 | contig 12044 bp, 10 predicted proteins | sample 7449931 | NCBI WGS metagenome assembly JACCEE01 (sample SAMN15323457, study PRJNA562643) | freshwater metagenome | isolation source: river surface water | place: USA:Blue River Watershed | collected 2017-08-19 | reverse complement strand
TCAAACTCCCGATGTCTTTGGTGACGGAACACGTTTTATTAGTTCGTTTAGGACACAATCAATTCGGGATTCCGAGTAACAGTATTGTGCAAGCCCTCGCGCCCAATTTGGCAGAATTCCACAAAGTGGGCGATGAAATTACCCTGAAAATTGGGAAAAATACCTACGCTTTGAAAGCATTGGCAAGCTTATTGTCTGTGCCCAGCGATGCGCAGGGGATTGATGGTTATGCGGTGCGCCCGATTGTGTTAGTGCGTCAAGAAACGGGGGTCACCGCAATTATCGTGGACGAACTCATCGACAGCCGCGACCTTGTGATGAAAACCATGGGGAAATACATCAAAAAAGTGCACGGGATTGCTGGGGCGGCAATTTTGGGCGATGGTAGCGTAATTCCGCTGTTAGACGTGCCTGAATTGCTGCGTTCTCCGATGCAAGCCGCCTTAACTTCTTACAACGAAGCCGCAGAAGCCTCGGGTGAAGGTTCGTTGGCGGTTCGGGCTAGCGCACCTAAGATTATGATTGTGGACGACTCGCTCAGCGTGCGTAAATCCTTGTCGATTTTGGTGGAAGATGCGGGCTTTGATATTCTGCTCGCCAAAGACGGGCTAGAAGCAATTGAAGTCATGAACCAAACTCGCCCCAATGTGATGTTGGTGGATATGGAAATGCCGCGTATGAACGGTTTAGAATTGACCGCACACGTCCGCGCCAATCAAGCCACGCATAAAATCCCGATTTTTATGATTACTTCACGAACCACGGAAAAACACCGCGAACAAGCGAAGACTGCTGGGGTAACGGCATATTTAACTAAGCCTTATCAAGATGTTGAATTGCTTGGCTTAATTGACAAAGCCTTAGCTGGGAAGTTATAAGCGGTGTTGATTACCAGCAACCCCAATTTATACGTGCTCATGTTTTTTGAAGGCATGATGTTATTCGTGCCGCAAGATGATGTGAAATCGGTGGAAATTATGGCGGATTTACAGCTGACTCCCACCGATTTTGGGGCGGTAGGTTGGTATGGTGGACATGCGTATGGGCATGAATCACCCGTGTTTTGCCTGTCAGAAGATATGCTTATTTTGCCCGACTTGCCTGAATCGCGGGAATATTTTGTGTTACTGAAATCGGGGAATGTGCCAGTCGGCATTACCTGTGATGAAGTCGAAAATGTGGACATTCGTGAAGTGCATTTGGACTTTCAAATTTTGCACCCGATGATGTATCTTGAACATTCGCCAATTCAATATTTAGTCGTCTATCAAACTAAAATCGCTTGCGTCAGTTCAGGCGAGCGTCTTGTTGAATATCTCGCCAACCAATCCGAAATTTATCAAACCGCTAGACAGGCTTATTTAGCTTAACGAATTAACTGAAACTGGTAGTTTAAATTAACCTGAGTTCGGGATAAGGAAGAGTAGAAAATTTAGCAGTCGTAGGGTGGAATAGCCTAGCGTATTCCACCAAGCAACGTGATAACTCTAGGTATGACGCAGTTAAATCGAGAAGACCCTGATTGTACGGTAGAAGCCTGTAAAATCCTCGCCGCTGGAGCGTTGGAATGAGACAAGTATCACGCTTCATGGTGGAATACGCTACGCTATTCCACCCTACTACAAAGATTTCTTATCCCGAACTCAGGTTAAATTAGAATTTTCAGAATTAAAAACTGTGCTCAAGTAAAATTTTCATTCTGATAGCCCTTAAAAAAAGCCCTTATGTGTTCAATCCATAAGGGCTTTTTAAACTCTGAAAGCAAGCTTAGTTTTTCTTAAATGCCATTAACTTATTTTCTTTCATCATGGGCACTAATAACAATTTCTTTTCAGCAAGATAGCTGGCATCTGCTGAACCTTGACCCAGTTTTAAAGTTTCATGTGCTTTTCCTGCGGGGTCAAAATAGAATAATTTACCAGCCATCCAATCCGTTGCAAAATAGCCTTGTGCACCATCACTCATCACCCCGTCTAAATTGCCCACGGGTCTGTCTGAAATAATGCTGATTTTCTTATCGCTCAAACTCACTGCTTTCAAGTAGCCCAAGCGTGAGGTGGTAAAGCCTTCGGTACGAATCCCCCAAGTGCCCACAACCAGACGTTTATCTTCTGCAAATAAACCGTTAGGGCTTTCTAAAGCGGCATCATTCAGCCACATTTCAAACTTGCCCTTGCATAAACACCAAATGCTATTGGTGAACATGTCAGAAACGTAGATATTGCCGTTCTTATCAGCGGTGACATCATTTAAAAATTGACTGCCTGCGGCGGGATAACGTTGGGATACTTTGCCTTCGTTAATGTTAATAGCCAGTAATGTGTCAATGTCTGCAACGTATAACATATCACCCACAACTGCCATACCTTTGGGCGCGTTTAAATCCTTCACCCAAATTTTATTAATGGTTTTGCCTTCCAAAGACACGATAGAAATATAGCCTTTACCATCTTTTTCTGGGGGATTGCCTTGTACATTGGAAACATAAAGACGCTTATTTTTGGCATCATAAACCACAGATTCAGGCGTATCTAAGCCTTCACTCAGCGTCCATGCAGGGGTAAATTGGGGCAACTCGAGTTTTGCAGGTTCAGCTGCAAAGCTTGTCATATTCATTGTGAGCAATAAGCTTGCTGCAAGATTTTTCACGATCATCATTCATCCTTTGTGGGTTTCGGTTGGTTTATTCAGAGTTTACCACACTTTCCCCGCGTTTTTCCTAAGTCAAAGTTTCGACAGAAGACGCGATTTTTAGCGGCGATGCCGATGACCGCCACCCCACCAGCCGCGCCCATAATAACCACGATAGGGAGCAAAAATTGGAATAATTGGGGTGAAAATACTGATACTAGGGCTGACATAACCGCTATAGCCACCGTAGTAACCTCTCCCATAATACGCAGGCGTATAATAAGCACAACCCTGTACTAAAAGGCTGAGTAACAGAATCCGCAATAATTTATAGAAGCGACACATCTCATATTCCTTACTTAAAAACTTATTTCTTATCATAATGTTAGCATATTCATAAGCGATAAACAGTTTTTCAGGAAAATTTTTCTAAACATGCGAAAACGCTATATTTTCATTAGATTAGCCTATCGCCAAGCTGTAAACGCTGAAAATCTTGATGGCGAGAACATGGGAACGAGATAAAATTTTTTGAATTCTCTATCACTGATTTCGGCGGCGTGAAGCATCATTATTCACGCTTGAACTCTACACAGCGCAATGTCAGAATTACCCACTTCCCTCCACTTCAAATTATTCTAAAAAAACTATGTCTTGCGACTTCACCCAGCTCGCCACTTCTGGCGTACAAGGTTTACACCCCTATCAACCCGGCAAACCGCTTGCAGAATTAGAACGCGAATATGGCATTCAAAACGCAATCAAACTTGCCTCCAATGAAAATCCGTTGGGCGCAAGTCCCCGCGCCATTGCTGCGATTCAAGCCGAATTAGCAGAAATTACCCGTTATCCCGATGGCAATGGTTTTGTGCTCAAACAAGCGATTGTTGAACAATTTGGCGTGGCGTTGAACAATATTACTTTGGGTAATGGTTCAAACGATTTACTGGAATTAATCGCACGCGGCTTTGTGAGCAGTCAAGATTCCGTTTTATTTTCACAACATGCGTTTGCGGTTTATCCGATTGTGACTCAAGCCATTGGTGCACAAGCAATTATCACCCCAGCCAAAAATTGGGGGCATGATTTAAACGCGATGCTGGGCGCAATTCAAGCGAATACCCGCGTGATTTTTATCGCCAATCCCAATAATCCCACAGGAACTTGGTTAGACCGCGACAGCTTGCTTGCGTTTTTGCGCCAAGTGCCCAGCACTGTGGTGGTGGTTTTGGATGAAGCTTATTCTGAATACGTGGACGAACCGAGCTTTCCCAATGGTTTGGAATTATTAGCGAAATTTCCCAATTTAGTGGTGACGCGAACTTTTTCCAAAGCCTATGGTTTAGCCTCGTTGCGAGTGGGTTATGCTGCCGCTGCTACGGATATTACCAATGTGTTAAATCGTGTGCGCCAACCATTTAATGTAAATTCTTTCGCGCTGGCGGCTGCGGCGGCTGCATTGCGAGATCAAGAATATTTACAGCAATCAGTGGCATTAAATCGGGCTGGCATGGCGCAATTAACCGCAGGTTTTGCCGCGATGGGTTTGGATTATATTCCGTCGGTGGGCAATTTCGTAACCGTGGATGTGGGACAAATCGCCGCGCCTGTGTATGAAAATTTATTGCGAGAAGGGGTTATCGTGCGCCCGATTGCGAATTATGGAATGCCACAGCATCTACGCATCAGTATTGGGAAAGCTGAGGAAAATCAACGTTTCTTAGAGGCGCTTAAAAAGGTATTGGGGCGCAGTTAAACTGCTTACTATTTTTTCGTGCCCTGCCTTCGATTGCGATCTCAAGAATTTTAGGCATTCCGCAATTTAAACACTAATGCGATTATTTACAATGAGTTAGCATTATGTGCTATATAGCCGTGTTTCCAGTAAAATCAAATAATTATCGATTCAACTGTGTAGCTTTGGGACTTATATCTTTAGCATGCTTAATATTGTTAATATAACTGAGATGTGCTAGGTTTATTTTAGCGCACATAGACTATTTACCATAAGGAAAGGAATACATCATGTCATTGTTTAGCGATAGCCCTGCTGCCTCAGGTCAAAACAGTGAAGCGGTAAAACGCTTTGTTGAATACATCAAGTTGCAAACTTACGAAGACAAGTATTTAGATCGCAAAGAAGAACGCAAGATTTTAGAAAAAGCGGTGGAAATGGGGTTGGGCATTGATGAGGGTTTAGACGTTATTCGCCAAGTTGCCGCTGCAAATAACATTGTGTTGGAGCGTGAGGCTGAAGAACGTGCAGTTGATGCCCTGCGTACTTTTGCGATGGATGGCAAGGTGGACAAGAAAGAGTTCGCCAATGCAGTGACGATTTTCAGAACCGCTTGTAAAGACAAGTTGCCTGAAATCGAAATCAAAAGGCGTTTGAAGAAGTTTATGCTGGAAAATGGTTGGAAGGCTAAGGAAGGCGGTTTGTTCGGCTCTAATTGGTTTTCAGAAATCGTTTAAATCAGTCTCGATTTGTGGAAATAAAAATCGCCCCAGTTCACTTAAAAACTGGGGCGATTCACGTTTGCATGAATTACATACTGAAGTTTTTTGGGTAAGATTTACAGAATCGTCCTGTTAAAAATACCAAGCACACACAAAGTTTTTGAATCTCCATCCCTAAGTATCCCTCGGATAATCCCGTCAATCCCAATTCTGACACTGCACGAACCAAATTCATAAGTTCATCACTGCAAATTCACGTTATACTTAAAGAAATAGAGCGAATGAGGGGGAAAGATGAATACTTTCAAGCAGCCCGCAGGCGGCTTCACTTTAGTGGAATTGGCAATGTCCTTGCTGGTGATTGGCTTGCTGATGGGGACATTAATTCTCCCCGTCACAGGTCAACTCAATGCCCGCGCCATCAGTGAAACTGAAAAAACTATGGACAATATTAAAGAAGCCTTGATTGGTTATGCGGTGATGAATAGCAAATTGCCCTGTCCTGCGGCAGTGGTCAGCAATCCTGCAGCAAATGATTTTGGCACTTCACAAAGTATTTTGTGTGGACAAGAAGGATTTTTACCTTGGGCAGAATTGGGGATTGGCAAAGTGACCGACGCATGGGGCTTTCCGATTCGTTATCGGGTGGATAGTAATTATACTGTTGCGAATACAGCCACAGGTTTACCTCTAGACTTGAAAACAACAGATAAAATTAATGTCACTCATGATTATGTATTGCCACCGACTTATCAGCCAGTGAATAAACCATTGGTTTCCTCAGAAGCTGATAACTCTTCAAAAATCATTGTCGTCTTACTTTCTTATGGCAATGATCAAACACCTAATGGCACACAAGAGCAGCAAAAAAATGGCACAACCCCTTATGAAAATGCTGATGGGAACGCAATTTATGTGTTAAATGATAATGTGAAGGGTGGCGATGCTGACAAAAACTTTGATGATATTGTCATGTGGTTGCCCAAAACCACCTTATTAGCGCGTTTAGCTGCTGCAAACCGTTATAATTACAGCACTTCTCCTTAACTTCTGAAAGCTATGTAACCCATGCCCCGCATTCTTCATATTGGCAAATTTTACCCGCCCTTTGCAGGCGGCATGGAAAGCTTTCTCGCTGACCTGATTCCCGCGCAAATGCAAGTCGGAGATGAAATTGCCGCCTTAGTGCACGACCATAATATTGCATGGAAACGTAGCTTTTCCAGCGTGCAAGCTGAATTTACCCAGCCTTATCATTTATATCGTGCGCCTTGTTATGGACGTTTGTTATACGCGCCCGTCAGCCCGCAGTTTGGGTTTTGGCTGAATAAAATTATTGCCCAATTCAAACCCGAAGTTTTACATTTTCATCTGCCCAATACTTCTGCCTTTTTCGCCTTTTTGTCGCCCCAAGCACGACGCTTACCGTGGGTGCTGCATTGGCATTCTGATGTGGTTTCCAATTTGGATAATCGGCTGTCCTTGGCGTATAAATTTTATCGCCCTGCGGAACAAGCCTTGCTCGCCCGCGCCCAAGCGGTGATTGCCAGCTCCGAACCTTATTTAGCGTCGAGTGCGGCATTGCGCCCGTGGCAGCATAAAACGCAAGTGATTCCTTTAGGATTAAATGCCGCGCGTTTACCCGAACCCAGTCCCGCCGCACAAGCTTGGGCAAGTGCACAATGGCAAAATTCAGGGGTGAAAATTCTGCACATTGGGCGTTTGACCTATTACAAAGGACAAGCTATTTTATTGCAGGCATTGACACAACTGGATAAGGCACAAACCTTAATTGTGGGCACTGGCGAATTGCACGCGCAACTGGCTGAAATGATTCGCCGCTTAAAATTGGAAAATCGGGTGCGTTTGTTGGGGCATTGTTCAAACGAGCAATTAACGGGGTTGCTTGCGAGTTGCGATATTTTTTGCTTGCCTTCGTTGGAACGCACCGAAGCTTTTGGCATGGTGTTGTTGGAAGCGATGCGTTATGCAAAACCGATTATTGCAACCCAAGTGACAGGTTCGGGAATGACATGGGTGGTGCAAGCCGATAAGACGGGTTTATTAATACCGCCGTTGGAAGTTGCGCCTTTAGTCACCGCACTGCAAAAATTACGTGACCAGCCCAAATTGCGGGCAGAATTTGGCGCGGCTGGGCAACAACGTTTTTATCAAAACTTTGATATTTTGCCGATTGCTCAGCAAGTGCATGCGTTGTATAAACGTTTGTGATTTAACCTCCCCCTTTGAAAAAGGGGAATTGAGGGGGATTTAAGATCGTGGTAATTGTTGAGATTTTTAAATCCCCCCAATCCCTTGAAGGGGGCTAAACCTAAAAGATTTTGTCTTTAAAGTCCCCTTTAGGGTATTTAGGGGCTGGTTTTAATCTTTTAAGCTTACAAAACCTCATCCATCTCATCCACCGCATTACTCGCATTTTGCAACATCAATGGGCGCATCGCATGCAGCAAACTTTTAAACACATGTTTATGGGTTTGTTCTTCTTGTGCCAATAAGGTTTTCACATGATGGCGTTTCGTCGGTTTGGTAAAACAGGCGGGACAATTATCAGGCACGACAGGTAACTGCGCCACTTGGGCAAAATCTCGGGTTTGACGTTCTCGCACATAAACCAGTGGACGAATAATCCGCACATCGCCCGCATCATTCAGATAATTTGCTTTCATGGTTTGCAAACTGCCCGTGTACAACGCCGACATCAGAAAACTTTCTGCCAAATCATCCAAATGTTGCGCCAAGGCAAGCACGTTATAGCCTTCGCGGCGCGCGGTGTTATACATAATTCCGCGTTTCATGCGCGAGCAATAAGCACAAAACGAATCGCCTTTCATCGATTGTTGCGCCTGTTCCATAATTGCCTGTTCTTGGTAGAAATAGGGAATTCCCAATTCTGCCATATAAGCTTTCAGCACTGAGGGGTCAAAACCTTCAATTTCGGGATCAACAGTGATCGCCGCCACGTCAAAATGAATAGGGGCATAACGTTGTAAATGTGCCAAAATATGAAGTAATGACAAGGAGTCCTTCCCCCCCGACACGCCCACCAGAATACGGTCTTGATGTTTGATCATTTCATAATCGGCAATGGCTTTGCCAACACAGCGTAATAAAGATTTTGGGGGTTTGACTAAACAGGACATTGTAATTACTCACCACAGGCAACAGGCTAGAAAACCGCAGATCATACCTGATTCTTGACAAACTACCAGCACCGCCAAATTCCCGTTTTTCGACTGCATTTTGAGAACTATCATGAATCATCTCAAGCAATTATATGGACATTCGCTTTCCTTGCTCACTGATTTATATCAGTTAACTATGGCGTATGGTTATTGGAAATCTCAGCAACTAGAACAAGAAGCCGTTTTTCATCTCTATTTTCGCACGGCCCCTTTTCATGGAAATTTCTGTATTACCGCAGGTTTAAGCACCGTTATCGAATATTTAGAAGATTTACGTTTCACCTCTAGCGATTTAGCCTATTTATCTTTGCTCACGGGCAATGATGGGAAGGCCTTATTTCCCCCTGATTTTTTAGAATATTTAGGCGCGTTGCGTTTTGACTGTGATATTGATGCAGTCCCCGAAGGCACTATCGTATTTCCGCACGAGCCTTTATTGCGCATTCAAGGCTCATTACTGCAATGCCAATTGTTGGAAACCGCGCTGCTGAATATTCTGAATTTCCAAACTTTAATCGCCACCAAAACCGTGCGCATTTGCCAAGCCGCAGGCGCAGACCCCGTGCTCGAATTTGGTCTGCGTCGCGCCCAAGGCATTGACGGCGGTGTCACTGCAAGCCGTGCCGCGTATATTGGCGGCTGCATGGGCACATCCAACGTGTTGGCAGGGAAACTTTATGGCATTCCCGTCAAAGGCACACATGCTCACAGTTGGGTGATGTCTTTCCCCAGCGAAGCAGAGGCTTTTCAAACTTATGCGGAATCATTGCCGAATAATTGCACCTTATTAGTCGATACCTACAACACTTTAAGCGGCGTACAACAAGCAATTAAAACAGGGCATTGGTTACGCGAACACGGACATAAATTAGCAGGCATTCGTTTGGACTCGGGCGATTTGGCAAATTTAAGCCAGAAAGCCCGTAAAATGCTCAACGCCGCAGGATTTGAACACACCCAAATCGTGGCGAGCAATGATTTAGATGAATACGCCATTGCTGAATTAAAACAGTCGGGGGCAATGATTGATGTCTGGGGCATCGGCACGAAATTGGTCACCGCTTATGACCATGCGGCTTTAGGGGGCGTGTATAAACTCAGTGCTTTGCGCCAAGGCAAGGGCGAATGGGAATATCGTTTGAAAATTTCCGACGATGTGGCAAAAACTTCCACTCCTGGGATTTTGCAAGTACGGCGTTTTCACGATGCACGCGGGCGTTTCTTGGGCGATATGCTCTATGACCTGCACAATCGACCCAGCGGCGCACCGAACATTGTCTTAATGAAAAATCCCAACCAGCGCACCTTGCTGGCAGAAAACACCGCTTATCAGGATTTATTAATTCCCATCATGCGTAAGGGGCAATTAGTCACCGAATTACCGCACTTGGATAAAATTCGCACCCGCGTCAAAGAACAATTGGCAAACTGTCCCGATGCCTTGAAATATTCCGACATGTTACAAACCTATCCGCTGGGCTTGGATGTCAAATTACACACTTTAAAACAATTCATGATTAATCAAATGCGTAAGGCAGGGAGCGCGTTGTTATGAGATATATCAAACTGGGCGCGGCGGCATTAAACCAAACGCCTTTGGATTGGCAGGGCAATCAGCGACGCATTGAAACCGCAATTCATGCCGCTCGCGCCGCACGGGTCAGCATTTTATGTTTACCTGAATTGTGCATCAGCGGTTATGGGTGTGAAGATATGTTTCTCGCGGCGGGCACATTGCAACAATCGCAACGCAGTTTATTAGCACTTGTGCCACAAACTCAGGGGATGATTGTCGCCTTGGGTTTGCCATTGAGTTATCAAAATCGAGTTTATGATGTGGTGTGTTTGGCGGTCGATGGCAAAATTGCGGGCTTTGTGGCAAAACGTTTTTTAGCGGGCGATGGCATTCATTACGAACCGCGCTGGTTTAAACCGTGGGCGCGAGGAGCGCGTACTGAAATCGAAATTGAAGGGCAACATTATCCCTTTGGCGATATTTATTTTAGCTGTGGCGGCGTGCGCATTGGTTTTGAAATCTGTGAAGAAGCGTGGGTGGCACAACGTCCAGGGATTGAATTAGCACAAACGGGCGTGGATATTATTCTCAATCCCAGCGCGAGTCATTTCGCCTTTGACAAGCACAGCGTACGCGAGCGTTTTGTGCTGGAAGGTTCTCGTGCCTTCAGTGCAAGTTATGTGTATAGCAATTTGTTGGGCAATGAGGCAGGACGCGCGATTTACGATGGGGATTGTATGATTGCAAGCGGCGGCACTTTGCTGGGCACGGGAAGGCGTTTTAGTTTTGCAGATTATCAGTTAGTAACCGCCTCAATCGATGTCGATATTACCCGCATGGTGCAAGCCCGCACGGGCGACACCGTGCCGAATTTAGAGGCGCGTATCGTGCTGGGTTTTGATTATCCGAATTATTTCCCCAGCAATCAGGAAAAAAATCAGGCTTTGCACGCATGGGAATACAGCCCCAGTTTGAAAGAAGAGGAATTCACCCGCGCAGTGAGTTTGGGCTTATTTGATTATTTGCGCAAAAGTCGTGCACAGGGTTTTATGCTGTCGCTGAGTGGCGGTGCGGATTCGTCAGCGATTGCTTGTTTGGTGCGTTTGATGGTGGAGTTGGGCGTGAAAGAGTTGGGCGCGGCAGGTTTCAGTGAAAAACTGGCGCATTGCCATTTGCCCAAAACCAATAACGAATTAGAAATAATGCGCCAATTATTAACTTGTGTGTATCAAGCCACAGAAAACTCTTCCGCAATTACTCAGCAGGCGGCGGCAACGTTGACAAGCAGTTTGGGCGCGAATTATTTAGAACTAAATATTAATGCGTTGGTAAAGGGCTATGTAGACATCGTTTCTGAGGCTTTGCAGCGCAAATTGACTTGGGAAAAAGATGATATTGCCTTGCAAAATATTCAGGCACGAACCCGTTCGCCAGGGGTGTGGCTGTTGGCAAATCTTCAAAATGCCTTGTTATTGGCGACCAGTAATCGTTCCGAGGCGGCATTGGGTTATGCCACGATGGACGGTGATACCAGTGGCAGTATTAGCCCGTTGGCGGGAATTGATAAAGAATTTATTCGACATTGGTTGCAGTGGTTGGAACAGCAAGGGCCGATTCAACTCGCACCATTTTCGGCCTTGTCGTTGGTCAATCAACAACAACCCACGGCAGAATTGCGTCCTAGCGAAATGTCACAAACCGATGAGCAGGATTTAATGCCCTATCCCTTGTTAAATACAGTGGAAAAAGCCGCGATTCGGGATCGACAAACCCCGTATGAAATCTTGCATTTACTGCAAAATCGTTACCCAGAATACACGTCTGAACAATTGCTGATTTGGATTGAACGCTTTTTTAATTTGTGGACACGTAATCAGTGGAAACGGGAACGTTACGCGCCGAGTTTTCACTTGGATGATGAAAGTCTTGATCCAAAAACTTGGTGTCGTTTCCCGATTTTGTCGGGGGGATTTGCCAGTGAATTGGCAGAAATGCGTTTGCGGTTTAAGCAAGAGTAGAAAATTGAGTGGTAGGGTGGAATAGCATCGCGTATTCCACCATCCCCCTAGAACTATCACGTTTCTTGGTGGAATACGCTACGCTATTCCACCCTACGAGTACGACTAAACATTAAAGACTTTATCTTTAAAGTCCCCTTTAGGGGATTTAGGGGCGCAGTTAAAATACTTAACCGCTTACTTTAAAAAGTTTTCTACATGCCCTGTTTCAGGTTTTGC
>JACCEE012504987.1_pt1 | contig 12045 bp, 8 predicted proteins | sample 7449931 | NCBI WGS metagenome assembly JACCEE01 (sample SAMN15323457, study PRJNA562643) | freshwater metagenome | isolation source: river surface water | place: USA:Blue River Watershed | collected 2017-08-19 | reverse complement strand
GGGAACGTGGGACATGCGGATCCTCTCGCGCTTCGAATCGAAAATCGGAGGCGTCGCCCAGGACCGCGACTATTGCGCCGCCCGCGTGTCGGCGGGACGCTTCGATCCGCCCGGCGACCTCGGCACCTGGAATCCTTCCGGGGACACCGCCGAGATCGCCTATTCGCGATTGCTTTCCGATCTGGACAGGATCCCGCAGAACGTGGTCTTCGGGCCGCTCTTCCACGAATCCAGGAACCCGAAGCGGAAGGCGGAAGACGACGTGGTGGTCCGCTGGGACGCGCGCGGGCTGCGCACTCCCTGCATCCTGCCCAGCGCCCAATCCGCGAACCCGAGGTACCCCCTCGAGCGGTTCGTCCTGAATCCGTGCCTGCTCGATTCCATCCACCAGGCGGGCGTGATCCACGGCGTCCTCACGACAGGATCCGTCCATCTGCCCTTCGGCGCCGGGGAATTCGTCGTCCTGCGAAAGCAGGAGCGACCGGGAACCTACCTGGTCGAGGTCGCCCTGGTCGAACGGAAGCCCGACGTCCTCGTCTACGACATCGTCCTGCGCGACGAATCGGGCGCGGTGCAGGCCTGGGTGTCGCGTTCCACCTACCATCGGATCAACTCCTGATGTCGGTGTCCGCCGACGAACTCGGGTCCATCCTGGACGGCTGGAGCCGAACGCACGGAATCCGTTGGGCCATCGAACCCGTGCCGCGCGGGGATTCCGTCGAGGAGGTCGCCTCCAGGTCGCGGTTCTCGCCCTCCGAGCTGGACGCGCTGAACAGATTCCGTCATGGCGACCGCAGGGCGTCCTGGATCGCCGGACGGCTCGCGGCTCGGAAGGCGATCGCGTCCTGGTACCGGCGCGAAGGGATGCCGTCGAGGCACCACGAAATCCCGGCCTCCCGCTCGGGAGCACCCGGGATCGAAGGCCGCGAGGATCTCCATCTTTCCATCTCCCACTCGGCATCGATCGCCGTGGCGGTCGTCGGAAACCGTCGCTTGGGCGTCGACCTGGAAACGCTGGAAGAGCGCCCCGGAAGCCTGGTCCGGTCGTTCTTCTCGGAACCGGAACAACGCTGGATCGAAGCGGTCCCGTCGGAACGGACGCATCGCACCAATACCGCCTGGACGCGCAAGGAAGCCGCGGCCAAACTGCTCGGGAAAGGCGGAACGCTGCGATTCACGGAGCTTCCCGTCCTCGACGGGGAAACCCCGTGGACGATCGAGTCGGGGCGCACATCGGAGCACGCGATCTCCCTGGCGTTGGAATCCGGAAACTGACATGGACGAAGCCAGCTCGAAATTCGTCGACCGCCTGGTCATGGAAAAGCTCCTGGAAGAGAAGCTCCGCAAGGTGCGCCACAGCCCCGATGGCGGCCTGGACGACCCCGCGAGCCTGGGCCAGGCGCTCGCGACGGTGTCGGCAGGGACTTCGCCGACGATTTCCGAAACCGAGGACGGATTCCGCTTCGCTTCGCCGTTTCCTTCGGGGCATCCGGAAAACGACCACTGCGAGGTGATCGTGCACCGCTCGGAGGATCGGCGCGGAGCCATCGTGTTCCTCCACGGCCTGTTCGAGGAAAGCCGCGGGATCTACGACTTCCTGTTCCGCAACCTGCTGAGGATGGGCTTCGACATCTACCAGTCGACGCTTCCCTACCACTATTCCCGCAAACCCTCGTCGTCTTCGTTCGGCGGCGAATTCTTCTGGAGCGCGAACTTCCTGCGCACCAGCGCGGCGTTCCGCCAAGCGGTCTGCGAACTGCATCTGCTGGAACGGATCGTGGCGCAACGCGCGGAACACCCGCCTCTGGTCTGCGGATTCAGCATGGGCGGCTGCGTTTCGCTGCTGCTGGCGAGCCTGCGCGAAGACCTCCACGGGGTGTTCGCGATCAATCCCGCCTCGACGCTTTCCGGCATCGTGTGGGACTCGCCCCTGTGTTCCACCATCAAGGCGGATTTCCTTGCCGCCGGACGCTCGGCGGAAGAACTCCGAAGCGCCTTCGCGCGGTTCGAGCCGGCTGGCGTCGAACGACCGGCTCTGGCGACGGAACGGATCCACCTGTGCTACGGCGTCTACGACCAGGTCACCTCCCTTGAGCAGTACGAATCGTTCGCGCGCGCCTGGAACCTCGCCGGCACCACGGCGCTCAAGGCGGGCCACATGAACACGCTCCGCGCTCCGCGCCTGGCCGGGGACATCGCAGGTTTCCACGATTCCATCCCGCGTCTCGCCGCGAGGAGCCCCGTTCCATGAGCTTCGAATTCCCGGCCATCCGACCCTGGCTCGCCACGCGCCATTGCCGAATCCTGTCGTGCGCGTCGTTCGTGCCGACGCGACGCGCGACCAACGAGGAACTCGTCGGGCGCCACGGCCTCAAGGTGATGCCCGCCATCGCAAAACGCACCCTGGGCGTGGAATCCCGCCACGTCGCCGACCCCGGCATGTCGGATTCCGACATGCTCGCCCTCGCGGCGAAGGAATGCCTCGCGCGCGCCGGGATCGGCGTCGACGACCTTTCCAAGCTGATCGTCAACAAGTTCCTGGGCGACCGCCTGCTTCCGCCCACGGCCTCGATCCTGCAACGCAAGCTCGGCGCCTCCGTGGCCTTCCCGTGCATGGACATCGACGGCGGCTCCAACGGGTTCCTGCAGGCCTTCGAGATGGCCGCGAGGTGCGTCAACGCGGGCGACGGCAACATCCTGATCGCTTCGGGCGGCATCTGCCACGACCTGGTCGACCACGCGGATCCTCGCACGGCGTTCCTGTTCGGCGACGGCGCGGCGGCGATCCTGATCGGCCCTTCCGAAGAGCAGCACGTGCTTGCCAGCTACGGGTTCTCCAATCACGCGTTCGCCGACCTGCAGACCGGCGTCCGCTTCACGGACCTCGTCTCGATCCCGTTCGACGCGCCCGACGCCGAAACCCGCGCACGGAGCCTCTATTCGATGGGCAACTGGAAGGACGCGCAGGAATTCGTCCTCCAGGCGGCGCGCACGACGGTCGACCTGATCCTGGATGCCGCCGGCGTCGCCTTCCAGGACGTCGACCGGTTCCTGGTGACGGAATCCGTCGGCACGTTGCGCGACGCGATCGCGTCCCACCTGGGAATCCCGGCGGACAGGACCGTCTCGCTTTTCGCAACGCACGCGAACACCATGTCGGCGAGCCTTCCTCTGCTGCATTGCGCCGCCGAAGCGCAACGCCCATCCCACCCCGGAAACACCACGCTGTTCCTTTCCTTCGGGGAAGGGATCAGCGGCGGCGGCCTTCTCTACAAGCACTGACCACGGAGCACGGACGAATGGAATTCGAAGAGATCTACGCGAAAGTTTCCCGCATCCTGACCGACTACCTGCGGCTGGACGAAGGGGAAGTCACCCCCGAAAGCCACATCGTCGACGACATCGGCGCCGATTCGCTGGCGTTGGTGGAGCTCGGCTTCAAGTTCTCGGAAACCTTCGGGATCGGGATGATGTCGCCCACCGACGACAACATGGTGATCGGGAACATGGTCCGCAACATCCAGCGCGAGATGGCCAACTGAACGCCGCAGCGCGACCGATGGGACAGAATCCGGCATCGGAGACGATGGTCGGATCCAGCCTGCGCTACCCACCCTCGCGCAACTGGACCACCACCCGCCACGGACGCCTCCTGGGGACCGGCGTGGGGATCCCCGAAGTCGTGGTCACCAACCAGGACATCATCGACGAGTTCAAGCTCATCGCGTCGGATCGCGCCGTGCAGTTTTCCATCGGCATCAAGGAGCGGCGCCATATTCCCGCAGACAGGCGTCCTTCGGACTACCTCTGCGCCGCCGCGAAGATGTGCCTGGACAACGCCGGGGTTTCTCCCGAAAAGATCGACCGCATCATCTACGCCCGTCTGGTCGGCGACCAGGCCGTGCCCGCGACTTCGCTGCGCGTATTGGAAGGCCTGGGAGTGCGCAAGGGGATTCCCGCCATGGACGTGTCGGTGGCCTGCAGCGGATTCCTGCACACCTCCGCCCTCGCGCTGGACTGCATCGATTCGGGGGACGACCTCGTCCTGGTGGTCGCCGGAGACCGTGCGGGGATCCGCGGCGACGCCAAGGTCCTGAAGGACACCCGCACCATCTTCCTCAACGGCGACGGGTTCGCCGCGGCACTGTACGGCAGGTCGAGCGAGCGCAAGTTCCACGCCCGCTACTTCTACACCGACAGCTCCATCGGGGAATTCGCCTACATCCCGTTCGGGACGGCGCTCTTCGCCGAAGGCAAGCCGCTGGGTCCCGACCTGTTCAATCTCGCGATGCCCAACGGACCGGCCATCCACCAGTCCATCGTCGATTCCTGCCGGATCATGTCCGGTCGGCTCCTGGAACAGGCCGGTTTGTCGATTTCCGACATCGACTTCTTCGTGACCAGCGACCAGACGACGCTCTCGTGGAAGGCGCAGCTCGATCTGCTGGGAATCCCCGAAAGCAAGAGCTGCAGCTGCTTCCACAAATACGGGAACACCGTGGCCGCCATGGTTCCTTTGAATCTCCACGAAGCGATCTCCACCGGCAGGCTCCGACCCGGCATGAAAGTCCTGATGATGGGACACGGTGCGGGCGCCAGCGGCGGCGGATTCGTCTTCGAGTACTGAACTCGCCCCCCCGGAAACAGAACATGCCGAACCTGAACGACCTCTTCCCGACCCCGACGGGCGCACGACGCGTTCTCCAGGGCAACACCGCTTTCGCTCTCGGCGCGCTGCACGCGGGAATCCACGCCGCCGACGGCTACCCCGGCACTCCCAGCACCGAAGCGATGGAAGCCCTCCTGGAGGCGCCCGAGCGCATCCTGGCGGGATGGTCGGTGAACGAAGCCGTGGCGGTGGGTGTCGCCATGGGACACGCGATCGCAGGGCGCGACGCGATCGTCACCATGAAGGTTCCGGGCCTTTTCCAGGCGGCCGACGTCGTGGCGTCCGCGGCGTCCTCCAGCGCGTTCACCGGCGCGCTGGTCCTGTTCGTCGCCACCGACCACGCGCCTTCGAGCACGCAGTACCTGGTCGACTCCCGTCATTTCCTGTCATCCATCCGCGTTCCCGTGATCGAGCCGCGCGACCACCAGGACCTGTACCGCGCCCCCCGTGTCGCCGCCGACATGAGCCGCCGCTTCCGCACGCCGGTGGCGATCCTGTGCTCTTCGGTGCTCTGCCACGCGGAAGGCGTGGTGACGATCGAAGATCCGCGCGTCGTGGTCCCATCGGCGAGCGTCGCCTCCGAAGGCCACGTCCTGCTGCCGCAGGACGCGCTGCGCGCGTTCCGGCACGGCACGACACGCAGGATCCCGGAGATCGCGCATTGGGCCGAATCGAGTCAGCTCGTGGACGAACTCCCCGGCACCAGCGATTTCGGGATCGTCGCAACCGGCGAGGCTGCACTGGTGGTGCGCGAAACCCTGGCCCTCCGGAGGCTCCAGGCCCCGTTGCTGAGCGTGGGGATCGTCCATCCGCTTCCGATCGAACGCATCCGGCGCTTCGCCGCGTCCTTCGAGACTGTATTCCTTTTCGAAGACGGCGAACGCTTCGTGGAAGGCGCACTGCGCCAAGCCGGGATCGCGATCCGGGGCAAGGAAGACGATCCGACGGTCACGAACTGGACTCCGGACCAGATCGGCGCGGCACTGGACGGAAGACTTGGCCTCGTTCCGGAGGCTCCCGTCGCGCATCCCAGCGCGCGCGCGCCCAGGCGCCCTCCGTCCATCTGCCCCGGGTGCCCCTACAAGGCGGCGAGCCTCGCGATCCAATCCTTGAAGAGCCAAGGCCGCGTGGAACTCGTGTTCGGCGACATCGGCTGCTCCACGCTGCTGCATTTCCAGGGGGCGCTCGACCTGAACCTGTGCATGGGCGCATCCGAGTCGATGCGCCAGGGATTCGTCCTGTCTGAACCGACCAAGGCGGCCCGCTGCATCAGCCTGATCGGCGACTCCAGCGAGTGCCATTCGGGGATGGACGCGACCCGCAACGCCATTTTCCGTCAAATCCCGGGCGTGAAGGTGGTTCTGGACAACCGCGCCATCGCCATGACCGGCGCGCAACCTTCGCCGACCTCGCGCACGACGGAATCCGGCAATGCTCCCTTCGATCTTGCCGCCGCCCTGGACGCCGAAGGCGCTCGTTCCGAGCGGGTGGACGCCTACGACCGCGAAAAAGTGGAGCACGCCATCGACGCGGCGCTTTGCGACGCGGAAAACGGCATCTTCCGCACGGTCGTGCTCGAAGGAGCCTGCATCGAAGTCGCCGACAAGACCGCCAAGAAGGGCACCATCCTGTCGGTCGACGAGGACCAGTGCCTGATGTGCGGCGCCTGCGACGTCTGCCCCGGCATCGATGCCGGCCTGGGAGAGGTGCCCGCGTTCAACCGGTTGTGCACGCGATGCGGCGAGGGCACTGAACTGTGCGTAGCCGCCTGTCCCGTGCAGGCGATTTCGAGCGTGCGCCAACCAGCAAACCCGATCCCACGACCGGTCGCTACGGTGGCCCTCCGGGAGTCGGACTCGAGCACGGACACCTACGAACCCCTTCCCTCCGCCGTCCGCGTGGCGGTCTGCGGAGTCGGCGGCCAAGGCAACCTGTTCCTGGGCAAGGTCCTCGCCCAGGTGGTCCAGTCCTCCCCCAGCTTCGATCGGAACATCGTGAAAGGCGAGGTCCACGGAATGGCGCAAAAGGGCGGCACGGTATGTTCCACCTTCGCCTGCGGCGACGTCCACTCGCCCGTGTTCGCAACAGGATCCGTCGACATCCTCGTGGTCATGGAACGCAGCGAAGTCCTCCGCCCCGAATTCTTGGGACTGCTCAAGCCGAACGGCGCCATCGTGATGAACGACCAGGCGATCCTCCCGTTGGGTTGCCCGATCGAACACTACCCCGGCATGGATTCGATCCGGGAATCCATTCACGGATTCCGTACGATCTCCATCAAGGCGTCGGAATTCGCTCCGCGCAACGCGAACGCGGCGATGCTCGGGGCGCTGTCCATGCTCGAACCGTTCGACCGCATTTCGGTGGATTCCTGGGAAGAAGCCCTGCGGCGCCTGTCGCCCCTCGAATCGATCGCCCAAGGCAATCTCTTCGCATTCCACATGGGTCGCCAGAAAACGTCAGAAATGCGGGATGGAACCGACCAGGAAACGGCAAGCGCGCGGAAAACGCTCTAGAATAACGTCCTGGAGAACAGCAAACTACCCGCTCGTCCTGAGGAGGTGGCACCGCCACCGTCTCGAAGGGCGGGGATTGCAACGGAACTCGAAAACCACACTAGGGCAAAGCGACCGGCAGCGATCGGGCTCCCGACGCCCCCACGAGCCTGACCAGCAGGACACCGCCCCGCGACCATGCCCCACCCGCAAAGCTCCATTCCAAATGAGTCTTGCCGACGAGCTCTTCGGCGGTCCATTCTTGGATCATCCGGCCTTGGACGTCGAGGATCTGGATGCGGCGAGGTTTTTCTCCCGGGAACTCGATCCGGATCCGACCGCGACCGACCGCGAACGCGTTCAGTCGAAGATCGACGCCCCTGGCCCGGGGGCGGACCCTGGTGCTGTTCTTGTAGGCGGTCGAATCCAGGAAGATCTCCGGCGCGCGCAGAAACGGCACCCCGCTGTCCCGGAGCGCCACGGCTTCGGACGGCGACACGAAGTCGGTGGGAAGCGCCAGCAGCGAAAACCTGGAATCCACGTAGCCGAACTTGGCACCGAAGACGGAATCCGACTGGAACCCTCGGAGCGTCGTCTCGCGAAGCGGCGATGCGGCCCAAAGTCGAGGCACGACCGAATCATCGACGAATTCCGTCCAAGTGGGACTGGATGTCCAGCCGACGATCGAATCGCCTTTCTCGTCGCTCACCAGCCAGCGCAGCGACTTGCCGAGGGACTGGTCGTGCACGTTCAAGGACGCGAACCAGCTGCCGTTGCGGCTCTTGGTGATGATCGGATGCGCGGAGATCGTGCCGTTCGCCGACGAAATCGAGATCGTGGCCGCCGCGTAGTTGCGGGAGCGCGGGATCCTCACCCCGTTGATCCAACCGATCCTTCGCCCGATCCGTTTCGATTCCAGATCGCGCAGATCGACTCCGGGCCAGCTCGCTCGTGCGTAGCCGTTGGACACGTAGGCCATCAAGCCGGCGTCGAAGCTGGAATCCTTCCCGGAAAACAACGTGCTCGCCACCGAGACTCCCGTCGGCAGGCCGCTGTCGATCGCGGGCTGGGCGTAGTCGGCCCCGGTCGGATTGGGGCCCACCGTGACCACCAGGACGTGCTTGACGACCGACGTGTCCTTCGAGAACATCGCTCCGGCCAGCGCCAGGTCGCGGGCGAGCCGCGCGCGGTTGTTCTCCAGATCCATGCCGGGAACCCCCGCGAGCGAAGACGTGCGCCACTTGACGTACGGCTCGCGGGCAGCGCCGATCCAGTTCGACAGATTCCGGAATTCGGCGCTGGCCGAATCGCCCATCGGCTTCAGGATCGGCTGTTCGTCGCGGGACAGGTCGGCCACCAGCGCCACCTTGTTGCCTTCGGCGGCGATCCAGTCCGCCAGATCGCGGATCAGACCCGCCTGGCTCGCGGCCAATTGTCCATCGGCACTCAGGCAGGTATCGTCGCCGCAAGGCGCGGAAAAGCCTTCCGGATGGATCCAGCGCCACAGGACGACCGTCTCGGAACGGATCTCCACCCGACGCGCCAAGCTGTCGGGGATCTTTCCCGTGTACATGACGAAATCGCCCGCCCATGGTCCCGACTGGATCCGGTCGAAGACCGCCCGCTCGGCCCCCAGCGAGGCGTTGCCGTTCCAGACCAGGCGCGCCGAACCCGAAACAGGGAATTCGAAACTCTGGATCGATGGGGAGGTCAACGCCCAGACGCTCGCGTCGCGCTTCAGTTTCAATCCCGTCGCGTTTCCTCGCACCGCCAACGTCCAGCTCGACGGACGATTCCCCGACACCTTCGAGAAGACGGGAAGCACCGACACCTCCCCGTTTTCCGCGACCACGGGCGCGATGTAGCGGATGCGGATCTTACGGAACTCGCCCGGTGCGAACGGGTAGGCGCGCAGACGGTACGTGTCCTCGCTCACGTGTTCGATGAGAAGAGGGTCCTTGCTGAAATCGGAAGTGTCGTTGACGATCTGCGAATACTGCTGCACCGCCTTGGCGTGGACGCGCAGCTTCCCTTTCATGATCGAATCGCCGCGCCAGAAAAGGCACCCCGTGATCTGGGCGCGCGCGGGTAGATCGAACGTTCCACCCACCTGGAACACCCTGGCAGCCGTGCTCGCTCCAGATGAGACTTGGAGTTCGGCATCTTCTTCCACATCGATCCATTGGGCACCGATGGAGACCCTGACCTTGCTGGAAAGAAGGTTGACATTCGCACCAGCCTTGACGGAATCCGACGCGGTCAGCGGTGCGTTCGCCACTTCCGCATGGGGAGCCGCGACGCCCAGAAGAAGCCAAAGGGCGATTCGAGCGTATCCTGCCATGACGATGTTCTCCTTGCGAGGGCGGAGCTTGGATTCACTGCTTGCGGACATTTATGGGGATTCCGTGTAGGTTCGGAGCACACCGAGCGAATCGGCGACAAGGAGTCGGTCGCCAAAGACGGCCAGTCGGTTCAAGCCGACCGGACTCCGGAGCGTCCAGCCTAAGGAATCGCGGATCCACAGGCGACCGCCGGAAAGCGCCGCGAACGTGCCGTTCCAGCGAACGACGCGCGAAATCGAAGCGAACGGAGGGATGCCTTCGTCGGAAAGGATCCGGCTGCGATCCGACCAGGCGAGGGACAACAGGTGGAATCCACCACCCGTCGCGTAAAGCGCGCTGTCGTCGGCACCGAGCACCCCGACCGGCAGATGCACCCTGGACCACACCTCGTTTTGGAAGACCAGCGCAGTCCCGTCGGAAGCCTCCACACCGGCGCGATCGGCGGTGCCGATCCATCGCAATCCGCTCAGCGCAAGGGTGGGCCAAAGACTGTCGGGCAGTGTGGATGCGTTCCATTCCCTGCCGTCCAGACTCCAACGAACGTCGATGCCATCGCCCAACAGGCTGCGCCCAAGGCACCAGATCCTGCCGGCGCCTGTTCCCGCGATCCATGCGATTTCCTGGCCCGACTTGCGGGCGGGGAGCTGGATCGCCACGGAATCCCAAAGCAGACCTTCTACCGAGGTGCGGACCCCGACCACGACCGACGACACCCCCGCGACGGTGACGATTTCCGTCATCTTGCCGTCCAAGGTCGACCATTCGCCGCCCCACGAACGCCCGACATTCTTCCAGAATCCGCGACCCAACCGCGAAAGCTCGCGCGGAACCGAGGTGCCCGCGGCGTACCCATGCCACTTCCCGGTGTCGCCGCCCATGGTCTCCACCACAACCCGGTACTTCCATTTCGCGATCACAAAACTCCGCGAGGCGGCGGTGTCGCGCCAGGTGGTGTCGGACACCGTGGCGAAGCGGACGCGCGATGGAGCGAGCGCGTCGATGGTGTCGCGGTAGACGATGTAGTCCTGCAAACCGCGATAGGACACCCCGTTCCACGACAGAATCTGGTCTCCCGTAAGAGTATCGTTGCGCACAAAAAGCCCCGTCACCACGGGGATGCCCGTATAGATCATCCGAACCGTGTCGGGAAGGGACGTCGCCGTACCGTCGGACATGTCTGCGACCAGGTAGGTGGTCGTGTAGTTGGCCTGAGTGGAGAGGAACCTCAGACGGAACCGCCCCGCCCCCAGGCCATCCAGACGGAATCTGCCATCCGAGCCCACGTTGGTCCAGATGTCGGTGCCCAGCACGTTCACCGTCACCGTGGCCGGATCGTGGTCGGGCTGCATCGCCACCACACCCGCGAGCGAACCGGCCGCCGCGAGAGTGTCGTCGGATGCCAGCACAAGCCTTCCTCCGGAAGCAGGAACGGAATCGACGTACACCACGTTGCCGCCCTTGGAGACCGAGACCTTGTAGAGTCCATCGGGCATGGGAGCGACCACGGGACGTCCTTCCACGTCGGTGCGACCGGTCGCGGCCACCACGATTCCGTCGTGCGGGACCACCTGAACCACCGCGTCCACCGCCGCCGTCCTGCCACCGGGTTCGTAGAATCGCGCGGCGACTTCGGTGTGCGTCTCGTCGTTGGTGCCACCGGCGATCCGATCGTCGCAGGCGACAAGGAACCAGGCCGCGATCGCGATCCAGAGACCGGTTTTTGTCCCGCGCTTCACGCCGCGTCCTTGACGGAAGATTGTTTCGGCGATGCTGCTTCCTGCGTATCGGCCCGCATGTCGCGCGTCAAGGGGACGATCGCCAAGCTCACCAGATGCACCCGGCTCGCCGGCTCGGCATCCTTGTGGACGATCGATCGGATTTCGGAACGGAAACGTTCCAAGCGTTTGCGAATCATGTCCAGACCGTTGTCGGAAACGGAAATGGTGTTGGTCGCCACGACCTGGCCTTGGGGACCAGGCCTCATGGCCGCGGTCTGCACCAAGCCCAGCTGCTGGACCTGCAACTGGCGCACAAGTTCGCCCCGCGCGCCTTCGCCCGTGGTCAGCGTATGCTGCGTGGGCTTCCAGAATCCGCGCTCATCCTTGGCCACCAGCTCCAGCTCTTTCAGAAGCGCCAGGCTTTCCTTGGCCTGGGCTTCGGTGATGGCGGGTGAAACCAGGTTCGCGAGCTTGCGAGGTTCGTCGCCAAGGTCGTGGATGGCCAAAAGCGCCCGCACCGCGCCGTTCCACCAATTGCGATAGTACCGGTAGTGGCGCGGATCCAGGAGCGTGCGCGGTGTCCGGTTGAGCGACACCAGCTGATCGAAGGCCAGTTCGCGTTCTTCGGGGGAGGTCGACTGGTTGAACCGCACCAGCACCCGGAAAAACCTCGCCTCTTCGCCGGACAGTTCCAGCGCGGTCACGAACCGTTCCACGAAGGTGGCGCTCACGTCCTTGCCCGACAGGACATCCGACAGGTAGCTGCGCGTGTTCGGCAATCCCAGGCGGCGATGCATCTCGCTGCGGTTGAACTTGCGTTC
>JACCEE010697478.1_pt1 | contig 12047 bp, 7 predicted proteins | sample 7449931 | NCBI WGS metagenome assembly JACCEE01 (sample SAMN15323457, study PRJNA562643) | freshwater metagenome | isolation source: river surface water | place: USA:Blue River Watershed | collected 2017-08-19 | reverse complement strand
GTTGGCAGTTGGCAGTTGGCAGTTGGCAGTTGGCAGTTGGCAGTTGGCAGTTGGCAGTTCAGCGACTTCAGGTAAAAAAAAGCCCCAGCAATCGCTAGGGCTAAATGGGTGTCGTACCAGGAACGGGACATGTTCACCGTTAATCAGAGTGGCGTCTTACAGGAAAGTTCAGCAAAGTGCTGAAATTTTCCAAGTTTTTAATGCGCCTGATCCCAGTTGTCGCCATTGCCGGCTTCAGCCAGCAATGGCACGTCCAGTTGAACAGCGTCTTGCATCAATTGTACAAGTCGGCGCTGGTGATCGGCGAGCGTCGCCGCACTGACTTCAAACACCAGTTCATCGTGCACTTGCATGATCATCAGGATCTCTGCCGGATCCTGCTGTTGCAGATAGGCGTCCACACTGAGCATGGCGCGTTTGATAATATCAGCGGCAGTGCCTTGCATCGGAGCGTTGATCGCTGCACGTTCTGCGCCTTTGCGCCGGCCCATATTTTTACTTTGGATCTCCGGCAGATATAAACGCCGGCCAAACAAGGTTTCAACATAACCCAGTGCATGAGCCTGCTCGCGGGTACGTTCCATATAATCCAGTACGCCGGGGAAACGAGCAAAATAGGTATCAACATAATGCTGCGCTTCGCCGCGGCTGATATCGAGTTGCTGGGCCAGACCGAACGCGGACATACCGTAAATCAGACCGAAGTTCACCGCTTTGGCGCGACGACGTTGCTCAGTCGTTACCTCATCCAGACCCACACCAAATACTTCCGCTGCGGTTGCGCGGTGGATATCGCGGCCCTGCGCAAAAGCATCCAGCAGTGCTTTGTCCTGTGACAGGTGTGCCATGATGCGCAGTTCAATTTGTGAATAGTCGATTGCCAGAATTTTCTTGCCAGCCGGGGCGATAAAGGCCTGACGTATACGGCGGCCTTCTTCGGTACGGATTGGAATATTTTGCAGATTCGGCTCGGTTGAGCTCAAACGACCAGTTGCCGCGACCGCTTGATGATATGACGTGTGTACCCGTCCAGTCTGCGGATTAATACTTTGCGGCAATTTATCGGTATAGGTAGATTTCAATTTGATCAGACTGCGGTGCTGGATAATAACCCGAGGTAATTCATATTGTTGTGCCAGTTCGACCAACACATCTTCGGCAGTCGACGGTACGCCGCCCGGCGTTTTTTTCAGTACCGGCAGTTTTTGCTCTTCAAACAAAATTTCCTGCAATTGTTTTGGCGATGACAAGTTAAAGACTTTACCGGCGGCCTGATGCGCCTGGACCTCCAGTTCACTGATCCGCCCGGCCAGAAATTCACTTTGTTTACCCAGTAAAGCGGCGTCAATCAGTACACCGTTGCGTTCCATGCGAGATAATACGCTGAGCAGGGGCATCTCAATGTCACGGAATACTTTCGCCGGGCCTTCAGCCTGCTGCAATAACGGCCACATGGCCAAATGCAGCTGCAAAGTGACGTCCGCATCTTCGGCGGCATATTCAGCAGCTTTTTCTAGTTCAATCTGATTAAAAGTCAGCTGCTTACTGCCTTTACCGGCAATGTCTTCAAATGATATTGGCTGATGCTGCAAGTGACGCTCGGATAGACTATCCATGTCATGGCGGCCGGCGACACTGTTCAGCGTATAGGATTCGAGCATGGTATCGAACAAAATACCATTTAACTCAATGTCATAGCGGGCAAGTACGCTTTTATCATATTTCAGATTCTGGCCCACCTTGGCTGCCTGCGGATCTTCCAGCCAGGTTTTCAGCGTGGCCAGTACCGCATCGCGCGACAACTGCTCCGGAGCGCCGAGATAATCATGTCCGACTGGTAAATACCAGGCCTGGCCCGGCGCAATGGCAAATGACATCCCGACTAGTTCGGCTTGCATGTAATCGAGGCTGGTGGTTTCAGTATCGAAGGCAACTAAAGCCGCATTTTGCAGTGTGGACAGCAATTGATGGAAATCGCTATCGGTCAGGATGGTCTGGTACTGACTGCGATCTATTGCAGAGACAGGGGCGGCGGTTGTTTCAACTACCGCGCTGTCGCTGCTTGCTTCGGCAGCGGTAGCCGGAGCCTCAGCTCCTGCATGTTTTTGCTGGGTCAGAATTTCACTGTGCCAACGCTTAAATTCACAGGTGGCAAACAGCTCGGCCAGTAGTGCCAGATTGGCAGGCTGCACATGCAGTTCGTGGAACGCCTGCGGCAAATCGACGTCGATTTTGATCGTTGCGAGCTGATAAGACAGTTCAAGTTGCGCCTGATGTTCACGCATTTTTTCAGCGATAGTTTTACTGCCGCGAAAACCAAGTGCGGCAATGTCATCCAGCCGGCGGTAGAGTTCGGCAATACTGCCAATGCCTTGCAACATTGCTTGCGCTGTTTTTTCACCGACACCAGGCAGGCCTGGAATATTGTCAGCTTTGTCGCCCATCAATGCGAGAAAATCGATGATGAGCTCAGGTCCGACCCCAAACTTTTCTTTAACGCCATCCGGATCCAAAATTGTATCGGTCATGGTATTAATCAGCGTGACATGGGCGTTGACCAGCTGCGCCATATCTTTGTCGCCGGTAGAGATCAACACGTGCCGGCCCTGCGCGCTGGCCGTCGCAGCCAGCGTGCCTATCACGTCATCGGCTTCCACGCCGGAAATACATAATAATGGCAAACCCATAGCCTGGATGATTTGGTGCAGCGGTTCTATCTGGTTGCGCAGGTCATCCGGCATTGGTGGCCGGTGTGCCTTGTAATCTGCATACATCTCATTGCGAAAGGTTGGGCCTTTGGCGTCAAACACCACCACCATTTGCGTCGGGTTGTACTGGCGCAGCAAACTTTTCAACATGTTGACGACACCATAAATGGCGCCGGTGGCCTCGCCGCGCGAATTAGTCAGATGTGGTGGCGAATGGTATGCACGAAATAGGTAAGAAGAACCATCGACCAGGATCAGGGGATCAACAGGGATCTGCGGCATAGCAGGGACTCCGGGAAAATTTTGGCAAGAATGCCATAAGCGCTGTCAGACAACCAGTCAAAACACCAATAGGCTCTTGTGGATATCTTGTGAGTAAGTCTGTGAAAAATATTTTTTACGAGCGAATGTGCACCGTAGATAAAAATCGACAGCGTTAGGATAAAGTGATGTTTTTTAAGAAAAAACTAAGGGGGAGACAACCGGACCCTTGTTATTATTCTTTACTTCCTGATTGTGGAAAACAGATTTTTCCACCACGCTGACTGGGTACGTATTAGTGTCAAAATTCGAGACACAAAGCAGGCAACGGGAAAACAGACTACCACAACCAGAGCGAATGCAAAGCAGAAAAATCAAAAATAATTTGCTTGATTTGCTGGTCGGTTTTCGATGCGTTCGATTAAGGATCCGCAAAGATCCGTGCCTTGATCCGGTTTTTTGTTATAGATCACACTGATGCGACAGATGTTCGGTCGCAGGGCTTTCACAATCTGTCAGCGCAACGCTATAATGCCCTGAAATTTGTAAGGCATTTAATCCCCGGGGACCCCGATCAATGAAAAAAATCACTGTTGCTGTGGCCATGCTGAGTTTTGCCGTACTGGCGCAAACACCAGCGGAAGACAAAAACCTGGAAGAGTTAAAAGCGCGTATTGCCCCAGTTGGTCAGGTGTATCTGGCAGGTTCAGAGCCGGTAGCGGCGAAACCAACAGGTCCACGCACTGGTGAGCAGGTCTACCAGACCGCTTGTTTTGCCTGTCACGCCACCGGCGCATTAGATGCACCGAAAAAAGGTGATGCGGCAGCCTGGAAACCACGCTTGGCACAAGGTCTGGAAACGCTGCACAAACATGCGATTGACGGGATCCGTGCGATGCCACCACGCGGTACCTGCGGTGATTGTTCAGATGATGATATTCTTAATGCAATCAAATTCATGACGGAAGGCCTGTAAGCCGTCCGTAAACAAAAAAACCGCCTTCCGGCGGTTTTTTTTCGTCTAATCTCCGGCCTATCCAGGCTGCCCTGCCGCGCTAGATCCGATCTGTCGTTTGCATTATGTTTACGCAAGTACTGGTTATTGCAAACATGTCTTCAACAATAACAAAAACGTCTAAGAATCCAGCTGGAAATTGCCAGTGCGCTCTTTCCTCTGTTTAATCTTTGTGCATAATAGGACCGGTTCTGTATAAAGATCCGACTACCGGATCAATAACGAAAAAAGAGCGTCCGTTGAAGGAATTAACTCCACGCGCATCGAACCGGCAGCATTCCGGCCAAATTCGTCGCCTGACATCTCTGTTAAAAAAATACCAGCTTGCCTACGCTGTGCAGCAGGCGTTGCTGAATTTGTCAGAGCTGGCCAGCACCCTGACCGATATGGCTCAGTTCTATCCAAAAATCCATAGCCTTGTAAATCAACATCTTGCTGCAGATAATTTCTTTGTCGTGTTAGTTGACCAGCCTAGTGGCCGGTTTCAGGTCGAATATTACGCCGATGAAATGGATTCGCTGGATGCCGGTCAGCTGGACCCTGCCGACTTTGCCAAAGGCATGACCGGCTATGTCTGTCGTACCGGCCAGCCGCTGCTATGTGACGCTGATAAATTCCGTCAATTGATTGCGGCCGGCGATATTGAATCGCAGGGCACGCCCAGCCACCATTGGTTAGGCGTGCCATTGCGCCGTGGCCATTTGGTGATCGGCGTGATGGCTGTGCAGCTCTACGAAGACGGCCGGCTTTATGAACAGCATGACGTTGATTTACTAACAGAAATTGCAATGCATACTGTGACAGCCATCGATCGGGTGAAAAGCCGTGAGTTGCTGGAGCAAACGGTACGTGAGCGTACCCGCCAATTGCAAAATACCAATCAGTCACTGCAGCGTGAGATCCGGGAACGCAGCAATGCAGAAAAACTGCAGGCAGCGTTGTATAAAATCTCCGAACTGACGGCTACTGAGCCGGATATGACGGCTTTTTACCGGCAAGTGCACCAAATTCTGAGCGATCTGATGCCTGCCGATAACTGCTACATCGCCTTGCTGGATGAAAGCGGTAAATCACTGAGTTTCCCCTTCTTTGTGGATCAATACAGCCCTCCTGCAACGGAGCGTCCGCTGCGCAAAGGTTTCACGGAATATGTATTACGTGTCGGTGAAGCCCGACTGATCAACAAAGAGCTTTCTGACTTGTTAGTGGCGCAGGGCGAAGTGATCCGTCTGGTGCAAGACAACGGTGGCAGTCCGCTGCCACACGCCACCAGCTGGTTAGGGGCGCCGCTGTTAATTGAACAACAGGCTTTAGGTGTGATCGCCGTACAGTCCTATCATCAGGATTATATTTATGGTGATAACGAACTGAATATTTTGCGTTTTGTCTCGCAACATATCGCGGTGGCAATTCAGCGCCGTCTGAACACCGAACAGCAAAAACTGCATCAGGAAGATCTGGAACGTAAAATCTTTGAACGCACCCGTGAACTGCGCCAGACCAATTTGTTTTTGCGTCTACAGGTGGAAGAACGGAAAAAAGCCGAAGAAAAGTTATTCCATGAGGCCAATCATGATGCGTTAACCGGTCTCGCCAACCGGCAGATGTTCATGCTGCAGTTAAAACAAAAGTTTGCTTTGCGTAATCGCGAATCTAATCTCAAGTTTGCTTTGTTATTCATCGATTTAGACCGGTTTAAACTGATCAACGACACGATGGGACATCATGCCGGTGACGCCTTCTTAATTGAGATCAGCAAACGTCTATTACTGACAGTCCGTGAGCATGATTTGGTCGCACGCCTGGGGGGCGATGAATTTGTCGTGTTGCTGACCCAGTTACAGCAAGAAGCCGATGCAGAAGATGTCGCTGATCGCATCATCGAAGCGGTGCGTCAGCCGATGGTATTACAGGGACAAAGTTTGTATTCCGGCGCCTCGATCGGTATCGCGCATTATGATGCCAGTTACACCAATGCCGACGGTATGCTGCGGGATGCAGATGCAGCGATGTATCAGGCGAAATCTTTAGGCCGGAATCGTTTCGTGATTTTTACCGAATCGATGCGCCAGCAATTATTGCAAGAGTTGTCATTAGAACAGGCGCTGCATCAGGCTGTAAACGAACAGCAGTTTTCTGTCGCCTACGACCCCATTATCTGCAGTGAAAAACATCATACGTTGGGTTACGCCGCCCGAATGCAATGGCAGCACCCCCAGTTAGGGTGGCAGCAGGATTTTTGTCAGCAAGCCGCACAGGCGGGTGTGCTGGCTCAAATTGAACTGCAACTGTTACAGCAAATCCTGGAGTTACTCAGTAGCCAGCCGCAACCGGCAGTGATTTGTTTACCACTGTGTGTACAGCACCTGACTCATCCGGTGCAGTTTGACCGTTTGCAAAAATTGCTCGCGGCCCGACCGCAGGTTCTGCATCGGTTGAGCCTGGGGTTTGCCGAATATGAGTTGATGAAACTGAATAATACCGCGCTGAGTTATCTGCATAATCTGAAACGGTTAGGAGTGCGGCTGACGTTAGAAAACTTCGGCGCAGATATGATGCCGCTTGGTTTGCTGACCGGTTATCCGTTTGATTTTGTCCGCTTAGAAGCCAGTTTTTGTCGTAGTCTGCTGCGCCAGACACAGAAACGTCAATTGCTGGATTTGCTGATCACTTTGGCGCAAAACTACAAATTCCGCATGATTGCCGACGGCATTGATGATCACGCTGTGCGTGAACTGTTGGTCAATGCCGGTTGTTGTTACCTGCAAGGCCAGTTGGTAAAACAGTTACAGCCTTCGCAGCAGGAAGAATCAGTCTTTCTTCAGCAGCTGGCGTAACCGGTCCAGATGCGCCAGGCCGGTTTGCTGGCGCTGTTCCTCTGTTTTCACGGGTGCCGCTTTCGCCCATTCCAAATCATCCTGCGGTAACTCATCGAGAAACCGGCTTGGTTCTGGTTTGATCACTTCACCATATTGCCGCCGTTCGCGGGCATAGGTAAAAATCAGTTCACGTTGGGCACGGGTGATACCCACATAAGCCAACCGGCGTTCTTCCTCGACATTATCTTCGTCAATGCTGGTCTGGTGCGGCAAAATGCCCTCTTCCATGCCAACCATAAAGACATAAGGAAATTCCAGACCTTTGGAGGCATGCAACGTCAGCAGCTGCACCTGATCGGCGTCATCCTGCTGTTCCTGCCGCTCCATCATGTCGCGTAGTGTCAGTTTGGTCACAACTTCGGCGAGCGTCATCGGCTCGTGTTCTTCGTCACCTTTGAGCATCTCGGTGATCCAGCGAAACAGCTCGTTGACGTTTTTCAATGCCATTTCTGCAGCTTTGGTACTGGCACTGGTTTCAAACAGATAGGCTTCGTACTGACTTTGGCGGATCAAATCCCGTACCGCTTCTGCCGGTTCAGCACGGACCGCGTTATCAGCCAGCGCGACTATCCAGTTGGCAAAATGGCGCACACAAGCGAGGCTTTTCGCGGACAGCTCGTCCGACAGTTCCGGTGCACAGCAGGCGTCAAACAAGCTGATATGCAGTTGATTGGCGAGGCTACCGATTTTCTCCAGCGTTGCCGCGCCAATTTCGCGTTTGGGGGTGTTGATGATCCGCAGCAGCGCATTATCGTCATCCTGATTCACCAGCAGGCGCAGGTAAGCCATGATGTCTTTGATTTCACTACGGGAAAAAAACGACGTACCACCGGAAATCTTGTATGGGATACGGTTGGTCATCAGCGCTTTTTCGAACACACGGGCCTGATGGTTGCCGCGATACAAAATGGCATAGTCACGGTACTGGCTGCGGTTTAAAAACCGGTGCGAAATGATTTCGGCCACCACTTTTTCCGCTTCGTCTTCTTCGTTGCGCGTTGGTAATACTTTCAATGGCACGCCATAACCCAATTCACTGAACAGCGCTTTGTCATATTCATGCGGGTTGTTGGCAATCAAAATATTAGCGGCCTTCAGAATGCGCTCGCAGGAACGGTAATTCTGCTCCAGTTTAATCACCCGCAGATTGGGGAAGTCTTTGCCAAGTAACACCAGATTCTGCGGTTTGGCGCCGCGCCAGGAGTAAATCGACTGGTCATCGTCACCCACCACGGTAAAGCGCTGACGTTCGCCCACCAGCCATTTCACCAGTTCGTACTGACTGGTATTGGTGTCCTGATATTCGTCGACCAATAAATAGTGGATCTTCTGTTGCCAGCGTGTCCGTACTTCGGGATTTGACGCAAACAACAAAGTCGGCACCATAATCAGGTCGTCAAAATCCAGTGCGTTGTAGGCGCGCAGTTGCTGGGCATATTGCGCATAGATGTTGGCAAAACTAATTGACTGCGCGTCAGTTGCGCGTGCCAGCGCTTGCTGCGGCAGCATTAAATCGTTCTTCCAGCTGGAGATTTTACTTTGCAGGGCGCGCAGTAAATCTTTGTCGCCGAGTAGTTCGTTTTCTGTCAGTTCTTTCAGCAGTGCCATGCTGTCCTGATCATCGAACAAAGTGAAATTGGCTTTATAACCAATGGCTTTATGTTCTTTTTTGATGATCTCAAGGCCCAGCGTGTGGAAGGTCGATACGGTCAGGCCGCGTAATTTGGTTCGGTCGAGCGTATGCCCAATCCGCTCTTTCATCTCGCGGGCGGCTTTATTGGTAAATGTAACCGCCGCGATATGCCGGGCCGGCATCTCGCACTCTTCAATCAGATAAGCAATTTTATTGGTGATCACCCGGGTCTTCCCCGAGCCGGCGCCAGCCAGTACCAGACAAGGGCCGGCGATATATTTCACCGCGTCATTTTGTTGCGTATTCAGTTTCATCAGAGTTTTCAGTCACAAAAAGCCGGGTGGTCCGGTCAGGCGCCGCTCGTCGCAGGCAGATGGCGCTTTGGTGGTCGCGCAAGAGGGCGTTAGTGTAGCCCAAAGCAGACAGCATCAGAAGATCCGGCATTTTAATTCAGCGCGCCAGCCTTGAAAAAACAGTCGCCAGCGCCATGTACAGCCCTTACACTGAGGCTTCAATCACGACCTCAGTTCAGGGAGTCTGACATGCTGGATCCGAAAAAAATTGAAGACATTGCGCGCCAGATTGGCGCCTCTATTCCACCAAAATTCCGTGAAGTGGCCGACGATGTCGAAGCCAAGGTCAAAGCAGTACTGCAGGCCAAACTGAGTTCGCTGGATTTTGTCTCGCGGGAAGAATTTGACGTCCAACGCCAGGTGTTATTGCGCACCCGCGAAAAACTCGAAGCGCTGGAACTGCAGGTCCAACAACTGCTGGCTGCTCAAGCCGCTGATAAAACTGAATAAGGAGCTATCGTGGACGATTTTGACCTGGATTTAGATCATCTGGATTTTGATGCTGCTGCAGAAAACAACGCGGCAAAATTGGCCGCAGCAGATGCAGCTGCCGCGGCGGCAGAAGCGTTACCGGACGAAGACGACTGTGCCGGCGGCGCCTGTAAAATCTGACCCGCTCCCAAGGCTAGTCACCGCGCTGGCCTGCAGCCTACTGCCAGGCTGGTCAGCGCCGGGCCTTGCTGCCACGGCAGACTGGCAGCGGATCCACAGCCCGCAACTGCAATACGATCTGCAATATCAGGCGGTGCCAAGCCCCGGTTATCAACCGGGTGATCCGGTGCTTTATGTCACCGACGGCGCCTGGTACGCCGATCCGGGCCAACTGCCTGAGCTGATCCAGCAACTGCGTCATGCCGGCAAGATCCGGCCTTTGTTATTGGTACTGGTGGATGCACGGGATCCGGCGGATTTATCCGTCAACCGACGTCATCAGCAATTTATGTGTAATCAGCAGTATGCGGCGTTTTTCCGCGATACCTTGTTACCCGCAGTGCAACAACAATATCAGCCATCGACTGCACGAACAGACCGGGTGATCCTTGGTTTGTCCTTCGGCGCTATTAATGCCGCCTGTTTTGGCCTGTTGCTGCCTAATCAGTTTGGCAACCTTGCGATGCAATCGCCCGGCAATAAAGACCATCTGGCGGTACTAACCAAACTCTATCAACAACAGCCGTTGCTGCCACTGAAGATGTCGTTGTCCTTTGGTACCCTGAACGATAATCTCGGCGCCGGCCGCAAATTCCATCAGATTTTGCAGCAAAAAGGTTATGCCGTGGCCTACCAGGAAGTGCGTTTTGGCCATAACTGGCACAACTGGCAACCTTTATTGGATGACGTCCTGCTGCACTTTTTTCCCGCAACATCGACGCCATCGACGGGTGGCTAATCGCATTTAACGATTACATATATTTATTTATATCATTTTTTAAATTCATGTGGTGACCCTAAGCTGATCAGGCAGGAAAGAGCTGACTCAGACAGAGGACCACAACATGTACAAAAAAACGTTAGTCGCGTTAGCGATACTCACTCAGATAAGCGGTAGTTTCGCCCTCCAAGCGCAAACTCTGACCAAAGACAACGGCGCACCGGTCGGTGATAACCAGAATTCCATCACTGCAGGTCCAAACGGCAGCACGCTGCTGCAAGACGTACATTTAATCCAGAAATTACAGCGCTTTGCCCGTGAGCGGATCCCTGAGCGAGTGGTCCATGCCCGCGGCACCGGTGCCCATGGCGAGTTTGTTGTCAGTCAGGCTATTCCGGATTTAACCATCGCCAGTCTGTTTGCACAGGCCGGGAAAAAGACACCGGTGTTTGTACGCTTCTCGACCGTGATCCACGGCAACCACAGCCCGGAAACCCTGCGCGACCCGCGTGGTTTTGCCACTAAGTTTTATACCGATCAGGGCAACTGGGATTTAGTCGGAAATAACCTGCCGGTGTTTTTTATCCGCGATGCGATCAAGTTCCCGGACATGGTGCATTCGCTGAAACCGTCACCGATTGACAACATGCAAGACCCGAATCGCGTCTTTGATTTTATGTCGCAAGACCCGGCCTCGACCCACATGCTGACGCAAGTGTATTCAGACCTTGGTACGCCAGCGAGCTATCGTGAAATGGATGGCTTTGGTGTTCACGCATTTAAATTCATCAATGCCAAAGGCGAGACGACTTATGTCAAGTTCCAGTGGAAATCACAGCAGGGCATCAAGAGCCTGAATGCGGATCAGGTTGCCAAAGTACAAAGCATGGACTTTAACCATCTAACGCGGGACTTGTATAAAGAAATCAATGCCGGCAATTTCCCGAAATGGGACCTTTACGTGCAAACACTGAAGCCGGAGCAGCTGGATGACTTCAGTTTTAACCCGCTGGACGCGACCAAAGTGTGGCCGGGTGTGGCAGAGACCAAAGTCGGCACCATGACGTTGAACCGGATGCCGGATAACTTCTTCCAGGAAACGGAGCAGGCCGCATTTGCGCCAGCCAATCTGGTGCCAGGCATTGAGCCGTCGGAAGACCGTCTGTTGCAAGGCCGTGTATTCAGTTACAGCGACACGCAAATGTATCGCCTTGGTGCCAACCATCAGCAATTGCCGATTAACCGGCCACTGGTTGCTGTCAACAGCAACAATCAAGACGGTGCGATGAACTATGGCAACACCAAATCGAATGTGAACTACGAACCGACCAGTATCGAGCCAAAACCAGCACTGGCAGCGGCCCGCGCTGTGGCCACGCCGCTGTCGGGCACTGTGCAGCAGCAAATCATCGCCAAGACTGACAATTTCAGTCAGGCCGGCGACTTCTACCGCCAGTTGGACAAAACCGCGCAGCAGAACCTGGTACGCAATCTGGCCGGTGATTTAGGTGCGGTGCGCGATAGCAACACCAAACACAAAATGCTGGCGCATTTTTACAAGGCGGATGTGAACTACGGCACTGCGCTGACCAAAGCGGTCAAAGGCGATATCAAGACCGTCAAAGCTGTGGCGGCAACGCTGTAAACAGGTGGTCCGGTCCCGTCACAGGCCGGAGTGCCGGGACCTTCTGAGTGTTTAAGTCCTGCGGGGCCCTTTGGCTCCTTCCTGCAATTAGGGTTGGGCTTCGCAGGCATTTTATGGACAGAACAGCTCCGGGAGATTTCAGATGAAAACAAAACGACAGCTGGCCGCAGCATTATTCGTG
>JACCEE010806027.1_pt1 | contig 12056 bp, 14 predicted proteins | sample 7449931 | NCBI WGS metagenome assembly JACCEE01 (sample SAMN15323457, study PRJNA562643) | freshwater metagenome | isolation source: river surface water | place: USA:Blue River Watershed | collected 2017-08-19 | reverse complement strand
TGACGCAAGACGAAATGGCCGTAAAAATGCCGTCATACCCCAGTTTATGCATTCCCATTGTAAGTGCGTCGGTAAACAAGGAGTTTGTAGAAAATATATTTAATCGCATTGGCCTCGGTAAAGTGGCACGCGTGGATGTGCTGTCGCGCACCAATTTCAAAACAAATGTACAGTACAATCGCGTATTCATACACTTTGACAGGTGGAACATAGAAAATGAAAGCATTCAGAAATTGCGGACACGGGTAATCAACGGCGGACATATAAAAATCGTGTATGATAATCCGTGGTTTTGGAAATGCTCGGCTAGTAGATATAGCAACACCGGCGGAAATTCAACACACAACTCCAAGTCTTGCGGCGGTGGTCCTTCGCACGCATTAATGGCGGCGGTTGCTTTATCATAATCCATTCCATAAAACTAACCCCCATAAAACCAACCCTCTAACGCCCATAACCCCTATAAACCCAAACCAAAACAAAAATAAAACCACAAATATATAATACGCATAACTATGTCCGAAACAAAATTATTTTCATACAATTTTCATATATACGCCGCAATCGTGGAATCGTGTCCAATATCGCAGGAATACATTCACGTTCGCAATCCATCCACCAAAACGCTCACCATAAAAGCGAAAACGGCAATGCGCCTGGGCGAGTATATGTATAAAAATAAAACCATGGATTACCCCTTGGTCACACAACTAATTTTTAATATAGGGCAACAGTTGCGCAATTTAGATGAACTCGGCTTTGGTATTCCGTATTTCAGTTTGGATGATATTGTTGTATTTACAATGCCGAATGAGGTGTGTGAATTCGCCTTTTTAAATGAAACCAAGTTGTTTGAATTCATAGACGAAGATGAAAATATGGCGGAAACATTCACCGCATTGACCGACCCGAACGAATACTTGTATGTGGACACGCCAATGAACGACACCAAAACCAGCAAAAACACGCAATTCATCTCTCTGGAAATGAAACCCCACCTGGGAAAATTACCGTTTTACATCCATTATAAATCGGCGTTTTATAGTTTCGGAATGCTGGTGCTTCATTGTTTGGGTCTGGAACCCACCCTGGCCGCCGCCAACGCCGCAATTCACGGCACCGGAGCGTATTGGTTTGTAAAAAGATGCATGGAAACCACCCCCGAAGAACGGCGGTTTCATTATTTGGGTTGATTTTGATTTGGCGGCTGATTTTTATTTGGCGACTGATTTTGATTTGGCGGCTGATTTTGATTTGGCGACTGATTTTTATTTGGCGACTGATTTTGATTTGGCGACTGAATAATGTGTATATATAATATTTCGTTATACATACACATACACTACACAATTCTATTATAATTTGGTGTGGTTTTGGTGTGGTTTTGGTTTTGGTCTAATACGCCCCCGCAGCCCTTGCTTCCTCTATGGTATGAAACACCACGTCGCACCCGTTGTGCACCATATACATCGGAAAATGCGCCTTATTCTTCGGCGTGGGCAAGCAATTCACCCTGGCAACACCGCCCGCCGTGATATACTCACCTTGCGACACCGCCGATTTTTGAAACTTGGTGGTCGGCCTAAACCCAATCTTGGTGCGCCCAATATAATACACGCACTTGCAATTCGCGGTGGTTGCGGGTTGCGTGACCGGCCCCGTTTTTGTTGTGTTGCACTTGGAATATGCCGTGTTTTGTTTAAATGCCCCCGCCGCGTTCGTCAATTTGCGCAAATACTCCGACTGCGTGTTTGACGGCAGCCCCGACACCAAGTTTGTTTTCACCCAGTGTCGCGGATACGCCCCGCCGTGTATCCACTTGTATTTTGTATCAATCATGCCGGCATTGTTTTTGGATGACCGCTTAATAATGCTGCTGTCATTGGCGGAGCAAGTGCCGGAATTATAAATGGTGACGGGGTATTTTCCGGCGTGGCCGCCGTGTCCCACCGGCTCGGTTCCACGAAAACGGGTGCGGGTGGTGCTGCCAATCAACGAAAAACGCCCCACGCCGCCAATGTTGCGATACCCGCCATTCAATGAAAACCCGTGTGGCGCCGCCTTTTCCCCCGATATATTTGCGATTCGTGGATTGCTGGCGTGGGCTTTCTTCTTCAATACGGCGAGAGACATCTTTATTTAATTATTTATTATTAGGTTTGTTAGTTTTGGTATTGTGTATAGATATATGATATATTATTTTACTACATTATTTTACCGCATTATTTTTCAGTAAAACACGGCTTAAACACAACTCGCAAATCTTATTATCGCAAATTTATTCCCTTATTCCCTTATTCCCTTATTCCCTTATTCCCTTATTCAATTATTCCATTAATCCCAATGAGCGAAACCACGCCGTTTATCACGCCCACCCCCATATATAACTACCCCAAATACGAGATTCATATGTATATTGCCGCAAATCGGGACGACCCCGCCTGGATGGAAAGATACCAAGAGAAAATCGTTCAACACAACACGAAAGTTTTGCTGCCACATGCCGACTCCGGGTTTGATTTATTTATGCCGGTGGATGGCGCGTCATATGGATACGGAACCACTATGTCGGACATGCCAGAAGCGGCACGGGCGCTGCATCTTGGCGTGAAATGCACCGCCGTTGAAATCCAGCACGGCCACGTGCTTGACACCGCCACGTCCACCGATTACGCCCTTAAATATGTAGAGAAGTTGTGGGTCCGGCCTAGCGGGTTTTATTTGTATCCCCGGTCCAGCATTTCAAAAACGTCGCTGCGTTTAGCGAATTCGGTGGGGATTATTGACTCGGGGTATCGCGGCGAATTGATTGCCGCGGTGGATACAATTCTGCGGTGCGAAGACCCTTGGACAATGTGGAAACGGGCGTTAGGGGATATTAAGAAATATGACCGACTTTTTCAAATTTGTGCGCCAGATTTATCGCCGTTTTTTATTCGGTTGGTGAATGAGGAAAGTGAGTTGGGCGGGTCAAGTCGGGGGAGCGGCGGATTTGGGTCAACCGGGCGCTGATTGAATTACAAAAAATTATTTGCTTTGTATAGTTTATATAATAATTTAAATGGCAGCACCAGATGCAGAAAAGAAAGGAAATTCACTAGAAGAGATACAAAAGGCAGTAAATGAACATCTGGCTTCTTGTAGTGATTCTAAGTATATTATTTCAGTGACATTAAAAGAAAAAGAAGAAGAAGAAGTAGCAGCACCAGTAACAACAGAAGAACAAGGACCAAAAGAAACAAACGGTGGAAAACGAAATAAACGAAAAACTCGTAGCAAACGCTCGGCCAGAAAAAGTCATAAATCTAGAAGAGTATTTGGTGGGAAGCGTAAGTAATAAAACACAAATAATAAGACATAATAAAAAGCAAATATTTGGAGAAAAAATATTTGCTTTGTATAGTTTATATAATATACAAAACAAATGGTTTCTAAGCGGCGAAGTATAAAACGGCAAAGACGGCAAAGACAACAGAGGGCGTATACGGTTAAAGGAGGAGAGAATCTTTGGTTGAGTAAAATAAAAACCATATTAAATACGTTTAGAGCACAAGAGGAGCAAAATATTGATACTATTAAACTTCTTAATTCTTCTGAACAAAGTAATAGTTTTGATGATGTTGGTAGTTTTATATATAATGGACAAACGTATAATTATCACTTTAATACTACGACTGGATTAATAAAAATTTTGAATTCCAACCAAACTGATGCGCTTTGTTATATTGTGTTATATAATGATAATGTAGTACGAGTAGTTGGGGTAAATCTATATGAAAACATTATAAAGGACCCCAGAACTATTTTAAAACAAGAAATAGAAAATACAAATATAGAGAATATTTTTGTTCAAGCATTTACTTATACTAATGATAAAAAAACAAAATTAAAATTTATAAAAACTAGTGATAAAGAATCTTCATTTGGTACATTGAAAGAATTTTTAATTTATCTTGAAAAACAATATAAATCATCAGAACAGGTTACAATAAATGAGGATGATGTTATACCTTCTGGAACTGGAAATCCACCGGTTAGTTCTACTAAATATAATGCTAATGAATTAATTCAATTAAGTAAAACCTTAACAGAAGCATTAAAATGCGTAAAAATACCGTATGATGATACCAGAAATATTGTAATTAAAAATGTTGTTTTATCCGGGCCAACAACTGGCGGAAAAAGTCGTCGTAAAATATCTACACGCCAAATACGGAATATAATAGAAAATAGTATTAAATTTGGGGGGAATAGGGATAGGGATGGTGATAAAACCCCGATGTATCCGCCGTATCCAGCAAAAGCACCCTCAGGCCCACCACGCCAAAGATCACAAACAGTAATAAACCCAGTACAAGAACAACCAGTACAAGAACAACCAGTACAAGAACAACCAGTACAAGAACAACCAGTACAAGAACAACCAGTACAAGAACAACTAGAACAAGAAAAACTAAAACAACTACAAAAAAAACAAGAAGAACAAGAAAAACAAATACAAACTGAAATAAATAATAATATTAGAAATATAACATTACCAAATGGGTTAAAGATAAAACACCTAGACATAGGGTTTGAACCTATACTACCAGGTAGTGGAAGTGTCGGCGGCAAATCAACCCGCCGTCGTCGTCAAACTCGTATGAAAACCCGAAAGCAATATAAATCACGAAATTAAGACATTTTTATACACCGTTGAAGAATTAAATCCGCACAGCGGATATAACCTTCAACAGAGATACCAATAGCGATTTCAAATATTCGCTGGTATAAAATATTTATCTAATATAGTAAAAAATACTATAATAGATAAAAATGAATAATGACAATCCAAGTAATTTAATTCCGCCCGCAGTAGCGGCACTGGCAACAGTCGTAAATGCGGCGTCAAATAAAGAAGCGCAATCGCAATCGCAATCGCAAGAAGGAACAGCACCAGTATCAGCAGCACAAAATCTAGCACCAGTATCAGCAGCAGCCACACAAGTAGCACCAGTATCAGCAGCACAAAATCCAGTATCATCAGCACCCGCACAAGTAGTACCAGTATCATCAGCAGCACCAGCACAAAATCTAGCACCAACAGCAGCATCAGCAGTAATAGCAGCATCAGCGCCAGTAATAGCAGCACAAGCAGCACAAAAGCTAGCACAAAATCCAGCAGGACAAAATCTAGCAGCACCAGCACCAGTAATAGCACAAAATCTAACACCAGTACCAACACCAGTACCAACACCAGTACCAACAGCAGCATCAGCAGCATCAAATAACCCTCTTCCTCAACCCCCTCAACCCCCAAAAATAAACCAAGATACCATAAAAAATGCGATAAATAATTCTCTTACAAAATATCCATTAGAAATCTCCGATGAAAACGGGGAAAAATATAAAATGATAATATCTTCTGATTTTTCTAAGTTAGACCCAGTTTTTCCATCAACCGCAACCGAGTTATTCCAAACCAAAATATCTAAGATACAAAAAGCAATTAATGATGCTGTGTCGTGTATCAATATGGAACCAAAATTATATATGAAGGTTACTGTACAAGAAGCAAATCAAAGCGGTGGCAGTGGCAGTAGCAGTAGCAGTAGCAGTAGCGGTGTCGGTGGCAATAAGAAAATGCGTCAAACTAAGAAAATGAAAAAACGCAAACACTGAAAAAAAAATGGTTTTACTACTACACTACACAACTTATTTAGACCCGAATATTTTCAAAAAACTTCCGCATCAATTCTCTCTTCAAATCTTGTTTCGCCTTGGCTTGATTATCCAATGTCATAAGCCGTATCTCTCTTTTATATGACCGAGAATGCGTATCGTTCATATAAAACCGAAAAACCCTTACCTGTCTTTCTTGTCCAAACCGGTGTGCCCTTGCGACGGCTTGGTCTTCTACTGCCGGGTTCCAATGCGGACTTACGAAATACACGTGATTGTATTGTTGCAAATTCAGTCCTTCACAGCAAGTCTTTATTTGAAGCACCAGGATTGAGGGAGACGCGGCCATAATCGCATCGCGCTCGCTTGCCTTTATCCGGCCGTCAATGTATGCGACGGATATGTCTCTGGGCAGTCCGGAGACAATGGTGTCAATTTCATCTCGGAAATGACAAAACACCAGCGCCTTGTTTTCGGGGTCTTCGTTGTATTGCTGTATAAGGGTTTCTGTAACACATGCCACCTTGCTTTTTGACGCGATTCCCGTTGTAACGACATTTCTTGCCGAGGCTTCTATGTCTTGGTTATCTTGGTTATCTTGGTTATCGTGGTTATCTTGATGGATGTCTTGTTGTTGAATGTCTTCATTATCTTTGGTTTTTTTCACGATTTCAACGAGGGTGTCTTGAACGTAATCATCCCATTTTTGTTTGGCAATCATTTTTGGAAGCACGCACATTTGGCGTTGTTTTAATAGCAACGGTAATATCATGTCCTTCGTACAACAGTTTTGCCGCATTATTGCCAAGACATCGGTTATTTCTTCTTCGCAGTCATTTGTCCAGTTTAGTTGCGTGGAATTTACGCAAATCGGGTTCAATTGTAGCCCGACCTCTTCTTTTGTGCGGCGAAGAACAATGCGATGACATATGTTGTCCTTTTTGTCCTTTACTCCCTTTACTCCGTTTGCTCCCTTTACTTCCTCCTCTACTCCGTTTGCTCCGTTTAACAATGACATCAGTGAATACAAATCTCTCATTGAATTTTGAATAGGGGTTCCGGTAACCATCCAAACGTGTTTAGCCTTCTTACAAAGATTGATACACCCTTGGTGTTTTTTGGTTTTAGAATTGCGAAGATGATGGGCTTCGTCAAATATGACGCGGTCCGGTACATACGACTCCAATGACACGGTTTCGTGATGGGCGTCGTGTTTGCGGCGGTTTTTATTCATATACATATACGCCAATATGCCGTAGGTGGTAATAACAATCGGCGACCGTTGAAGCAATTCATTTGTGATTGTTTTCCGGTTTTGTCCGGCAAACACCAGCGGCATAAACCCGGTAGTGGTTTCTATTTGCTTTATCCACTGCTTTACCAGGGCGGGCGGCAATACAATGAGGGTGTGGGGTTTGGGATTGGATAGAATCAAGCCAATCATCATTATTGTTTTGCCGAGTCCCATTTCGTCTGCCACGATGCCACCAAGTGGCCCGTTTACCACCGGTTCGTTATTTACCTCAGGTTCGTTATTTACCACCGGTTCGTTATTTACCACCGGTTCGTTATTTACCACCGGTTCGTTATTTACCCCCGTATTCCCCTCCCCTAATCCCAATTCTCTTGATAAACAGAATTTTACACCGGCGTCTTGATATGCCTTTTGCTCCAATCGGGCGTATGAGATGTATGATGAAAACCGCCGCATACATTGTTCTAAACGTGTATCTATTGTCTTGGAACGTTTTACCTTTATGATTATCTTGGTCTTGGTGTAGGGTTCTGATGTTGCGGTTGTTGTTGCGGTTGCGGTTGTTGTTGCTGTTGCGGTTGTTGTTGCGGTTGCGGTTGTTGTTCTTGAAAAATTGATGTGTTCCATTGTTATTGGTATCATTGTTATTGAGTTATTCGCTGTTTATAAGCAATTCAATTTTTTTGGAATACCAGTGATTTGCGGTGTATCATAAAAAAATTGATAAATTTATTACGCAGGAGTATATAGGCAAACCCCGACGCAATTTTTCAAATGGAATTACAGCAACAACAACAACCGCAACAACCGCAACAACAACAACGACAGACCCATGCCCAAGACATACTCGCAGCAACAACAGACCACGCAACAAAAACCATCAAGGTCAAGCATTTGTGCAGTAAATTGCTTGCCTCATACAGAGACATATTACTGGCAATCAAAAACGACGCGCCCAATCTAGCCCACAGCCCCACGTATGTGAAAACCCGAGCCATTATTGAAAAAAACCGAAAACGGCGTGCGGGTGTGGATTTAGGCTCGGAAAACGCCGACATCCTTTCAGAACCCAGCACACCAACCTTCCTGCGCGGTATATCGCACCTCCTACCGCAAAAGAAACGAAAACTAGGAAAACTGGTGTATCATTGTAATGATTTGATAGCCCCTCCCATTTCACACGATTTAATCATATACGGCGAAATTCTCCCCGACACCCGCGTGATTTATTACGCCAATTATTTGAAATGCTTGGACCCCGAAAACATATTGCCGTCCAAAACAAATGTGCTGGGGATTTCATTGGACTTGATTTTGGACCCGCTGACGGAGCGGAATTTCGCGAATACGCTGGATTTAATAACAGCCATTAAAGTGACGCTGAGAGAAGAACACGCAATTTGACCATTTGATGGAAAACCGACATAAAAATAAAATAATGGATTATTATAGTGTTAAAACATTAGGAAGGAAACAAAGGAAATGGGGGCAAAGAAAAAACAAGCATCAAAGCCGGCCACCGATACTACTACTACTACTACAATAACGCCGGATGATGTCGTGATTTCGGCGGCACAAGAGGAATTACAGCAACTGCAACAATCGCCTGATACTACTACCGATTCGGATGACGCCGATTCCAATTACGGAGTGTTGTCGGATTCGGAGGAAGGAACACGGTCGCTTGTTTCGTCGCCGTTGCCGGTCATTGTTGAAGTAGAAGATGAACAAGTCGTGAAAATAGAAAAGGCCATATCGGAGGCAGTTGCCAAGGTGGTTGCCGGTAAAGCAGATGCCGCGGACAAAGGCACGAGTGTAAGTACGAGTGAAAGTGCGAGTGAGAATAAAGGCACGAGTGAGGACAAAACCACGAGTGAAAGTACGAGTGAGAATAAAGGCACGAATGAAAGCACGAGTGAGGACAAAACCACGAGTGAAAGTAAGAGCGAGGACAAAGACAAGAGTGAGGACAAAACCATGAGTGAAAGTGCGAGTGAAAGTGCGAGTGAAAGTAAGAGCGAGGACAAAGGCACGAATGAAAATAAAGACACGAGTGAGGACAAAAGCCCGTCCGAAACCCATATTTTATTAAATAAAACCCCGTTTGAAATTTTTGACAAAGACCTTCGTTCGGCAGGAGTAATCACGGATTCTAAACCCGTTATTGATTACAACAATTTTATTAAAGTAATATTAATCGCAATGAATAAAAATGTGGATTTAAATGTTATTGAAATCGCCGTCCATAAATATGCGGAAAATGACCACGTAAAAAGGGTGTGCGGAGAGATGATTTCTACCGGCATTGTTGCGCATATGATGGAGGCCATTACCGCGTTTAATACCAATCAAAAAACTGAAAAGCAAGAAAAAGAAAAGAAGCCGGACATAAAGAAGCGCATTGTTGTCCCCGGCGGCATAACGGTTCCCAAAGAAGACGCCGCCTCCCCAGAAACCCCGGTTCAACGAAAGCCTTTTTTTACGCGATTGTGCAAGTTGTGCTGGTGCGGGCGCAAAAAGAAGGACGCAGAAATGCTGGTTCATGAAGAATGAAGAAGGCGTTTGGAGGGGACCGCCGAACAGAAATAAAAAGACACAAACAAATCGGTATAAAGATAATTTTTTGAATAAAAATAAGTATAATGAACCATTTATTTTCATTTCTTTTATCTCTTTCTCTTCTTTATAGCACTGCCGACGCAGTAACCTTGTTTGTATATAATGACACAGCGTGTGCATCCTCAAATCTAGTATCATCCAGTTATTATGAAGTAAATGTATGTCGTGATATTTCGCAAGGAGGTGTAAGTGGTTCTATGCTACCCATTTCTTGTAATTCAACACACGCCTCTGCCAGTGTATATTTTGGAACATCAAATTGTTCGGGAACACCTTTTTCAACTAATACAGACCCCGTTTTAACTTGTTTTAACGACCAGGGAACATACAGTAAGATATCTTGTTCAAATTCTAGTTCTCCACCGCCGTCCCCTCCTCCCACTACATCTGCCCCACACCCCGTATCATCTTCTGCTGCTTCTCTTTATGTTGTAGAATTATCTTGTGTATTTTTTTGTGTCGCATCTTTAATCTTTTTCTAAATCAATCAATGAAGTGTCATTAAATATGTCGTTTTGTTAAGTGCCGATAATATTTCATCGCGGATATTTAACAAATCGGAACTCAGCGTCTGGTCCAGTTTGTCAGTGATGTTAATCAAATACACTTTGTATTCTTCCAGTTTTTGCTTGAATTGCTCGGGGCGTGAAAAATCGTGTATTTTAATGCTGCCGACCTGCGTCAAATTAAAACGGGTGGGGGCTTTTCCCAGCATCGCCTCCACAAATTCATCCACATACTTGTTTAATGATTCGTACAGTTCGTCCGTCGCTTTGTGAATGGGGAACGACGCCGTGTGCCAGTGGAACAATTTCACCGTGTTTAGCATTTCAATAAATTTCAATACAACTTCTTCTTCAAAATTGTGGACATACCCCTTTCTAGATGACCGTCTAGTATTACTTTGTTTTCTGGTTTTACTTTTACGGTTGAATGTAAACATTGATTTTTTGTTTAAGGTTTGTGGTTTATGTTATATATTATGAAATGAATAATTATATATAACAACGCGGAAAATTAGGATTGGTTTCAGGTTCTCACCCCAATATAATAGAATGTCCTATCTCTAAATAGGTTTTTATTGTAAAATGTAAAAAAAATGTAAAATAAAATAGTTGTAAAAAAGCGAAAACAACTATTTTACACCGTTGAAGAATTGAAATATTCGCTGGTATGCTCCATGCGGGAGTTGAACCCGCCCTAACGGCTCATAAGACCGTTTTGCTAACCGATACAACAATGGAGCGTTTCATAAAAATGGTGGGAATAAGTCGTGGGTTGTGTATGACTTTATATTCGTATGACTTATTCTCCGGTTATTGGTTTTATCCTTTTGGTTTATCCTTTTGGTTAATAGTTATTGGTTGGTGGTAAAATGCGACATATCTTACTAAATTATTCGTGTTATGTGTGGCGCAAGATAATGCCGTGGTGTCATACACACCCACCATAACACTGGTGGTGGCTTTATATTATTTTTTTGTGCGGTTTTTATGCGTCTTCTTCATCATCTTCTTCATATCCCGTGTTTAATAACGCAAGTATTTTCTTCTTTTCAATCGTGGTTAAATCCAACAATTCATAATTTTCATCAATTAATTCGGGATTACACAACACATGGCACACCGTGGCCAGTAATATGTGGCCCTTATTGTTATACGGAATATTTAGAAACAGCGTCATAATTTGTTGTGTGGATTTATCGGGGTCTTCAAGAAAGCCCCAGAAATGCCCGAGATAGGCAACCAATAACCGATACATCCGCACCACGCTTTTTGTGCCGTCCGGTTTTCGCCATTCACGCATAATATACACCGCAATGTTCTTCATTTTAAACGCCCGAATGGACCGCAAAAACCCGATGTAATTGTAATACTCTTCGGTATCTTGCTGGTCTTTCTGGTCTTGTTGGTCTTGATTAGACGTCGCAGTCGCATAAATACGGGATTTATCCATCACCAACTTCACCCATTTTGGAGGTGGCGTGGGAAATATGGTGGTAAGGCTTGCGCCAGGCGCATCGGCATAATCCGTCAATTCTTTCACTTCATATGAAATGTATTCCGTCTTGTTTCGCTGTATCATATTTTTAATCATTTCGCAGCACCCCAGCAAAATGGCGGTTGCGGATTGGGGCGGCGACGCCCGATTCACCAAGCACACAATGTCGTTTTGTTTGGTAAAGATGTAGTCTTCCAATTTAGGATTATACGGCGTAAAATTCATATAGTACGCATACCATATTGCGTCAAACAGGGAAAGCATGTTTTCGGTTGCTTGAAACACTTCGTGAATGATGGTTGCGGTGGCGGTTGCGTCAAATTTTTGGGACGCCATTATGTATTGTCGGAGTTTTTCGTTGGCATCCATCGCGTGGTGCGTAATTGAAACGGGAACCTTTTTTTTCACGATTTTTTTTGAAATTTTACTGTGTTTAGTGGAATCATTCAGTCCGATTTTAGAGATTTTATTTATGACTTGGTTGATAGTATCGGTCGTTGATGCGGGCATTATATGTAAG
>JACCEE012169679.1_pt1 | contig 12058 bp, 17 predicted proteins | sample 7449931 | NCBI WGS metagenome assembly JACCEE01 (sample SAMN15323457, study PRJNA562643) | freshwater metagenome | isolation source: river surface water | place: USA:Blue River Watershed | collected 2017-08-19 | reverse complement strand
ATTTAATGAAGTAGCACCTGTACCACCTCTACCAGGTGGTAGAGTACCTAATGTTATATTAGATGCATTTAATGCAGATAAATTAGAACCAGAACCTATAAAATTAGAAGCGGTTATATTACCAGATACATCTAATCCTTTACCAATACCAACATCACCAAAATTATAATAAAGATTCATTTTATCTTCGTTCCAAGGTGAAATACTTTTACCTTTAATAGATAACATATTATCAGTAACATCAAACTGTTTTGGATTTAATGAAGTAGCACCTGTACCACCTCTACCAGGTGGTAGAGTACCTAATGTTATATTAGATGCATTTAATGCAGATAAATTAGAACCAGAACCTATAAAATTAGAAGCGGTTATATTACCAGAAACATCTAATTCTTTACCAATACCAACATTACCTAAATTATAATAAATATTCATATTATCTTCATTCCATGGTGAAATACTATTACTTTTAATTGATAATGTATTATTAGTATTATCGAATTGTTTAGGGTTTAATGATGAAGCACCAGTACCACCGCGAACAACTGGTAATACACCATCTAAACCTAAAGAATTTAAAGATAATGATGAATTTGTTATATCTGGAATATCATAAAAAATATTACTATCAAAATTTTCAATTATTTTATACATATTTATAATAATATAGAATAAAAAAATTTATATTTTCAATTCTTAAATTAATATATAAAAATAATAATTTAAATTATTATTTTTAAATTATTATATATTATATAATATATAATGGCCTATATATTAACAACAGAAAATATAAGTATATCAAAATCTACTTGTTGGATATCAGTACTAGTTATAATTGGGATAATTATTTTTATATTAATAATTAATGATAAAAATAAAAATAAAAATAAAAATAAAAAAGTTAAGTTTAATGATGACGATGATGATGATTACGAATATAATAAAAATTATAATAAAATAAAAAATAATAATCACTGTCCATTTAATGCATCATAATAAAAATACTATTTAAAAATATATTTATTTTTCAACTAATATTTTTAAATAATCACGAATTTCTTTTAATAAAATAATAGTTTCTAATTCTTTTTTTTCTTTTAATTCTTTTTTAAAATCATATTTATTAATTTTATTTTCTTTTATATTTTTAACATCTTTTATTATTAATTTATCTTGTTTTTTTTGTTCTTTTCTAATTTTTCTTTCATTTTTAATTTCTTCTTTAGTTTTTTTAACTTTACATGAATAATATTGTTGAATTATTTCAATAGGTATTTTTACTTTTTCACTTACTTCAATAAAAGATAAATTTTCTGTTTTAATCATGTCAATAGCTATTTTTTTTAATTTAGTTGTTAAACTACTTGCTGAACGTTGAATATTTTTAGCAATTTGTTCAATTGATAAATTTTCATTTAATTCTTTAAAAATAATTTCTTCTTCTTCTTTAGTATATGGAGTATTTTTCATTATATATTATTTATAATTATTATTTATTTAAATATTTTTAAGTTTTAATAAAATATTTAGCTAATAATAAATCATTAACTATTAATGTTTTTTTATTTCTATGTTTTTTAAAAATATTAGATAATTGAAATAATCTAATTAAATAATCATAACAAATAAATTTTAAAAGTTTTAAAGATTTATTACTAAATTTATATTTATTTGGTAAAATATTATAACAATATTTTTCAAATTTATTGTTATAATATTTTGAAGTAATATTTAATTTTTTAAATAATTGAATTAATAATTCAATATTATAATTATATTTTTGTCTTTTATTACAAAAATTAAATAAATTATGTTGTTTTCTTTTCATTATTAAAATAAAATATTAATTTCTTTTTATATATTAATCATAATATAATATATATATTATATATTATGAATTATTTTTTTGATAATATATATGTTATAAATTTAGATAAAGATAAAGAAAGATTAAAAAAAATAATACTTGAATGTAAAAAATTTAATATAGATTTTCAAAGATTTTCTGCAATAGATCCAATAGATTTATCACAAAATATTTTAGATAAATATATACCTAAATATATTCAACAAAATGGAACAAATACAATGATAGGTTGTGGATTAAGTCATATATTTATTTGGCAAGATGCTATAAAACAAAATTATAATAATATATTAGTTTTTGAAGATGATATAATAATAAGTGATAATTTTAATGAAATATTACAAAATGCAATGAATGAATTACCAAAAGATTATGATATACTTTATTTAGGTTTGAGAGATTCAATATGTAAACCACCAAAAGATATAAGTTTTAATTATATTTATAAACCATTATTTCCTTTATTAACTCATGCTATGATTATAAGTAAAAATGGATTAAATAAATTAGTAAAATATATTACTAAAATAAATGATCATATAGATTATTTAATTGCAAGGAATAAAGATAAATTAAATATATATGCAACTAAAGAAAAAGTAGTAAACCAAAGTTGGAAAAGTTCAAATAATAGTGAATTATTTGAATTTCCAATAATAGTAAATTTAAATTTAAATAAAATTACAGATTGTCATAATATTCCTTTAAATTATGAATTAAACTTTCAATTATACAAGTATAAAAATTATAAAATAACAAGAATGACTTATATAATATTTATATTAGGTATATTATCAACAATTCATAATATAATTTTATCAATATTTTTAATATATTTTATTTACGACTATGATAAATTTAATTTAATTATATTTTTATTAGGTTATTTTATAGGTAGTATAATTATATTAATATTAAATGAATATAAATTAAATAAATATTTAAAAATTTTAATTTTAATTATAATAATATTTATAAATATAATTATAAAAAATAATATTTTATTATCATTAATTAAATTATTATTGTAAGAAATTTTGTTTTAACACAAAATAAAATATGAAAAATTTGTCCTAATAAAAAAATAAAAATAAATAATAACCATAAATTAACATTAATATATATACTAATAAAAAAAGCACCTATAAAAGTCATTATAATATCTATAATTGCAAAATCAAATAATCTTATAGAATGAACACCAGTATTTGGTTTACCAAAAATATTTTGATATTTTTTAAATACACACATATATATTATAATAAGATATATTTATTATTTTTTAATCTGTCGCTATTATCATTTTCAGTAGGTTCTAAACAATAACACCACTCCGACGTTTTAGAATTATTATTTAATATTTCTTTAATAATATTTTGTCTAAACATTATTAAAGTTTTAATATTTAAATCTAAATTAACATTAAAAAATTCTTTTAATTTAAAATCAGGAAACATATATTTTAAAGGATTTAATAATAATTCTAAAACTTCTGTTTTAGAATTATTTAATATTAAATTTTCACATTTTTTACAACATAAATTTAAACATTTATATTTTTTACAAATTGTACATAATTTATTTCTTAAATCAATATTAAAAAATTCATCAATATTATAATAATGTTTAACACATTCAATACATATAGCTTTTTGACGAGCAATTAATAAAGCTTCAAAATTAGTTTTATCTCTATTAATAGCAAATTCTTTCCAAGCAATCATTTTAGCAGAATTACTATAATATTTATCTTTGTATATTTTTTTAGATTGACATGGATTAATTATATTTTTATAATAAGAACACATTTTTTTTCTTGTATGAATGTTTGTAATAGTATTAAAACCAACACCAATATATTTATCTTTTTCTTCATTACATAAATTATTAAATGCATTAATTTCATTTAATGCATTAATTTCATTTAATGCATTAATTTCATTTCTTTGCATATTGTCATTTCTTTGCATATTGTCATTTTCTGATAAATATTTATTAATTATTTTATCAATTTTTTTTATAAAAAATAATTTAAATATAAAACAATTATTATTAAATATTATGTCAATATCAATATTAATAACAACACCAGCGTTTGGAGGTCAGATATATGCAGGTTATTTAACCAGTATTTTAAAATTTGAAAGATTATGTAAAGAATTAGGTATTATTATTGATTATGAATTTTGTTATAATGAAAGTCTAATTCCTAGAGCAAGAAATACATTAGCTCATACATTTATGAAAAATAATAATTATACTCATTTATTATGTTTAGATGCTGATATTGAATTTGAACCAGAAGATATTATTAAAATGTTACATTTTAATAAACCAGTGGTAGGAGGTATATATCCAAAAAAAAATATTAATTGGAATAAAATTACAGAATTAGTAAATCAGAATCATGAAACTGTAATAACATCTCAATATATACAATCAATATCTAAAGAACCTGTAACAATATTATTAGATGATCCAAATATTAATTTAAATGATGAATTTGTCGAAACAAGATATACAGGAACAGGAATATTATTAATACAACGTAATGTATTAGAAAAGATGCGTGAAAGTTATAAAGACGATTGGTATGATGCGGTAGGAATAAAATATTTTAGATTTTTTGATACAGAATTAAAAAATGGTATTTATTTATCAGAAGATTATTGGTTTTGTGAAAGATGGAAAGAATTAGGTGGTAAAATATATTTACATACAAAATTTAGATGTAAACATTGGGGAACTTATGCTTATTAAAATAAAATATGTTATAATATTATATGATAACAATATATTATTTAAGTTATTGTCCTCATAGTCAAAATGCATTAAAAACATTACATCAATATAATATAGATCATCATAAAATAGAATCGAGTGAAAATAAAGATGATAGAAAAACTTATTATCCTACTTTCCCACAAATATATTGGAATGAACATATAATCGGTGGAAATAGTGATTTTCAAAATATTATTAAAACATTACAAAATTGTAATATACCAAATACTCAAGAAAATTGGGATAAAAGAGAATGGTTAAATTTTTTATTATATATAGCAAAAAAAATATAATCTATAATTAAATTATATGAATAATTTTAAAGATGATTTTTATACAGCTATAAATTATAATTGGATAAAAAATAAAAAAATAAATGATAATAAAGCTAAAATATCAAATTTTACAATACTTCAAGAAAAAAATAATAAAATAATAAAAAAACTTATTTTAAAAAATAAATTATTTAAACAAATATATAAATTAACGATTAATAAAAAAAAATTTGATGTAATATTTCCATTAATTGATATTATTAAAAATAATGATTTTGAAACATTATTAGCAAATTTTACAAAAATAGGAATAGACCATATATTTGATATTAAAGTTGAAGAAAATATATTTAATAATCATCAAAATATTTTATATTTTGATGAACCATCATTATCATTAAATAAAAAAATGTATAATGATAAAGAAATATATAGTAAATATAAAAATTATGTATATTATATATCAAATATATTAAAAAGTTATGATATTATAATTGATGTTAAAGGAATTTTAGAATATGAAAAAAATATAAATAAAATGTTAAAAAATTTAGAAGAACGTAGAGATGTTAATACATATTATAATTTATTAACATTTACAGAATTAAAAAAAATATGTAAATTTGATATAGATAAATATTTATCTAAAATATTACCTAATGTTAAAATACATAATATTATTATAGGAAATAAAAATTATTTTACACACATTAAAGATACAAATATAATTAAAGATTATTTAATATTTAGATTAATTGATAATTGTGGTGTATTTTTATCAGATAAATTGCAAAAAAATAATTTTAATTTTTATGGTAAAGTATTATCAGGATTAAAAAAAGATAAATCAAAAACAAAAAAAGGGATTGCATTAATATCTAATATATTTTATGATTTATTAGGTGTTGAATATGCAAAAAAATATTTTTCACAACAATCAAAAAAATATATTATATATATGATTAAAAATATTAAATTAGTTATGGCTGAAAGAATTAAAAAATTAGATTGGATGAGTGAAGAAACAAAAAAGAAAGCGTTACAAAAATTAATGTCAATAAAATATAAAGTAGGTTATCCAAATAAAATAATTAATTATTCAAAATTAATAATAACAGATAATATATTTACACTACTATTAAATATAAATAAATTTTTAATTAATAAAAATTTTAAACAGTTATTTAAAAGTCCAGATAAAAATCATTGGAGTATGGGAGCACATGAAATAAATGCATATTATAATCCGATACAAAATGAAATTGTATTTCCTGCAGGAATATTACAACCTCCATTTTTTGATATAAATAAATCAAATGCTTATAATTATGCATCAATTGGTTTTGTAATAGGTCATGAAATTTGTCATGGTTTTGATGACAAAGGTCGAATGTTTGATGATAAAGGTAATTTAAAAAATTGGTGGAATAATAATGATGAAAAAAAATATAAACAAAAAATAATTTTATTACACAAACAATATGATAAAATTAAATTAGATAATAATAAAATTAATGGTTTATTAACATTAGGTGAAAATATTGCTGATTTATGTGGTATTACATTGGCTTTTAATGCTTTAAAAAAATGTAATCCTAATTTAACATTAGATGACCAAAAAGAATTTTTTATTAGTTTTGCAAAAATATGGAGACAAAAAATAAGATCTAAAGAATTATCAAGATTAATTAAATCAGACGTTCATTCACCTGGAATATTAAGAGTTAATCAAGTATTAAAAAATATTGATGAATTTTATGAAACATTTAATATAACAAAAAATGATAAAATGTATATTAAACCAAACAAAAGAATAAAAATATTTTAAAAATAAAATAATAACTATTATTATAATGGATAAATCAAATACTACTAATACTTTAATTAATATAGGAGCTTGATATTCGCAATTTAATGCTGTTATTGGTCTTGTAATTGCTTTCTTTATATTTATTTGTACAACATATTTTGGATATACTATATATAATACAAATGATGTTTATAGTGAAAATCAAATTAATAATTCTCATAAAGATAATAATATATGATTGTAGTTTTAATATATTATAATACAAATTATAAAAAACATATGGTAATATATAATATATATGATAAAAATGATATTACAACAAATACATTTAGTAATAAAACAATAGGAGTTATTACATTTTTTATTGGTTTAATTATTTTAATAATGTTTGGAATTTATTTATATGTATTATTAAAAAAATAAATATATTGTTATAGGTGTTACAGCTATGTTTGTAGTATTATCTCAATAGATGAAGAATCCAAATTTTTATTATAAAAAATAATCAATCACTAAAAATATATCTTCTTTTAGGTTTAAAATTTGATTTTTCAATATTACCGCATATGATATTATAATATCCATCATTTAATGAATTAATTATATTATTAACATTTACAGAATTATAGTTATAATTTTCAATTAATTTTTTTTTTAATAATTCAAAATTAGGTTTATTCCATATAATATCTTTTTTTTCAACATTTAATACAGGAGGATTTTTAAAATATTCTACAATTTCATTATAATTATAATTTTTAGGAAATTCATATTTAGTATTCTTTTTAATTTCATCTATATTTTTATATTTTTTTATCAATTCATATGCTCTTTTAATTCCAATGCCTTTTATTGTATAACAATAATCACAACCAAATAATATACATAATTCAATAAATTGTTCATATGATATATCTAAATCTTTTAATATATTATCAAGATTATATAATTGAATTTTTTTAGTTGTTAGCCCTCTAATTAATTTATTTGTTCCAAAAGTTAATATATCCATATCTTCTGATATAACAGCATCCGCAATACCTTCTTTAACTAAATAAGCACATTGTGGATCAGCTTCTCCAGGTGATACAATAAAAGGTATTCCTAATAATGTTAAAATTTCTTGACATTCAAGTATTTGTTGTTCTGTAATTCTTAAAGAGCGTTTTAACATTTTTGTTTTTTCTTCATCTGATAAATCTTTTTCTAAATTTTGTAATGCTTTATTTTTTAATTCATTTCTATATTTTAGTGTTTTTGTTTTTATTTCTGGTGGTTTTCCATCAAATACAAATATAGGATAAATACGTTTATTAATATATGTTAATACTTTTGTTATAATAGCATGAATATGACTTGTATCTTTTTCATCTTTAGGTCTTATATCATTTTTTATAGCAATTAAAAATTGATATAGAATTATTGATGCATCGATTGCAAGTATTTTATCTTCTAAATCATTAATAGTAATATCTACAATACTACTATTATTATTATTATCGCTTATAAATTTTCCAAGATTTTTGATTCCCATAATTATTTATATATATTTTAATATAATTAATTATTTAACTATTTTTTATTCAATTTTTTTAACTTAAATATAAAAATGGTTTTTTTAACTTAAATAAAAAAATGGTATAAATAAAACATTTTCAATATCATTATATAATTTGTTTTGTAAAGCTTTAAAAAATACAAAAAAATTATTTAAATTATTATTTTGTATTTTTTTTAAAATTAATTTAATTTTATCACCATGGTTTTTTATTTTTAGATATTTTATTTGATTAATTTTATTTATATTTTTTTTATAAGTTTGCATTACTTCTTCTTTATTCATTTTATTCTTAATATAATAATTATTATATTAAATTAAATTTTCAATTTTTATATTGAAAAAAATTGAAAATTTAATTTAATAATTATTATATTTAATTTTAGTAATAAAATGAATAAAGAAGAACCAATTACGGACAATGAAGTATTATTTATTAACGATGATGTATGTATATTAAAACCAGAAGTTAAAAAAGGTATTTTAATATTTTCAAACTATAGAGGAAATAATAGTACTATATGTACTACTGGATTAAAAACAGGTGAACAATTACATATTGAAGGTGTTGAATTTAGTAGAAGTATTTATCATCCTTATATATTTTTTAAAGCTCCTTATTTAAAAAATATAATTGATTATACATCTATAGATACAGAAATAGAAAGTTCATTTGGAGAATCTGAAATATATAAACCATCAAGAGTTTGGATCAGAATAGATCCTGAAAGAACATATGTATATTCAAGTGAAATAAGAGCTGTATATAATCCTCAATTACATTTTAATTCACCAAAATATTTAGAAGCTAAAGAAAATGAAATTAATAATTCACGCAAATTAATGACTGAATATTTAGAAATTATAAATAATAATAGTCAAATTAAAGCTTCTAAAAATTTTAAAATACTATATAATTTATATTCTTCAGAAGCAATACAATTTCCATATAATATAGTTCCAATGTATCCATATAATTCAAAAAATATAAATAGAAATAGTGAAGTTTTAGTTAGAATACCTCATTTGACTCCAAATTATTTTGTTAAATGTACAGAACCTGTAATTACATAAGCACGAATATAAGATTTTGATACACAATATAGTGTTTAGTAGATGATTAATTATTTAGATAATAGTCAAATTAAAGAGAATAAAAAATTATTCTCTTTAATAACAAATAAATTTAAAATATCTATTAAATAGTGAAGTTTTAGTTAGAATAAATTAAAATATTTCTTTATTCTCTTCAATTAATTTTTTTAATTTATCATTATAACAATCATTATTTGATAAGTTATCTAAATTTATATTTTTACTATATTTTTTAATAAATTCCCAAGATAATTCTTGAAATAATGATATACAATGCCAATCTATTTTATCTTCATATTTTTCCATAAATTCTTCTGATAGTTTTTGATTAGTACATATAATATTCCAAATTTCTGATTCTTTAATATTTAAATTAGGAAAAATATCATTAATAAATTCATTTAATTTATCTTCTTCTAATTCTTTATGTTCTATAATACTTAACCATCCTTTATTACTAATTAAATTTTTATATTCCCATAAACATTTTTGTGTTACTTGATCCATCCAACCAATATTATCCCATATATTTTCTTTTTGAAATATTAATACAAATGAATCATTAAATAAATATTGTGTTTTAATATTTAATGGTAATAAAGACCAATTAATTTTGTCTTTATATTTAAGTATTGTTTGTAATTTTAATAATTGTTCTTGAGAAATAATATTCCAATCTAAATGATCTTTATATTTTTCTAAAATTTCATCTGTTAAATTTTGATTTAATGCTAAATTATAAAAATCTATTTTTTCTAATAATGTATTTTGTAAATATTTTTCTAATAAATTATTAGGTAATATTTGATATTTTATTAGATCTTCATAATAATCATTTATATTATTTTGTTTATCCAACCATATTAATAAACTTTCTGATAAATATTGATATTTAATTAAATATTTAATATTTATTTCATTATAATTAGTTTGTATAAATTCATCATTTATTTCTAATGATTCAAATATAAATTTCCAATAATCTTCATTATCATAGTTTTCATTCATAATTTTTTTAATAATTATTTTATCATTATTATTAAATAATTTAATAAATTCTTTTAATAATATTTTTTGATCCATTATATTAATATTAAAAATATATTTTTAAATATTAATTTAACCTAAAAAATTAATCAGATATAAATAAATTAAAAGATTTCATATTATTATTTATAGGTAAATTAGATTTATTTTCATTTTTAGTATTATTTTTAAATTTTTTTAAAATATTTTTTTCTTGAATTGATAATCTCATATCACTAGAATTTTCATCTGAACAATATGAAATGTATTCTTTTGGTGTAGGAATTATATTTTTATTTTCTTCTAATACTTGTAAATAATTTTTTATTTTTAATAATGTATCGTCATTTAAAGTATTTAAATTTATATAAACTCCATTATCATTTTCAAGATAATTACAATTATCTTGATATATTATTTTAAAAATTTCTTTATAATTTTTTTTATTATTTATATTTTCTATTTGACATGCTAAAATTTTTTTTTCATTATGTGTAAAAGTCATAATATATATTATGTACATATTATTTAATTTATTACTTAAACGATAATTTTATTAATTCTCCATCAAATAATTTTATTTTTATACTAATATTAATATTATTTTTCATACATTGATTAATAATTTCTAATAAACATTTATTACTATCAACGCCTTGAATACTTATTCCTAAATTCTCTAAATAATAAAATCCTTCATCATTTTTTTTAATTGTTATAATATTTAATTTACTATTTTTTATTATTTTTGAACCATTATTAATTATATTATAAATATGTTCAAGAATTGATTTATATTTTAATTTATTAAATTCTTTTTCATTTATTAAACATTTAATTATATTTGATTTTTTATAATTATAATTATAATTATTAATATCTTTAATTTCTGATATATTTATAAAGATAATATATCACCATTATCTTTATTTATAATAGTATAATTTGTTTTATCAATTATTATTTTGGATAATAAAATATCATTATTATCTAAATCAATAAATTTATATATTTCCATTAATTATTATTATATTAAATTTATTAATTTATATATTTTTATTATCAATTTTTTTCACATTTAGGATTGCCTAAAATAAATTTTTTCCAAGATTTATTTTTATCTTTATTAAATATTATTCCTGTTATTGTTAAAATAAATGCTATAAATGCTAAAATAAATTGTGCTAATGAATAATTCTCTTTATGTTCAATATCTTCAATTGAATTTTTTTTTAATTGTAATGAATATATAATCATAAAAATAATAATAATAATAATAGTATAATATATATTTGTTTTTGTTGTTAACCAAAACCAAAGATAAAATATAATTGCATATAAGAAACCTTCAAAAAATTTAGATTCTTTTTGTATTGTTGAATCTGTATAAATAATGCAAAATAACATGGTTAAAAATCCAAAAATATGTTTAGCATACATATTTTCATTTAATATTTTTTGTAATTGACAACCAAATAATTGAGCTAAAAAATTACATGATATTAATAAATATAGAATATGTTTAACTTTATCTCTTGCAATATAATATATTACCCTTTAATAATTTTTTTATTATTATATATATAATAAATTGAATATATATAATAATGTTTAACCAGTTATAAAAAAATAAAAAAATT
>JACCEE010906264.1_pt1 | contig 12061 bp, 10 predicted proteins | sample 7449931 | NCBI WGS metagenome assembly JACCEE01 (sample SAMN15323457, study PRJNA562643) | freshwater metagenome | isolation source: river surface water | place: USA:Blue River Watershed | collected 2017-08-19 | reverse complement strand
TCCGATTCTCTTCGATCATGCTTTTGCATTGCTGGTCGGCGACCTCTTCCGTATCGGCGAGGATGCGTTCCAGCAGCAGGGCGTTCAGCTTGTCGCACGAATCGGGTTCGAACCACGACTCGGGATCGACCGTTTCTCCGGTCTCCAGGTCGAACGCGGGGTATTGGACTCCAGCGAATTCGTGGGCCCCGCCGCAGAATCCGCTTTCCGCCTCGGAGGCCACCAGCAATCGCTTGTTCCAGAAATGCGGCGCGGTGCCGCGATTGAGCTCGCAGCTCGCGCTCCCGAACGCCCCCAAGGTGTTCCGACGGCACTCGAAGAAGGCGGCGGTTCCCGTCTTGGGGTCGGAGAAGGACGATCGCAGGCGTTCATTGATCTTCCGCGCCGCATCGCCAGAGCCGCAAAGCTCGAACCATTCCATCTGGATCGGACCCGATTCCAGCCGGACGTCGCGGCGGCAGCGCGGCGTTCCGGGTTCCAAGGTCGCGATCTTCGCAGCCGGCATCTTTTCGATGGGCTTGTTGAACAGGTCGCACGCGCACGGGGAGCTGGTGTTGCCTTCGTCTTCGGGGCAGACCCCCAGGAAGCGCAGCCGGATCGGCAGCGTTTTCCCCGATTTGGACCCGATCCACCGGCCTGTCGCCACCGAGTCGGCGATGGTCCCGAAGACCATCCGGTTCGAATCCGGCTCCAGCCAGATTTTGTCGTCGAGATTTTCCAACCGGATGGGCTCGCGGTGGCGCAGGTAGTAGTAGCTCCCGTTCACGTAGCCGCCGTCGGGGAACGACTGGAAGCAGACGTTGACCTTTTCCTTGCCCACGGTGCCGGTCCAGGTGCCCACCAAGGGGGTGGGGTGCGCTTTCGCCGACGTCGCGCAAAGCAGGAGGCTCGCGATGAAAGGAAGAACCATTGGCGGAAACGTAGCGCACGGACCGATGATTCGCATTCTCCGAACCGGAGGTCGCCGTTCAGGCGACCAGCACCACGCCGGCAAGGAGCGGATCGGACGCCAGCAGGCCTTGCGCCCGCGAAGCCTCTTCGAACGGGATCGAGGCGACGGGAATCGATTCCAGCCTGGCGCCGAGATCGGGCAGCCAGTCCATGACCGCGAGCAGGTCGTCGGGCGAAAGCCCGTGGCCCGACCGGATCGACAAGCCACGCTTCCAGACCGACGTCCAATCGACATCGCGCCCTTCGTCGCCCCCTGGCGCCATCAAGAGAACCGTCCCGCCGATGGCGCAGATTCCCAGGGCTTGGCGCACCGAATCGGACCGGTCGGTCGCGACGACCACGAGATCCGGCGCCCCCCCGAGAGGCGAGGCCGCGTCGGCGACGGATTCCGCCACCGCATGGTACCCCCAGCGCTCCGCGGCATCGAGCCGCTCCCGACAGGAATCGACCAGACAACGCGCCGATCCGGGGAGAGTCCTTTCCAAAACGAGCCCGGCCAGGAGCCCGGGAAGATCCGCACCCAGGACGGCGACCTTCCCGAAGCCTCCCTTCACAGACGCGGCCAACGCATGGCGCGCCATGGCGAGCGGATGCGCGAACGACCGCGACCTGTTCGAAGCCGCGGCCGGCGCTTCCAAAAGACCTCGGCGCACGGTCCAGGCGGGAAGCACCATGTCGCGAGCGATCCAGCCGGGCGCCCGGTGCAACCGTCCCGACTGGATGCAGTGAAGATGGTTTCCGGAAACGCAAGCCTCGCACAGGAGGCAAGGCGGATGCGAATGCACATGCACTCCGATGCCCGGAACGAAATCCGAATCTTCCTGGCAAGCGGAGATTTCCCAAGCCGCGCCGGCACCGGCTCCCCAATCCTTGTCGAACCGGGTGACCAGGCATTCCCTGAGGACCACCGCCAACCCCTGGTCGGGCACGGGAGCCGACTGGACGATTTCCGGCATCCAAGCCCCCTCGACCATCCCCATGGAAATGGTGGCTTCGGGAAGCGACGACTTCCCGATCCATTCTTCTCCTCGTCTCCCGTCTTTGGGTCTCCTGGACAGGATCCGCGCCAACGTCACCGTCATCCGACACACCTCCCGTTTTCCGCGATACGGGGATTGTCGCATTCCACACCGCCAAAGACGACGGGATCCGTCATCGACGCCGGCAAGCCGCGGGGAATCACCCCCGGTACGGCAGAACTCCCAATGTCACCGACAGAAGGTGGCACACGCTCCCGCCGATCACGAAGACATGCCAGACGGCGTGGCCGAACGGAATCTTCTTGTCCAGCAGGTAGAACACGGCTCCCAGCGAATAGACCCCGCCGCCAACGAACAACAGGACCACCGACGCGAAGGGTACGCTGGCCACCAAGGGGCCCAGGGCGAAGAGGATGATCCAGCCCATCAGGACGTACCGGACGGTGGAAAGAACCTTGAAGCGCCCGGTGAAGAACAGTTCACCGACCATTCCGACCAAGGCGAGCCCCCAGATCGCGCAGAACAGCGTCCACCCCCAGTTCGCGCGCATGTTCACGAGCAGGAAGGGCGTGTAGGTTCCCGCGATCAGGAAATTGATCGAGACGTGGTCGAGCACCCGCAAAGCCTTGCGGCGCCTGGGATCCTTGGCCGAGTGGTAGAGCGTGGACGCCACGAAAAGGAGGATCAGGGAGGCTCCGAAGATGCAGGCCGAAACGATCTTCCAAGGATCGCGACTGGTGGCGGAAATCGCGGTCATGAGGGCCATTCCGGACACCGCGATCCCGGTCCCCACGGCATGCGTCAGGGCGTTCGCCTTGTCTTCCAGGTCCAGCAAGATCGTCGATTTCACGGGTGAATTATTCATCTGCATTGAATCAAGCTCCGGCCCGCGCCCCGTAGCGGTAAAAGGTTGTCATATCGCCGCAACCACCCTCGGCGCGGGCATCACCGCCCTTCTTTCGCGGCGACGCGAAATCCCGAAAATTGGCAGTTTTCCCGACCATCCATGACACGCAAGCAAAAGACCCGATTGATCCTGGCCGCGGCGATGCTCCTCTTGTTCCTGGGCAAGACCCTGCTGGCCAGGTGCGGGAACCCGGATAATGCAAGTTCCGCCCGATCTTCCGCCCATGGCGGGAACTGCATGACGCCCCAGGAGCGATCCTCGTTCGATCGCGAAGCCATGTTCGGCGCCTGGCAGGACCTGGACGGCGACTGCCGGAACACCCGCGCGGAGGTGCTCCAGGCAAGTTCCGCGACCGAGGTCGAAGGCGGCTGCAGCATCTCGGAAGGCGCCTGGTTCGATCCCTACACCGGCGACACGATCCGTCGCCCCAAGGACCTGGACATCGACCACATCGTCCCGCTCAAGGAGGCTTGGCTTTCAGGCGCCTGGAAGTGGACCCGCGAAGAGCGGGTCGCGTTCGCGAACTCGCCAGAGATCCTCCTGGCGGTCGGGAAAAGCGCCAACAGGTCGAAATCCGACAAGGACCCCGCCGAGTGGCTTCCGCCGGCCCCTTCGTTCCATCGCGAATACGCGCGACGCTGGGCCGCCATCAAGGTGAAGCACCACCTGTCGGCGGATCCGCGGGAGCGTGCCGCGCTGGAACGGCTGGGCGTGTCCGCGCTGCCGCAGGAAGCTCCCGAGGGGTGCGCCAACGACGGAAATTGACACGCCGGCGGTTCGGCCCACGGACCACGAGGCATTCCTTCCGCATCGCACATCCTGCGCGATTCTCACCCGTGCCGAGCTGGGATGGACACGGCAAGCGGCGTCATGCCGCCATCATGCAAGTGAAATGACGGATGTCCGGTAGACTTGGCAATATCTTGAAGGCTTGCGGCGATGTCGCTTGGCCTGCGTTGCGCGAGATCATCGACACAGGTCAGAACTCCGTCTTGAGCAGCCGCAGGAGCACCGCTCCCAGGAAGGTGAAGGCCGAAACCAGGAGAAACGCCGGAGCGAGCCCCATGGACTGGGCGATCCTCCCGCCCATGAGCATGCCCGCCCCCACCCCCAGGTCGAACGCCGTGAAGTAGGTGGAATTGGCCGTGCCGCGCTGGTGGTGCGTGCCCTGGTTCACGATCATGGTCTGAAGCGCCGGAAAGTTCATTCCGTATCCGAAGCCCAGCGTGAGGGCCGCCGCGAAATAGCATCCCGCCACCGGAAAAAGCCCCAGGAGCAGAAGGCTCGCCGCGGCCAGCACCGCTCCCAGGACTCCCACGCGCTCGCAGTGGCCACGATCCAGGAAACGCCCCGTGACGAATCGCGAACCGAGGATGCCGGCCGCCAGGACCACGAAGAACAGACCGGTGTGCCCGATCCGGTGGTCCTTGCCGTACATGGCGGCGAAGGCGAGCACCAACCCGTAGGAGATCGTGACGAACAGCAGCGTGATCCCGGCGGGAACGCCCTTGATCAGCAGGAAGCGATCCAGCGACAGGACGGCATGGCGATGGTGGGGCTTTTGGGGGACGCGCAGGCAGAAGGCCAATCCCAATCCCAGGAAATGGCTCAGGATCGCCGCCTGGAAAACCTGGGCGTAGGCGAAGTGGTCGGCCAGCAACAGGCCCGTCATGGGTCCCAGCGCCATCGCGATGTTCATGGACATGCCGTAGTAGCCGATCCCCTCGCCCCTGCGTTCGGGCGGCACCAGATCGATCGCCAGCGTGTTCCCCGAGGTGGTGATCACGCCCCAGGCAAGCCCGTGCAGAAGCCGCAGCACCAGGAACGAAATCGCCCCGGTGGCCCCGAGGTAGGTGACCGACAATCCCGCGAACAGGACGAACGAGGTCACGTACAGGGTCTTGCGAGGGAACGTGTCGATCAGGAAGCCCGAGAAAGGGCGCATGGCGAGCGCCGCGACCACGTAGGCCGACATGATGAGCCCGGCCATTCCCTTGGTGAGGCCTAGCTCCTGGGTCAGATAGATCGGCAGGGTCGGCATCAGGAGGTAGAACCCGAAGGCCATCAGGAAGTTCGCACCGAAAGCCAGCGAGAAGTCGCGGGTCCAGAGGGGCTTCATGGGCGCTCCTCCTCCAACCGGGCCTGCAGCCTTCGCAGCACGGACAAGCACCGCTCCATCTCCCGGCGAGGGATCCCGCCGGTCACCTCTTCGACGGTCATGGCCGCCACCTTGCGGAAGGAGGCCTCCTGTTCCCGGGCGTGTCGCGTGAGCCGCACCGGATTGTTGCGCGCGCCGTCCTGCGCCTGGCGTTCCACCAGCCCCTTTTCCACCAAGGTGTCGACCGTGCGCTTCACCGCCGCCTTGTCCTTGAAGACCTTGTCGGCCAGCGCCTGCTGGGTCAGGCCGTCCTCTTCGAACAGGTCGGAGAGCAGCACGTACTGGGCGTGGGTGAGGTCGATCCCTCGGGCCAGGAAGTTGCGCCGCAAGCGATCCGACATGATCTGCGAGAGGCTCCCGGCAAGGTATCCGAGGGAACGCGGAACCGGCGTCTTGGTCGTCATCGGCCAAAGAAACAAAAGCCTGGTTGATCAATCAACCTAAATCGCCAGCCGACAGATCGCCCTCCCTTCCCGGCTCGAAGAAGCCCCTGAACGCATCGTTCCTGAACAACGGCAGGAACTCGACCAACCCCGAGGCCGCACGCACCATTGCCGCGAACAAAAACACCCGGATCCGTTTTGCGGACCGGGTGCTGGTCTTGCGCTCTCCGTGCGATCCCGACCGTCGCGGGACCGGGCCTGGCTTATGCCCTGGAGAGGATGATCTTTTCCACGTCGGCGGGCGCGAGGAGGCCTTCTTCGCCCTGGTTGGCGCCGCGCACTTCAAAACGCGCGCGCACCTTGGCGGCGGCTTCCTTGGCGTCGATGCCGTAGGCCGAAAGGCGCGTGGGGACGCCCATGGACTCGAAGAACGCTTCGGTGCGGTCGATCGCCTGCGCGGCAACCCAACGGTCTTCTCCGTCGAGGAACCACACGCGGGTGCCGTACTGGGTCAATACTTTGAGCTTGCGCTCGAACTGGTAGCGCCACACGCCGGGCAAAAGCACCGCCAGCGTTCGGGCGTGGTCCAGGCCGTAGAAGGCGGTCAATTCGTGTCCGATGCCGTGCGAGGCCCAGTCGCCGGGCATGCCCACGCCCACCAGCCCGTACAACGCCTGGGTGGCGCACCACATGATGTTGGCCCGCGCCGCGTAGTCGGTGGGAGTGGCCAGCGCCTTGGGGCCGTCCTCCACGAGCGTGGCGAGGATGGATTCGGCCAACCGGTCCTGCAGGGACGAATCCTGGTGGACGGTGATGTACTGCTCGCAGGTGTGCACGAAAGCGTCGACGACGCCGTTTCCCGTCTGGCGCGCGTCGAGCGTGAAGGTCGTTTCGGGATCCAGGACGGAAAACGACGGATAGACCAGGGGCGACCAGAAATGGAGCTTCTCGGTGGTGGCGTCGCGGCTGATGACCGCCGAACCGTTGGCTTCCGATCCCGTGGCGGGAAGCGTGAGGACCGCGCCGATGGGCAGGGCCGACTTGACCACGCCACCGGTGGTCTGGAGGATCTCCCACGGATCGGTACCCTGGAACGGAACCGCGGCGGCGATGAACTTGGTTCCATCCAACACCGAACCGCCGCCCACGGGAAGCAGGAAATCGATTCGTTCCTTGCGGGCGAGCTCCACGGCCTTCATGAGCGTCTCGAAGCGCGGGTTCGGTTCGATGCCGCCGAACTCCACGACGTGGAATCCTTCAAGCGCGGCACGCACCTGGGCGTGGACGCCGTTGTGGAGGATGGAGCCTCCGCCGTAGGTGAGCAGAACGCGCGCGCCCTTTGGGACAAGGTCCTTCAGGCGCGAGATGGTCTGGCGTCCGAAGACAAGGCGGGTGGGATTGTTGAACTCGAAATTGAACATGGGATAAGAGTAGCCTTTTCCAAGGAAAAGGTTCAATCCCTCGCTTCTAGAAGGGGCGCGCTTTGCGCAGGACCCTGGCCAATCCTTCGATCGCCCTGGAACGGGGATGCCCCTTGCGCCACACGATCCCGACGGTGCGAGTGGGAGGCTGGTCGAAGGCCACCAGACCGATTCCCGTTTCCGCACCGGCCGCACCGGCGGGCAGCAGGGTGAGCCCGATCCCCGACCGGACCATCTGGCGCAGCGATTCCAGCGACGTGGCGCGGAACCCCTCGCGCTCGCGGGCTCCGGCGGCCCGGCAGACTTCCAACGCCTGGTCGCGCAGACAATGGCCGTCTTCCAGAAGAAGCAGGTCCAGATCCGACAATTCCCGTACCGGCATGCTCCCCCGGTTGGACAATTCGTGACCTTCGGGAACGGCCAGCAGGAACGGCTCGTCCCACAGCGCCAGGGCCTCCAGGCCGTTGCCTTCCACCGGCAGCGCCAGGATCCCCAGATCCACCGAACCGTCGCGCAACGACCGCAGAAGCACCGCGGTCTGTTCCTCGCGCAGGAACACGGACAGGTTGGGGTATTCGCCGTGCAGCGCCGGGATCGCCTTGGGCCAGAGCCAAGGCCCGATCGTGGGAATGGCCGCCAGGACCAGATCGCCCTGGTAGGGATCCCGCGAAGCCTTGCCCAGATCGGAAATCCGGCGGGAGGCCACCAGCGCCTCGTGCGCGTGCACCAGGGCCACTTCGCCGAATTCCGTCAAGCGGATCCCGCCGCCGGGAAGCCTTTCCAGAAGCGGCGAGCCCAGCTCCTCTTCCAGCTTCTTGAGCTGGCCCGAAAGGGTGGGCTGCGTGCAGAAACAACGCTCGGCGGCCTTCCCGAAATGCCCGAGTTCGGCCACCGCCACGAAATATTCCAGATCACGGAGATTCACGAGACCTCCTTTCCCGCCCTCGCGCCGCCGACGTTCAGGGCAGCAGTTCTTCCTTGAAGTCCTCGGGCACCACCGCGGCCAGCGTCCATCCCGCGTCGGCCGACACCGGCGGCAGGTGTTCTTCGATCGCCTGGGCGATCTGGTCCGGGGTCACGGCATCGATCGTGGCCAGGATCTCGTCCAGGCCCAGCGGCCGGCCGTACAGGAATTGGCATTTGCCCAGGTTCTGCATGCGCGAGCCGGGGCTTTCCAGCGCGAGCACCGCCGAACCCGACGCGTAGTCCTTGGCGAAGCGCAGGTCGCGCTTGGACAATCCGTTTTGACGGATCTTGGCGATCTCGCGCGACACGACCTCCATGGCCTTGGCCGCCTGCGCGGGCTCGGTGCCGAGCGACACGCCCAGGGCGCCGGCGCCCAGGAGGAAATCGGCGAAGGAATAGACGCTGTAGGCCAGACCGCGCTTTTCGCGGATCTCCTGGTTCAGACGGCTGGCCATGCCGCCGCCCAGCACCAGGTTCACCAGCCCCAAGGCGTGGCGCTGGGGCGCGTGGGCGCCAAGAGACCGGCGCGACAGGATCAGGTTCACCTGGGTCACGTCCTTGCGCACCACCAGACGCGAGCGGGTCCTGCCGCCGGACTTGGGGATCTTCTGGACCGCGTCGGCGGTGTAGGCCTTGGCTTCCAGCGCCGCGCCCGCGCAGGCCACCAGACTGTCGTGGTCCACGTTGCCCGCCGCGGCCACGAGCATGGGGATTTCCGGCGACAGCGAACGCTCCAGGTGCCGACGCAGATCTTCGCCCGTGATCGCCGCGACCGAATCGAGGGTGCCCGCGATGGGCGCTCCCAAGGGCTGCTTGGCCCACAACGCCTCGGCGAACAGATCGCCCACCAGTTCTTCGGGATCGTCTTCGCAACCCCGGATTTCTTCCAGGACCACACCTCGCTCCAGCTCCAGCTCCTTGGCCGAAAGCTTGGCTCCCGTGACCAGATCGCACACCAGGGTGGCGGCACGATCCTGGTCGCGATCCAGCACCTTGGCGTAGAAGCACGTCTGCTCGCGGCTGGTGAAGGCGTTCAGATGCCCGCCCACCTCTTCCAGTTCCCGCGAGATGCGCGCCGCGCTGCGCTTGGCGGTGCCCTTGAAGACCATGTGCTCGTACAGGTGCGCGAGCCCGGCCTTGCCGACGGGATCGTGGCGCGAGCCCAACCCCACCCACACGCCCACGGACGCGGAACGCTGGCCGCTCATCCATTCGGACAGGACCACCACCCCGTTGGGCAGCACAGTGCGGCGAACGTTTTCGGGAAGCTCCGATCCGGCATTGGAGGAGTCGGGACTCTTGCTTGCGTTCTTGTTTTTTGCGGTTGGCATTCAGTGGCCGAAGGTAGGAATTCCGCTTGCGTGCGGTTCCGGTTGCTTTCCTGGCGGACGGCAGGTAACTTCCCGCCTCGAATGGCAGTGAATCCAGCGTTCCAAAGACTCCAGCTCCTGGTGGGCGCTCCCGTCCTGGACCTTTTGCGCGAAAGCCGCGCGATCGTTTTCGGCGTGGGCGGCGTGGGCGGCTGGTGCGCCGAAGCCCTGGTCCGATCGGGCATCGGGCATCTCACGATCGTGGACAACGACGACGTCTGCGTGACCAACGTCAACCGCCAGCTGCAGGCCCCCCCCGGCAACGTGGGGAAATCGAAGGTGGGCGAACTGCGAGACCGGTTGGCGTCCATCCATCCCAGGGTGCGGCTGGAGGCCCTCGACGAGGTCTACGAAAAGTCCAACCGCGACCGGTTCGACCTGCACTCCTACGACTACGTGATCGACGCGATCGACAGCTACACCCACAAGCTGGACCTGATCGAGCACGCATGGGAGATCGGGGCGCGGTTCTACAGCTCCATGGGCGCGGCCAGCCGCCTGGACATCACAAAGATCCGCACCGCCAGCGTCTGGAACGCCACCATGGACCCCTTCGCCAAGATCCTGCGCAAGGGCCTGCGCCGACGCGGCTTCCAGGGCGATTTCCAGGTGGTCTATTCGGTGGAGGAACCCATCGCGCCCGTGGAACGCACATCCGTGGCCTGCGGAACCCACCAGTGCTTCTGCCACCACGACGATCCCGACCACAAGGACTGGTGTTCGTCCAAGGTCGTGATCAACGGGAGCGCGGTGCACATCACGGCGTCGTTCGGGATGGCGCTTTCCGGCCTCGTCCTGCAGGACGCCCGATCGCGCGCCGCCGGACAGGATCCGCTCGCGTCGGAATCCGTCCGGCAACGGGTCCCGACCGGAACCTGACGGACGGAATCCGTCGAGCACCGGCGGTCGGCGCCGCGGCCGCGGGCCCCGGCCAGGATCACTCCTGCGGAAGCATCCCCATGGAGGCCCATTCCTCCGCCGAAGGTCCGCACACGCCGGGGACCTTGATTCCCGCCTGGCGCATGAGCACCGTCATCTGTCCGCGATGGTGCGCCTGGTGCATGAGCAGCACCTGGAGCACGACCCCTTTGGTCCAGCGCTGGCCGTACATGTCGATTTCCGTCGCGAGGTCGGCGTCGGTCCACCGCGTGCGCACGGCTTCGCCCACGGAGGCGGCGGCCGAAGCGTAGCCGACCGCGATCTCGGCGGCGGTCGCCGGCTGTCCGTCGGTTCGGCGCGACGAATCCACGGCGAGCCCCGCGGCGGAAGGCATCTCTTCCAGCGTCTCCACCAGATGCCAGGCCAGACGCCCCAGCGTGCGGCCGTTGGGCGTGACCGGCTGCGAAAGCGAGGCATCGGTGAGCGCCTCGAGGATCTTCGAGGTCGCGTCGGTTTCCGTTCCCCATGCCTGGGAAAAGTCCTGGATCTTGCGGTACATGCGGGCCTCCTCGTTTCGCGCGGTCCCGGACCTCGTCGGCAACGACGACGGAAAACGTCCCCGTTCCCGTTCTCGCGCGCCGCCGGATCCTGTCACAACCGGTCCCCAAGGATCATACCACCCGCTCGAGGATGGTGCCGTCTTGTCCCCGGAAAAGCCCCCTCCGGAAGACAACCCGGCATCCCGCAACGGCCTCGTCCCTACTGTGGAGTCTGCACTTGACATGGATCGCAATGGATGATGTCGGTTCGAACGCGCGCGCCTTGTCCCGTTTCGCCCCGGGGAAACGGTTCGTTGCGGCAACGGGCACGAGAAACGAAACGCCGACGTAACATATCCAAAGCGACGAGGCCATGGAAATCCGACTGGCCCGACTCTCGCGAAGGACTCTGAACGAGGAGGACGGATTGAGCACGACGCGAACATGCCTGCAGCTCTTGGGATGCCTGGCCGCAGGAAGCGCAGCCGCCATCGACTCCTCGGAGATCCTGTTCCAGGATTCTCCCGTGCGCTCCTACAGCATCGACTTCTACGGCGACACGGCTTGGCAGTCCAAGCTCGAGGCCATGTGGAAAGCGGATTCCGGATACTTGCCAGCCAGGTTCTTCGACGGACGGACGATTCTTGACAGCGTAGGGGTGCGCTACAAGGGGAATTCGTCCTTCACCCTGGCTGGCAACAATCCGAAGAAGCCGCTCAAGATCAAGTTCAACGAGTTCAAGGACACGACCTACTTCGGGATCAAGGTCCTGAACTTCTCCAACGGCATCGGCGACCCCAGCCTGATGCGCGAGCACATCGGGTACGCGATCGCCCGCGGGCTCATGCCGGCTCCGCGCGCGAACTTCGCCCACATCACGCTGGCGGGAAAAACGCTGGGCCTGTACACCCAGGTGGAACAGGCCGACAAGCCGTTCCTGAAACGCTGGTTCGAGAACGCCAAGGGCAACCTCTTCAAGGCCGGCGACGACGGCGCCACGCTGGCGTGGATCGATTCCAACGCAGCGTCCTATTCGGGATCCGGCGACTACGAACTCAAGACCAACCAGGACGCGGCCGATTGGACCGGCTTCGTGGAATTCGTCGACTTCCTGAACAACTCCTCCGACGAAACATTCCGCGCCGAGCGATCGAGCTATCTCGACGACGACAACCTCGCCAAATTCCTGGCGTTCAACACCGTGCTGTCCCATTTCGATTCGTACAACGGTTCCGGACACAACTGGTACATGTATCAGCCCGACACCGCAACGGCTGCCATGCAGATGATCCCGTGGGACCTCAACCTGGCGTTCGGCGCCTACGGCGGAGCCTCCAGCGCGCTCGGCCTGGCCATCGACACGGTGCAGGCCCCGATCGCCGACCGCCCCTTGTTCAGCCGGGCCTTGGCCTGCGAGCCCCTGCGCACCGCCTATTTCCGCTGGATCCGCGCCATGATCGAAGGCGAAGCCAGCACGGATTCCGTCGCCGCGATGGTGGTGCGCGAT
>JACCEE010572789.1_pt1 | contig 12063 bp, 7 predicted proteins | sample 7449931 | NCBI WGS metagenome assembly JACCEE01 (sample SAMN15323457, study PRJNA562643) | freshwater metagenome | isolation source: river surface water | place: USA:Blue River Watershed | collected 2017-08-19 | reverse complement strand
ATACATATATAATCTCTATATTCGTGGTGCTATGCAACGCAAAATAGTCTCCATATTCTTTTGTTTGATCATACTAACGCAAATTCTGCCAATGGCATCATTGATCTCAATGGCTGCAGGATGTTTTAGTAATGATCAATTGACTGTTTCTTTGTCAGTTTCATTGTTAGATGAAGAAATTGAAGAAGAAGGCGCTAAAGCACCAATAACTTACCTATCAAATAATCTTTGCGAATTAAACAATTTAGTTGAAGGACAAATCAATAAAGAGGTACAATACCTACATCATATTATTGATTTCCCTGAAGGATTCGCTAGAGTACTCTACACCCCTCCTAATTTAGTTTAGTTTTTGCCTAAAGGCAGTCCCTCTCACACATTATTCTTCAATTAATTTAACAATTATGTCTAATAGACAAACTGTTGATTTTGGACAATCTGTAGAAAATGCAATTCATGAACTTAAGCATTATTTACCGTCTCAATCACCCATAAAAGATTTTATCCATCATAATTCCTTACATGCATTTCAGGATCAAAAATTTTTTCAAGGAATTTTTGATGCTAGAAATATTTTTGGGTATAATGTTACATTAAATATAGAAGAATTCAGGGCGCTATATGCATCTGGGCGAATACAACATTCAATTCTAGAAAAGCAAATTGAAAACACTAAAGGAAAAGAAAATGTTCAATTATGGCTGAATAAAATGCTTAATAGTGATTTCAATTTTGAACAAGCATATAATATTGGCAAAACAAAAACTATTTGGAAAAAAAATTATAAAATTGATTTAGATAATAAAGTACATCCATTACTATTTAGGGTAATTTGTGCTTATTTAGACCAAGGTGTTTCAATTTGGAATTTTCCTACAAATGACAATAGCTTCATTGAAAATCTTAGATATTTAGAGGTAAATAGCTTTACTAGTTTTTTTAAAACCAAAAGAGCAAAACAACTTCTAGAAAACACATCTACAACCATTAACGACTTACTTCAGATAATAGTAGGAGATGAACAATTGTATTTTACTTATTTATTTGATCAGCAATTTGCACATAGAGGTTGGTCTGGAATGGTTGCCAGTATTGAACATAACCCTTCGAGTCTTTTATTGGGTAAAAAAATTAGTTTAGTTGACTTTATACATTTTGAATTATTATTAGAGATCGATGCGCTAGATCATCAATTTGGAACAGACTGGAAGCCTATTAAATACGCTATCGGAGAAGAAGGGTTAACTTCTATTTTTGAAAAGAAAATCATTTCAGAATCAGATGAAATTTTAATGATTTTCCAAGAAGCGTTTGAATGGAGTTACTATGACCCAATTTTGTTTGGTTTAAAGAATGCAAAAAAATCTATCGCTAATACTAATCATAACTTTCAAGCTGTATTTTGTATTGATGAGAGAGAATGTTCCATCAGAAGACATATTGAAAAAACCGGGTATCCTTGCGAAACTTTTGGTGCCCCAGGCTTTTTTGGCGTAGAATTTTTCTTTCAACCTGCTGGAGGTTTTTATTATGAAAAATTATGCCCCGCACCTATCACTCCAAAGTATTTAATAAAAGAAGAAGATCATACAAAGCATATTGAGCATTCTTTCTTATACAACAAACTTGCACATACTTATTTTGGCGCTTCATTATTTAGCTTCGCTGGAGGTTTCGTTGCATTTTTCGAGTTGTTTAAAAATTTACTTTTCCCTTCTAAAGCACCTGCTATAAGTGATGCATTTGGTCATGTAGGACAGTTGAGTAATTTGCATATTGAATACCAGGATATTTATCCTTCGGAAAAAGGCTTACAATTAGGTTTTACAATAGAGGAAATGACTATTCGGGTTGCAAATCAGTTAAAAAATATTGGCTTAGTGCAAAATTTTGCGCCAATTATATATATGATTGCGCATGGTTCTAGTAGTGCAAATAATCCACATCATGGTGCTCATGATTGCGGTGCTTGTAGTGGTAGGCCAGGTTCTGTAAATGCTAGAGTATTTTCATTTATGGCTAACCATCCAAAAGTAAGAGAAGCCTTGAAAGAAAAAGGCATCAATATACCTACTTCAACTCAGTTTATTGGAGGTTTGCATGACACTGCTGCAGATCAAATTATGTTTTATGATATAGATGTCCTAAGCCAGCAAAATGCTTTATTACATGAACAATATAGTTTACAATTCGAACAAGCTTTGGATTTGAATGCAAAAGAAAGATCTAGAAGATTTGCATCCATCAAGACAGACATGCCTATCAAAGACATCAGAAAAGAAATTCAGGAGAGATCTGTTTCTTTATTTGAACCAAGACCAGAATTGGGCCATGGTTCAAACGCACTATGTATTATAGGAAGAAGAAGTCTATCCAAAAATATTTTCTTAGATAGAAGGGCCTTTCTAAATTCATATGATTATACTACAGATCCCAATGGCGAATTGTTAGTAAATGTAATTAGCCCAATTGGTCCAGTTTGTGGCGGTATTAATTTGGAATATTATTTTTCCAGAATTGACAATCATAAATTAGGCGCTGGTACAAAGCTACCTCACAATGTAATGGGATTAATTGGAGTTGCTAATAGTAGTGATGGTGATTTACGACCTGGCTTGCCCTTACAAATGATTGAAGTACACGACCCCATAAGATTACTTGTCATAGTTGAACACATGCCTGAGATAGTACATAAAGTTATTTCTTCAAATGCTGGCATCTACGACTGGTATGCAAAAGAGTGGATACATCTGGTTGTTTTAAATCCAGTAGATAATAATTTATATTACTTCAGAAATGAAAAATTTGAAATCTATAATCCTTTATTTGTAGATATTCAAACTGCAAAACATATGGGTACTATTTTTGAGAATGCCACTCAGATGAGCGCATTTGAAATTGATGATGCTACAAAAGAAAATCTACCTATTTATTATTTAAATGATTAAAATGAACCAATTAATACCCATATTCATTCTAATACCAATAATTGGTTATTCCTTAAGCTTAATTACTAATAGAAAAAAGGAAGGATTGATATCTGCTATAGCTATAGCTACAGCGGCGATGCAATTTATTTTTATCTCCAGTGCTGCAGTTTATTTTCTATTATATAAACAAGATTATTTGTCTTTAAAATTAATCACTCTTTTAAAAACACCTGAGTTTGATTTTTATATAGCATTTATCTTGGACAAGCTTTCTTTTGTCTTTTTATTTGTTGGTTCAATTTTAACATTTCTAGTATCTATTTATAGTAAGTTTTATATTCATAGAGAAGAAGGGTTCAAGCGATTTTTTAATAATATTCAATTATTTTTTCTAGGGTTTAACTTAGTTGTGATAGGTGGAAATTTTGAAACTTTATTTTTGGGCTGGGAATTAATTGGAATCACTTCTTTTTTATTAATCTCCTTTTATAAGAATAGATATTTGCCAATAAAAAATGCAATGAAGGTTGTCTCTTTGTATAGATTAGGTGATGTATTTTTAATAGTAGCCATGTGGCTGTGTCATCATCTTTGGCATGAAAATATTTCTTTTGAGCAATTAACAAAAAATGCTTGGTTATTAAAAAGTTATGATGAACATTTTACCTTGTTATTTTTAATTAGCCTTTCTATTTTCATTGGTGCTGCTATTAAATCAGCTATGTATCCCTTTTCTTCTTGGGTAGCAAGAGCTATGGAAGGACCTTCAAGTTCAAGTGCGATTTTTTATGGTTCATTATCTATACACTTAGGCGTCTTTTTGCTTATGAGAACTTACCCAATTTGGGAGTCTCTCATTGCAATTAAAGTAATTATTTTATTTTTTGGTTTATTAACCAGCTTTATTTGTAATTCAATTGCACAATCTCAACCTACTGTAAAAACGCAAATAGCTTATTCTTCGATAAGTCAAATAGGTTTGATATTTATCGAAGTTGCATTTGGTTGGCACAATCTAGCACTAGTTCATTTTATGGGTAATGCATTTTTTAGAACCTATCAGATTTTAGTCTCTCCTTCTGTTTTACATTATCAAATACATAATCAATTATTTACAAAGCCAAAGCAAGTTATAACGAATAGTGGTCAACTATTGAATTCCTTATATATGTTGTCAATTAAAGAGTACAATATGGATCATATGTTATTTCATTATTTCTGGATGCCTTTTAAAAAAATTAGTAAACTATTTACAATTTTTAATAATAAATTCTTTTATATTTTCATAATTATATTTTTTATTACTGGTATAATTCTTGATATCAATACTCTTGCATTACATCCAACGCTGTTAGAATTTTTTGTTTACAGTTTTGCCATCTTAGCCTTGGTACTCATTTTGATTTCATTTACAGAACGTCTTTCGAGTATTTATGCCTGGCTGAATGTGGTTTTCGGGCATTTATTTATAATGATGAGTATTTCATTAAATAGCCATATTCAATTAAAGTTTGTTCTCATGTATCTTTCTAGTATTTTACTATTTGGTTTACTTGGTTATATTGCTATTAAAAAACTAAAAAACGCTACAACATCGATCAATTTAGATCAATATCATGGAAGCGGATCTGAGCATCCTAGATTATCAATTCTTTTTTTAATCTCTTGTTTAGGACTAATTGGTTTCCCTATTTCCCCTTTATATATAGGTATCGATTTAATGTTAACATATATTGAAAGCCACGAATATATAATTATGGGTATAGTTGGCTTGTCGCTAATCTTTATTGAAATTTCACTTCTAAGAGTTTATTCAAGATTGTTTTGTGGAATTCCGCCAATAAGTAATCAACCAGTAGCATTTAAATCATCCTAAATATCAAACATCTTATTTAACTTTAAATCAATAAATACACTATGAATAACAGTAAAAAATTAGGTTCATTTTCTTTAAGTCACTTAAAAGATGATATTCCTGCAGGGTTAGTTGTCTTTTTGGTAGCATTGCCACTTTGCTTAGGTATTGCCTTAGCATCGGGTGCTCCACTTTTTTCTGGAATTATTTCAGGCATTATTGGAGGAATAATTGTTGCCATGTTTAGTGGCTCGGCTCTTAGTGTTACGGGGCCTGCAGCTGGATTGACTGTTATAGTATTAAATGGCATTACAGACCTTGGCTCATATGATGTGTTTTTATTAGCTGTGGTAATTGCAGGTATTTTACAAATCATCTTAGGATTTTTAAAAGCTGGCGTAATTGGTTATTATTTCCCCTCAAGTGTAATTAAAGGAATGCTTGCTGCCATTGGAATTATTTTAATTTTAAAACAAGCCCCTTTGGCAATAGGATATGATAAGTCAAGTGGAGTTCAATTTCAAATGGGGTCTGTTATTATTGCTGGCATTTCTATTGCTATTATTTTAATTTGGGATTTACCTGTTTTTAAGAAGTTCTTATTTTTTAAATTTGTACCAGGGGCTTTGATTGCAGTAATTATAGGCGTGTTATTAAATCAATTTTTTGTAACTAACCATCCAAATTGGGTATTATCAGAAAATCAATTGGTTAAATTGCCCGTTTCAAATAGTATTGATGGCTTTTTGAATCAATTTACATTTCCCAATTTTGCAGCTATCACAAATTATAAAGTATATGTATTAGCGTTTACTATTGCAATTATTGCTAGTTTAGAGACTTTGTTAAGTACAGAAGCTGCCGATAAACTAGATCCATATAAGAGAGTTACTCCAACTAATTTAGAATTAAAGGCACAGGGTGTAGGGAATTTATTGTCTGGATTGATAGGCGGATTGCCAATGACAGCAGTAATTGTTAGAACATCAGCAAATGTTAACGCTGGTGGAAAAACTAAAGTATCTGCTATTGTTCACGGTATATTTTTATTATTAAGCGTTGCATTTCTCGCTTCAATTTTAAATAAAATTCCTTTAGCTTGTTTAGCCGCGGTATTATTAATTGTAGGATACAAATTAGCGAAGATTTCTTTATTCAAAGAGATGTATAAATTAGGTTGGGAGCAATTTGTTCCGTTTATAGTAACTGTGGTGGCAATTCAATTTAGTGATTTGTTGAAGGGAATAGCCTTGGGAATGCTAGTTGCTATATTTTACATTTTAAGAACCAACTATAGAAGAGATTACGAATTTCATTATGATAAATCTAGCGACACTAAAAAAGTAAAACTAGTACTATTGGAGCATGTTACATTTATCAATAAAGGTAGTATAGCTAATAAATTGTCAAGCTTAGAAGATGGTACTATCATTGAAATTAACGCTGAAAAAGCACATTATATTGATTTAGATGTGTTAGAGATTATTTACGACTTTAAAGCCAATTCAATTCATAGAAATATACAAGTAGAATTGGTTCATATGCCTGAAAGAAAAGCAGTAAGTGGACATTAATTACAAGTAGTTTAAAATTTAATTTTATGGAAAAATCATATTTACGATTATTAGAAAATAATAAAAATTGGGTAAAAGAACAATTAGAGCTAGATCCTAATTTTTTTGAAAATTTATCAAAGGGTCAAACCCCTGAGTACCTTTGGATTGGTTGTTCTGATAGCAGGGTACCTGCAAACCAAATTACTGGAACAGAGCCAGGTGAAGTGTTTGTACACAGAAACATTGCCAATATGGTGGTACATAGTGATATGAATATGCTAAGTGTATTATCTTATGCAGTGGATGTTTTAAAAGTAAAGCACATCATTGTCTGTGGACATTATGGATGCGGTGGTGTAATTGCTGCGATGAAAAATCAACAGTTTGGATTAATTGATAACTGGTTAAGACATATCAAAGATGTTTATCGCTATCACCATGTTGAATTGGATGCAATTGAAGATGAAAATCTAAGAGCAAGAAGATTTGTGGAAGTGAATGTGCAGGAACAAGTGCACGATTTAGGCAAAACAAGTATCGTTCAAAATGCATGGAAAAGGAATCAGCCTCTCCATATTCATGGCTGGGTGTATGATATACATGATGGAATTATTGATGATCTTGGAGTTACTTTTACTTGTACCAAAGACCTTCATAAAGTATACCATCTAGATTAGTTAACAATTAGATAATCTTTCGTTAACACTTTGTTGTTATTGGATTAAATGATAATATTCAATTAATCTATCGGTAATATTTAGTTAATACAGTAATATGAAATTTGCTGTATTAAATTTTTATACCGTGAGAAGGATTATCTTTTTTATTTTTCTTTTATTTGTTTCTTCTAATTTATTTGCTCAAAAAGCCAAATTAACTGGCAGGGTTACTAATGCTAAAAATGAGTCATTAATTTCTGTTACAGTATCATTAAAAGGAGAAAAAAATATTATATCAAAGACAGATGTTGAAGGAAGATTCTCTTTTAACATAGACCTAAATAAAAAATATAGTTTAACGCTAAATTATATTGGCTATAAAGAGGTAATTGTAACTAATATTCAATCAAGCATAAGTGGCGAAGAATTAGTCCAGGATGTATTAATGGAAGAAGTTGGGAAAAAATTGACCGATGTTGTTGTAAGTGCTTCAAGGTCTTCTAACAAAGGCGAAACAGTTAACGCTTTAATTGCTTTTCAAAAAAATACAAATACAGTTGCTTCTGTGATATCATCTGAATCTATCAAAAGAAGTCCAGATAGAAATACTGCCGAAATTTTAAAAAGAACACCAGGAGCGTCTATTCAAGAAGGCAAGTACATTGTTGTTAGAGGCTTGGCGGATAGATATAATCAAGCTATGTTAAACGGAATTTTGTTAACTAGTACAGAGCCTGATCGTAAAACATTTTCATTTGATTTATTTCCCTCTCAGATTATTGATAATATCATCATCAATAAAGCATTTGTACCTGAATTACCTGGTGAATGGGCTGGCGGTTTGATTCAAGTAAATACGAAGGATATTCCAAATAAAAATTTCTTTAACATGCAATTTTCTAGTAGTTATAATACTATTTCTACTGGGAAAGAATTTCTTAAAGATAAGGGCGGAAAAACAGATTGGTATGGGATAGACGACGGAACTAGATCACTTCCAAATGGTTATACTACAAAATCAAATTTTGATACAGCAAGTATTGCAAGCAAGACCGCATTAGGTAAAACAATGTCAAATAATTGGGTGCCTGTTAAAACAACTGCTTTGCCAAATTTTGCATTACAAATGAATGGCGGTTTTTCTGGCTCTTTATTTGGTAAAAAAATTGGAGGGATGTTAGGTGCTAACTATTCAAGAAATCAAAGATTTCAAGATAATTTGAATCAGCAAAACACTTTGGAAAATGGTAATTTTTCAACAATATATAAATATGCTGATGAAAAGTATATTCAAGATATTAATATGGGTGCACTGGTTGGATTATCAATGTATATCAATCCATTGAATAGAATAAGTTATAAGGCTATTGTAAATATTAAATCTAATAACGCGTATACTTCAAGAACTGGTAATGAATTTTCTAGAGGTGATTTAATGAAGTCAAGCGAGTTTAGATTTTCACAAAACACTTTTTTTACTAATCAATTAAACGGTGAACACAGTATTACAAAAGCACTTAAATTTAATTGGTATGGAGCATTCAATATATTAGATAGTTATTCTCCTGATCAAAGAAGAATATTATATACTAAATCCGAAACTGGCATAGATCCTTATGTATTAAATATTTCTAATTCACTTTCTCAACAGTCAGGTAGTAGAATTTACCAAAATCTAAGTGATTATATTTATACGGCCGGTACTGATGTAAGTTATAAAATTGGTCAACAAACTATCAAAGCAGGGTATTTATTACAAATTAAGGATCGTTTATATGATGCAAAGTTGTTTGCTAATTTCTTACCAATTGATAACTCTGCTTTAAGAAAATTACCAGCTGAAACAGTTTTTGCCTCCGAGAACTTCGGAAACGGAACTGATAATAAATTTGGGTTTGATGCTATTAAAGGAAGGAATTTCCGTTACATGGCAAACACTATATTAAATGCCGGATATTTTCAATTTGACAATAAGTTATCTGAAAAAATTAGAACTGTTTGGGGAATTCGAGTAGAAGATTATGATCAATTAGTAGGCAGTAGAAAAGTATCAGATCCAAGACATACTCGTTCGAGAGTTACCGACTTTTTACCAGGATTGAATACAACAGTTAAATTAAATCAAACAAATAATTTAAGAATAACTGCATCTCAGACAGTCATTCGTCCAGAATTAAGAGAATTATCCTTTTTGAACATTTTTGATTTTGAATTAAACGCCTCAGTACAAGGAAATCCAAGTTTGAAAAGAACTAAAATAACTAATACAGATATTAGATATGAAATATATCCAGGATCTGGTGAAGTATTTACAGTAGGTGTTTTCTATAAAAATTTTGAAAATCCTATTGAACAAATATTTAGTGAAGGCGCAGGTGGTGCTAGTACATTTTCTTACCAAAATGCAAAAAAAGCAATCACTTACGGTATGGAACTTGAAGCACGAAAGAAACTAAATAAGAATTTCACTTTTCAGGCAAATGCTTCTTTAATTAATAGTAGAATTAAAGATGCTAATTTAAAATTGAATAGACAATTGCAGGGCCAATCGCCATACCTTGTAAACTTAGGTTTATTATATGATGTTGCAGAAAAAGGATTAAATGCCACTTTACTATACAATCAAATTGGAGAAAGAATTTATTTAGTAGGAGATATGCAAGCAGGATCAGCTTCACCTGATATTTACGAAGCACCAAGGTCTTTAGTAGATTTCCAATTGAGTAAGAAGCTTATAAATAATAAAGCAGAAATAAAATTCACTATTTCTGATATTTTAAATCAACAACAAACTTTCTATCAAAATCTAACTTCAAATACTAGATATGAAAAAGGAGTTGATGCAGTTCGTTTTGCTAGAAAATTTGGTTCAACATTCGGTATTTCTTTTAACTACTCTTTATAATCTAAACATATCTTAAAATAATTTAAACAAATAAAAATGAAACAATTATTCTTCTTATCGTTAGCATTTCTTGCTATCACTGCTTGTAGAAAAGTAGAAGTTGATGGTGAAAAAGAAATTATTATTGTTAATCAACCGGTTAATAATACTACCACTGCTGGTAATACCATTACATTAAGTGGTAGAATTACAAAAGACACCACTTTGTATGCTAAAGATTTTAATTATTTATCTGGGATTGTCTATGTAACAAAAGGTGTTACATTAACTGTTGAAGCTGGTGCAAAAGTAATGGGTAAGTTTTCTGGAGCAGATGTTTCTGCATTAGTTATTTGTCGTGGCGCAAAAATAATTGCAAAAGGCACAGTAGATAAGCCAATTGTATTTACATCATCTTCTGCAAATCCACAATCTGGTGATTGGGGTGGAATAATTCTTTGTGGTACAGCACCTATTAATACAAGTTTTACCGTAAATGGCGCTTCGATACAAGGTTTATATCAGGTAGAAGGAGGAATTGATAATGCAAATGGAGATGGTTTAGCGGGTGCGGGTGATGCAGCTTTTCCAACCGTTAACCCCGCAGATAATTCTGGAATTTTACAATATGTAAGAATTGAATATGCTGGCTATGCGTATCAGCCAGATAAAGAAGTTAATAGTTTAACTATGGCAGCTGTGGGAAGTGGAACAACTATTGATCATGTTCAAGCTTCGTTTGGGAAGGATGATAGTTTTGAGTGGTTTGGCGGAACTGTAAATTGTAAATATTTAATCTCTTATAAAGGTCAAGATGATGATTTTGATACGGATAATGGTTATAGTGGATATGTACAGTTTGGTATTGCAGTTAGAGATTCTGCAATTGCAGATATTTCAAAATCTGAAGCTTTCGAATCTGATAACAATGCGACAGGTACAACTGCAACTCCAAAGACAAGTGCAGTATTTTCAAATATGACTGTGATTGGACCAAGAGCAACCTTAGATAATAAAGGAAATACATTGTTTTTAGCAGGTGCACAAATAAGAAGAAACTCTGGCATCTCAATTCAAAATTCAGTTTTTATCGGCTGGCCAATTGCATTATTAATTGATGCTGGTTTAGGAAATCCTACTGACAAAAATATAAGTGATAGTACAATTCGTTTTAAAAACAATACCCTTGCTGGCAATTCAGTAAATGTAAAATATACAGCAAGTGCAAGTGCTCCTACTGGAGCAACTGATGCTACAATTTTGAATTGGGTTTCAAATCCATATTATCAAAATGCCATTACAACAAATGCTGTTGATGCAAAGTTAATACAGCCATTTAATTATTCATTATTTGATGCTAGTCCATACGCTGGAACTGCTGCTCCAGCTGCCGCAAATTTAACATTAGGAACTACAGCTTATTTTAATTATGCAAGCAATGGGCAATTCACTGATGATAAACTACAGAATGCCTTTATTAAGAAAGTTACATTTAGAGGTGCGATTGGTTTAAATGGGGAAGATGCAACTTGGGCAAAGGGCTGGTCAAAATTTAATTACTAGTTATATGAATACTTTTCCAAACTATACATTTAGAGAAGCTCAATTAAGTGATTTAATGTTTTATTACGATTCATTATCATCTACTGAACTTGTATTGATTGATAGTTTTGAATTCGAAATTAATTTCAAACAAAAATTTGAAGATGTTAATTATTTCATGTTCGTCATCGAAGATTTAGGCAAACCCGTTGGTCTGGTAGTTTTACAAAAAGTAAAAAATTTATCAGATCCAAGTCCATGGGTAGAAATTTTAGAATTTTTCATCTTATCTAAATATAGAAAATTACAAGCAGCTGATTATTTTTATCAAAAAATAGAAGAATATGTGAAAGAGATGGGAATATTTAAAATAAATGTGGCTTGTAAAATCAATTCTACTATTACGCAACATTTTTACACGAAAAGAGGGTTTAAAATACAAAAAAAATTATACGCTAAATTTATTGGTTAGCTACTAAAAAGGCCTCCAGATTTTGGAGGCCTTTTTGTTAGGTGTTGCTTATTAACTATGCGTTATAAGCTTCTGCAACCCCTTTGTGTAAAATTTTACCAGCTCTAATATTTAATCCTTTTGCTAATGCAGGATTCTCTGCTGTTGCCATTTCCCATCCTTTAT
>JACCEE010463649.1_pt1 | contig 12063 bp, 29 predicted proteins | sample 7449931 | NCBI WGS metagenome assembly JACCEE01 (sample SAMN15323457, study PRJNA562643) | freshwater metagenome | isolation source: river surface water | place: USA:Blue River Watershed | collected 2017-08-19 | reverse complement strand
TGAACGATGTAGAAATAAATTCAATGTGGTGTTGCTCTTCCAACCGTTGGTAGGCATCAGGTCTTCCAAAGAGAGTGGTACAGATTTGCTGGTATGGTTGTCTGTAGATTTCTGTCTTTTCATTTAAGTCTCCTGGCAAGTGACCAACTTCGCGAGAAGGTACTGCCGAACGAACGATAATAATTTTATTGAACGGATTGCTCTTATCAAGAACTTCTTCAAGTGCTTTATATAAAGCGATGAACGTTTTACCTGTACCAGCTACTCCATGTAGAGCAATAAAATAATCTTGTCGTTTATACGCATCGTAAAAATCTTTTTGATGCGCAGTTAATGGGTCAAACGTTTTTAAGTCGTCAATTCTAATTTTCAAAGAGTTATTTACTTTAACATCTTTTGGTTTTTCACTTAAATCATGATCAAGAGTTTTTGCTGTGCGTTTTGTCGCCATGCATACTCCTTAATTTTATAGTTGAGTAGATCCGCTATTTTTCATTCCACCAGGAACTCGTTCGTTAATTTTTTGAAGCACCTCCTTAAACCCTGTATCTTTTTTGATGACTACATGATCACCCACGAATGCTGGTGCAGTCGTCAGTGTCTGTTCTAAATGGGGATTTTGTGCTAGATATTCGTCCTTACCGTTGAAGCTCAGAAACTTCTCATGGACAGCACCTGTGTTTTTATCTCGAAATTCGTATGTTGGCATAATAACTCCTTACATTTGTATTTAGCGTATCTTGTCTTTAAAACGACGACTTGCTTGTAGATGTTCAATAACTGGTTTAATTCTTTCATAGACTCTAGAAGTATCGCCATCTATAAAAACATATTCTGCTGGGAGGTGTGTAATAGTTACATCACTTTCTGCAATTGCTTTTTGTAGAGTCCATTGATCCCATTGAGTTGGATCTTGTTCATTCAGTTCAATCCAACGTTCAAGTAATTTAATAACACGCTCGTTATTTTTAAAATACATTGTACCAGATTGTAAATACTCATTCACGTTTTGGATGCATGCGTGTTCAGGTAAAACAAACCTATCAACATGTTTCCTTGGCATAAAGAATACAGCAATATCTGTATTGATGTTATCAAAGAATGTTGGTTTCTGTCGGATGCGTGAATCTGCATCAGTCCAAACTACTGCTTCATTCTGTTTTAGTTTTTCAAGAATGAAGGGTGCTTTGATTTGTGTATTTCTGGTCCAGTCGCCAATTCTGTCTTTGTATTCAACTTCATAATTTTTCATATCAAGTTTATTCATCGACTTCATCAACTGCTCAGCGTCCCACTGATAATGCCCAGTATAAAAAGAAATTATTTTGTAATCCATTCTGGTGTAGGTCTATTCTTCCATTTAAACATATTAGTTTTAGCACCGTTATAATAGTTGCGATACGACTGAACAGTATAATCTGGCACAGAACGATCTACTTTATATTCATCGGGCATTGCTCGCCAAGGACCAGAGAACTTTTCGTCTTTGTTGATGTTATCTGGTGCTCGTTGTAGATATTTAGCGAGACGCATTGATGCATGAATCTTACCATAGCGATAATGATACTCGCGCATCAGTTCAACCCATAGTTTAAAAAGGAATTGATAATTTGGGAGAGAGTGACGACACCACTTAGCGGAAGGGTGATTGATGTGTGATGCCTTGTAAAGTATAGCATCACGTTCGTCTGGAAGTTGCCAACGTTTGGCTTTACGACCTGAGTTAGAAAACCCCTGAACTTCTATACCGTCAAGAATACGATGTGCGGTAGAAAGAAGTTGTGCATACTCTAGAATCATTTTGACAACGTGTTTGTCAACGTGCTGTTGAGCACAGATTACAGGGTCAGTATGCACATAAAATATATTCATAATATAATTATAACTCAAATCCAAATTAAAGTCAAGGGATTAATGTTCCGTTCTTATCCATCTTAACACGTGGAACATCAGACCAAAAGTGTTTCACAACACCAGAACCATATTCATCATGTTCCCAAATTTGCATTTGTAATTTAACCTTTTCAACTTTACCTTCATCATCAACAAATTCAGCAACACGAAACTCATATGATACTGGTTTAACGAATGGTGCAGTTGCGGCAGGTACTTGTACTGCTGGTAAAGTAATATATTTTTGAGTCAACTGCATCACAACATCCTAATCAAACCAATCATGTCAATAGTGGTCAACAGTAGATAGTTAGCAAGCATGCCAAAACTTCTCCGAGTCCAAGCAGCCCAAGCATAGAGAGCGCAACCAGCAATCCAAACGGGATACATAGCAAGTAGCGGAGGGTTCGGGACTGTGAGTGCCATAGTAATCGAGCAACCAATACTGATAGCCCAAGCAAGCAACTCAATAAGAAAACGAACCCTGTGAGACTGATAGTCATCTTTAATCCACTGTATAGTAGGTGCGAAAATATCAAACATCCAAAGACCTTATCTGTAAAAGGATGGAATCCAAAATACGAATAGTGTTAGAAGCATTAGTATGTAAAATACCATACCCACCTGCCTCGTTAAAAGGAGAAATACAACCAACGCTGTCATCAATAAGAATAGATCTGGGGGTAGCATACTTGGCTTTCTCCTGTTTGTTATGAACGAAGTTTGCTTTGTATGGAATATTCTTAGCGTCTAACCATTTCAACTTCTGTTCTCTTGCACAGTTAGCTTGGAATGGATCATGTGTACCCATTGATGTTAGAATCTCAATAGTAACACCGTGCAGTTTAGAAACGTGGTTTAGTAATTCTTGAGTGTCAGGTAGAAACTCTAGCTTCTCAAAAATCTTGTCTTCAATGACAGCAGTGCGGAAACGCTTGCGGTCGGCTTTTTGTGGATCTAGTTTGATATACTCTTTGTTGAAGTCAGCGAGTACACCGTCCATGTCGAGGTATAAAGTAATGTTGTTCATAATAGAATTATAACCTATTTTCCAATTAAAGTCAAGCACTTTTTACGAGTTCAATAAACTCAGCTTTCGTCGTTTCTACGTCTTTGTAGAAGATAACCTTACCACCTTTTGTCAAGAATGCAGATGCTGCATTTGGGTTTGCAGTTATCAAGAGGGATGATGGTGTTGCATACTTTGACTTCTGAAACTGATCATAAGTGAAAAGTGGTTTAAAGGGAACACCATGCTTCATCAACCATCTTATTCTCTGTTGCTGAGTTTCCATAACAAGTTTTGGAACTGCAGTTTCAGTAGATGTTAAAATTTGAACATTGATTGGTAAGTCTTTAAAATACCTAACAAGTTCGTATGAACCATCAATCATCGACAGTCTATCATAGATCCTAACGTGTGTAATGACCTCGTGCCAACGATGTCGCTGGTCTGGGTCATTAGGTGCGCATGTTGCATAGTATGAGTCGAAATCTGTGAAGATTCCGTTCATACTAATATAAACATCAGTTATCATTTTACAAACTGAGCGAAGTCTGGTTCTTTCCATCCTTCTGGTTTAAGGATCTTACCATCTTCACGACGACGGACTAGACCAGTATTTGGGTCAATCTTTGAAAGGTTGCTCTTTGCACCTTCAATCCAAGCAGCATCCATATCCCAACCACGAGAACGAGCATAACCAACGATAACCCAAATCATGTCAAAACATGCATCAAGACGTTCTGTATCATCGTTAGCTTCATCAGCTTCCCAAAACTCTTTGATTTCTTCTTTGATCAGTTCCTTGTATAGAAGCGATTGAGGGTTCTCATCAACTGTGAAAGGAGGTGGATTTTGACCAACAGCGTTCAGGAAGGTTTCTACATCTTTAAATGGATTCATCGGTTTCTTTCTGTATCGTAATAGTGGTTAGAGTGAGGTGGTTCAATTACCAAATCACCATCAATAACATAACCAGCACCCTGTAAAAACATACGAATGTTTTCAAGAACGTCTGGTAGATATTCTGCATTAAATTCATGCGTTACGACATGTGTATCAAGTGCGTACGAATGATCACAAACAAGTTTAAATTTAGGCATTAATCGTGCTCCTCAAGTTGCCATACTAATCTGGCGACACGTTCTTTCAAACGTTCCACCTCTTGTTCAAGCTGAGAACACTTTTTCATATAAAACTCCAAAGCGTCCTCTTGCTCTTTCTCTAATTTCTCGTTCAGGTCTACCTTTTTCATAAGACCCAACTCTCGGCATAGGCTTCTGCGTCCTCTTCAGTTTCAAAAGAAGCTGAAAAAGCTGAGCCAGCGTCATTAATTAGCTTAACAATGTACTTGTTTGTACCAAGTTCTTTAATCACACTGGCTCTTTTTGCCTTATCATCTGAATAATACTCAGAAAGTTCCTTATATGCACTCATACTTCAACCACCTTTAATTCAAAATAGCTGGCTCGCTGTTCGTGACCAATGTAACCACGTGGATTACACACAATCCTAGTCTCGCCAATCATATAATCAAAGTCCTCATGAGTGTGTCCATGAGTCCATAGCTTAATTTTAGGGTGATCAACGATAAAATCATCCAAACTTGATGAATAACCACCGTTCATGATACCGTCATGCTGATATCTTGGGTGAGTAGACTGCTTAGAAGGTGCGTGATGACCAACGACAACGAATTTTTCATCATCTTTTGCGTTACCAAGAACAACTTTCAGGTAGTCAAGCATCTTTTTATGCTCTTCAACCGCATCTTCAGGGCAGAAAGTGCTTGGTCTTGAACCAAAACGGATAGATTCACCCTCGTTGATCTTGAATCTCACCTCACGAAGCGAATTTTTCACGCATCGGAAGTCGTTCATCATATTTTTCATATGATAGAGGGTGTACTCGTCTTGCTTATTCATGTCTGTCCATAGAGTACCACCAACAAAAGTGACATCTTTGTATTTAAAGACCTCTTTATCAAGCACGTGAACGTTCTCAAGGTACTTAAACTTGTTCTTCAACTCAGTAAGAGTGTATTTAAAGTCACCATGATAGTGCTCATGGTTACCTGCCACGTAAATCACGTGAGGAAAAGCCTCAGAACACTCTTGAAAGAATGTATGATACATCGTTGAACGCTTTCTATCAAAGCCACTTTCAACTTGCTGCTCGTTCCAAGGGTCTAAATCCCTCTCGACAAGAATATCGCCACTCAAAATGAGTACATCCACTTCCCCAGGGTTCTCAAGGGTAAGTGGACCAAACTCTAGATGGACATCGCTACATACTGCGATCTTCATTTTTCATTCCTTTATAATACCGATACAGCTTTACCTGATTGGCAAACTGTTTTGGATAATGTTCAAAATTTGCAAGAGAGTCACCATAGAACTCTACCAGCTCGTTATAGAAATCTTCTATTTCTTTTTCACTCATACTCATATTATAACGTTTCCAACCTTGGAAGTCAAGCGGAACTCTCTAGATTCTCTGTCTCGGGGATCCGAAAATTTTTTAGACTCGAATAAAGTTCTCAACAGTAACTCTAGAAGTCTCAGTACGAACAACAGTAACCCAAACAACTCTCCAAAGCATATCGGGGTCGTCAAACTTCTTCTTATTACGAACAGCGAAATTAAGAGCCTCATCGAAGGTCGTAAAGCGAAGCGGATTAGCCTCGGATCCGCCAGTTTTAAACCAAGAAACTCCACCAGACCAGCCAGTGTTTTCTACTGCATAATACTCAAGGTTTCTCATTTCTTATTCCTTTTAAAGAACCAAGTCTTTCCCCAATTAGAGTGATGTCCTTCGTTACGAATTACACCGTGCCATAGAATCTTAGCACATAACCAAAGCTGATTCTTAAAGTCTTTCCAATATTTCTGTCTATATGTCATCGAGTCCACCCAATGCAAACAATGAGGTTAAGTAAACTTGCCAAGAGGTTTAAAGGAACAAGTGCATAACGATACCAAGGAATCTTACGATTTTCCAACCGATCAATGTCGATACTACACTTTAATTCCCCTGCAATATATGCACAGAAGATAACGAGAAACATATTAAGAAGAATCATTGCAAACCTTTTAGCTCAAAATTTTTTACGGGGAATTTTTCAGGGGGATTTCTATTAGAATCGCTGAAGATAATTCCTTTTAGAATAATGCTGATGGGGCTGAGAACCCGTCCTATGGGATCGAAAAGGGGACCCTGAAATCTATTTTTACCGAGAGACCCCACCCCACGCATACCGCATCGGGGGTAGAGGACGACGGACGATTTAACTCCATTTTAGGACGCATACCGCATACCCATATTGGGCATACGGATATTATAACTCACAACTCACAAAAGATCAAGCATTATTTTTATTCATAGAAGCAATACCAGAAGACATAATAGCAAGACCAACAATAGCAATAGCAATACAAGGAAGCAATTGCGAATCAGTGGCATTATCAATACCACCAGCAGCACCCATAGTAAGCACCAAACCAACGAACATACGAATAGAACCACGCATAACAACTCCAATCAATTATCAATTTCAATAATAGTATTATGCAGCAATACTGAATAAAAATCAAGCACTATATGCATACCCATGCTCTCTATATGGGTACTCTATAGAAGGGGTCATAGAGAGGGGGTGCTATATACGGACTCAATATATGACCTAGTAGAATTCAGTGATTTTAAAACCTCGTTCTGGCGGTGTAGGGGAAGGTCGGCTACAAGGTCAGCTAAAATGGACTCATACGCTCCCGTGATACTAGCGAAAGTACCACTTTTTTCCAAACAGTGATTAGAGGCTTCACGAAGAAAAGTAGCGACCTCAATATAGGATTTTTTACTCATTTTCAAACCTTACTTTCCATCATTTCAGACAAGATAAATTTCGCAACATTAAGGTTTTTTCGAACATTTTCAGCAGCGAAGGGAGCAGTATCAGTACCAACGGTCATAGCCAAAAGTTCTTGGCAATCACTCAGAATACTCATAACGACCATTTCATTTCCAGAAAGTTTAGCCGTCAAAGAATTCATATATTCATCACGGATATCAGCTTCAGTCATACCATAACAGTTTTTCTCAAATTCAGTCATTTTTACCTTTCATTCAATCGTTAAGATAATTATGACTGAAGTTGGAATTAAAGTCAAGCATGTTGGAAAATACCCCTACACCGAGCAGGGGTATTGACTTTTATTCTTCTTCGTTATAGGCTTCGTAATCACGCATTGATTCCACGATACCGAACTCATCGCTTAGTTCTTCTGGAATGGTCGCTTCAACGGAGTCAGCATTACCTTCCAAACCGAAACATTCATCGTATCCATTTTCATAGATACCAGCGAACGCACAACCAGGTTCGTAATACATGGCTCGAACAGTGAAACCAAGATCTTCCAATACAGGGTAAAGTTCGATCGGGGGAGCCCAAGCAGATTGGAAAGCAACCCTCAGAGTATTACCTTCGATCAGCGGTGGGTTATCGTCGGCTCCACCAACATCCCATTTTGTACCCCATTCGTTTACACAAAAGTCATACCAATCAGCATAACCCGTGGCTTCAATAAGTTGCTCAGGGTTAAGTCGGTTCGGAGAAGTAGTTTCCTTGAGTTCGGTTGGAATAGGGATAAATTCCTCGCAAAGCCGACCTTCAACGAACGCTTTACGAACACGCTCAATCATTTCAGGGTTATCATGGGAAACCACCAACGAATTATCACACCAATTAGGCATAGTCAACCTTTCATATTATACAAGAATTTTAACCGACTTACGAATTAAAGTCAACCACCAAATACAACAGAAAGGTAGCCAGCGATATACTCATCAGAAGCCCCGACGCCCACCCGAAGTTCATTTACGATATAATCAAGGGTAGAGCCTTCAGGCAACCAATTACCACGGATATCAGACTCAGCGTCATCAACCCCAGCTTCAAAACTTACGAACTCAGAAGAGATATTCATTTTTACCTTTCATTCTATAATAGAATTATGCAGGAAAAATGAATTAAAGTCAAGCCCATGCTGAGTGTAGGGTTATTTCCTACGGATCACTCGAGTTTCGACCACCATAGGCTTCAGAGCTTTTTCCACAGCTTTCACCACTTTAGCCGAACCGCCTGACAAAATCACAACCATCATTTCAAACATAAAAACTCCTTGACTTTAATTAACAATTCAGGTAACGTTTAAGCGCAGATCATATACTCAGCAAGAGCTTTATAATCTTTAGGGTTCGAAGCACGAATCTTACAAACACTAATCAGGGTACGCAAACTGATTTCTTTAGCCGAATCTTTCAACTCACGGATAAGGTTAAGAGCGTCAGCTTTAATATTAGACTCATACTCAGGCATGAAGGTTTCACATTTAGCGATCGTTTCCATACGCTCGATTTTCTGGTCAGCGTTCATAGAAAGGTCAATCAACATAGAACGCGAACGGATAGCTTGGTCGATATTGTTCTGGTCCATATTGGAAATAAAGATAACTCGACCTTCAAAGTTAAACGAACGAGGCAGATCTTCGTCACGCATATCAGCATTCCAGCTAATAATACGCTTGCCATAAGAATCCAAAGCACCTTTCAAAAGGTTCAAAGCGACTGGGTCTTTAAGTACAGCGTCACAGTCATCGAAAACGATAATGGATTTATTATTTTCGAACAGGGTACGGTACAAACCCTTGGCAGTAGAATAACCCTTAACCATAGTGAAGCATTTACGAGTATTAATAATCGAACCAACCTGAAAGTCGGCGAGGTCAGAAATATCTTTGTAGCCAGCTTTTTCGAGGGTTTTTGTAACGGTAAACGTTTTGCCCAAACCACCTTCACCAGTAATAACCGCAGAGGGTTGAACGCCAGCAGCTACCATATTCACGAGTTTCTCAACGAACTCAAAGCGAGTATTAATACCGAACTTCGCATCACGCTCAGCTGCTTTTTTGACAGTACCTTCGAAGTCAACTTTAGTACCGCTGAGGGCTGCGACTTTTTCCTCAACGTGCTTACGTTCCTTAGAACGTTTCACAACTTTACCATTAACATAACCAACAAACTTGCCAGAAGTAGCGTCAAACGAGATACGAGCAGTCATTATATTCCTTTTCAATCAATCAATACAAGAATTATAGCGGAGGGACTAATTAAAGTCAACCAATAACCCTACACTCAGTAGGGTAATTTCGATACGCTCTCGCAAAAGTCCACTCGAAAACCGTTATCATCATACACTTCAGCTACATCACCGTCAAGAATTACTAGGTACTCATCACCGTCTTCAGCGTAGAACGGAACAGGAGAATTTACGCCTGCGAAACCTTCGAACATAACGTCATCAAAAGGTTTAAAGGTAAGCGACTTCAAGTAAGCACGGGTCAAGTAGTTCATATCAAATTCCTTTTCTTATCATCAATAATAGTATTATGAACCAAGTTGGAATTAAAGTCAACCCCCAACCCGATACCCATACGGACTGTAGGGTTATCCCCCGAAGTTTGACTTAGAATACCCCTGAGCGAAACCAGACGAACCGCCTGCAAAACCTTTGCTGGTTTTGGCTCGCATTTTCTGCTTTGGAGCTTTGCGGGACTTGACTACTTCGATCGAACCGCCTGCACGGAGAAATGCTTCCACGGCATCTTTAGTTTCTTCGCGGAGCTGGCTCTTGGATTTATAGATTTCGTTCATATCACCCTTTCGTATCATCATATAAGAATTATACAGCAATTTCGAATTAAAGTCAACCGCCTGCAAGAAACCCTACTGACGGCATGGTTGCTTGACTTTAATTCCATTTTATAGTAAGCGGATGTCGTCGCAAACATCGATCAGTTCCAAAGAACCGTCACCTGTATCAGCGTATAGTTCAGCAACTGGACCATCAATAATCATCAGAATACCCTCATCATCATAATCAGCGATAAGTGGAATCGGGCTTTCAACCCCAGAGAATCCATTATAGTCTGATTGAGTAAAAGGACGGAATTTAAGTGACTTAATCAACTCACGAGAGATTTTAGTGAAGCTCAACATTACTCTATATCCTTAATCAACCCCAACACCGTTATCTTACCCCAAAGTCAAATAAAAGTCAAATCTTTTTTGCATACCCATGTTGGAAGAAGGGTCTTGACTTTAATTGGAAAAAGCCCCATAATCATAGTATGGATTCGAACGAAAGGGGATGGACGGGACCAGCACCCGTCGTTTTCGACTTGCAGGATTTCATGGGAGCGTAAAATCCCATGCCCGCATCATGGGTATTAAATTTGACTTGACTTTAATTCAGAATTCAGGTAGAGATAGTCACCAGCTATCGTCCACGGGAATCCAATAGTCTCCGTCAATCGTCTCACCAGAACGATCAGATCGCTGTCGGGGTGGTATCGGTGTAGTATCTCGTCCCTTAGACACCGCAGTTGCTTGTCGGAGATTATCCACCGTGTCCAGATATTCGTCCGACGATTTATCTTCGTATCGCTTAAGACCAGCTTCAGATAACTTCGCTTTTGTCTCAGAGGACACCGTGCGGTCTTGTGCTGCGTGGCTTCTGGAGCAATATGGACCACGCTTTCGATGCTCTATAGAACATACTGGGCAAATTTTCTTTCGGTATATTCCTACCATATTAAAATTTTTCTTGACTTTTTAGCAAAAGGGTTAAGACGAACAGCAATCCCTATTTATAGCACTCCCAGAACGCTACCTAAATAGAGACCCGATATACCCGATTCTCGAGAACCCGCTGAGCCTCTATTTACATTATAGCTTGAGCCTCTATTACAAATATACTATGAGCCTCTATTAAGGATAGACGCATGAGCCTCTTCCAAGGATTTCTTGTGAGCCTCTATCTCTTTATTACTCTCATAACAGGAACAGAATAGGAATTCGAAGCTGTGTTCATCGATGGGTAGAAAGTCGAATTCTATACAGAAATGCTTATATTTTCCCTGTAGAGGTTTACCATAGATTTTAATAGATTCTTCATCGAGTTCGGTCATTTAGACTCCTTACATAATCATTCCAAGCATTTACTTCTTTCCCTTGCATTTCACGGATAATACTATGATTTGAACCTCGGACTCTTACAAGAATCGGATACCATAGATGGTCAATCAGCCTTGGGATTGGCTTTATTTGCATTCTTTTCTTCCTTCCAGATTAACCACATACCCATGGCTTCATTGAGTTCTTGTATCTGTTCTAGACGAATATCATCCATAATATTCATTCCGAGATACTCAGAGTTCATGTTCTGTTGAGTAATTTTCCATAGCCGATCTTTCTTCTCTTGAAGAGTGGCTATGACTACATCGTATTCATCAGACATTATTTAATCCTATACGTGAATACCCTTGCTTTGAACGAATCTCTCTACGATCCTGCCTTTGACCGAATCGTTTTGTTGCAGCCCAATATCCAGCTAGGAATGATTCCCAATCTAGATATCGATCGTCCTTGTCAAAGTCTTTACGTGCTCGTTCAATGAATTCAGGTGTCATGGCTTTTCCAATGCAGTTCTTAATACTTCTTTGTCAATTTCATCGGATAGAGCTTTTGCAGCTTTCCTAATAGATTCTTTTCTCTTCTGTTCTTCAGTTAGATTCTTATACAATTCATCATGTATTTCACGGAGCCTCGTTGGGTCAGTAGAATGCATTATGAGTTCGAATACGATTTCTAGAATGTCAGGACGTTGTTTCCATGAGCCTACAAATACTCCATGAGGATTGGATACTCCACGGAGACGAGTGATACTATCCACATAGACATAATCACCGATCTTGTTTACTGTTTCACCATTGGATATTCTTTCCTCAATCTTACGATTAATATATTCATAGGCTTGATCGTGATTACCTGCGACTACATAAACTTTCATTTTCTTCTTATTTCATCGAGTTCCCAGAGGATTGCTGCAAGGAGAAGGAATAATAGTATATCCATTATGCGATGTCCTTATTAGACTTCCAATTGTCCCATTCGTCAGCCTCTTTTATGAATTGCATTGCCTCAGCCTCGGAGTCGTAGAATGGTGATACAACCCTTTCTTCTTCGTTCTTCCAGAAATAGGTATATGTATGCATTCCCGAATCACGATACTTAACCAAAGTGACTAACATTCTCTTGGCTTTGAACTT
>JACCEE010485108.1_pt1 | contig 12064 bp, 10 predicted proteins | sample 7449931 | NCBI WGS metagenome assembly JACCEE01 (sample SAMN15323457, study PRJNA562643) | freshwater metagenome | isolation source: river surface water | place: USA:Blue River Watershed | collected 2017-08-19 | reverse complement strand
TGGTCAAAGAATTTTCTGAAGCTGCGGCGAAATTAGAGAAAGGAAAATATACCCTTGAACCCGTGAAAAGCCAATTTGGTTTTCATGTGTTAATTCTTGATGATTCTCGTAAAATGCAACCTCCCGCATTTGATGCCGTGAAAGAAAAAGTCAAAGGTAGTTATCAAAATGAACAAATGATGAACTACGCGGGTGACTTGAAGAAAGCGGCTAAAATTGATATTAAATTACCAGCAGAGCCCGTTAAAGAACCAGCTAAAGATGCTGCACCCGCGGAAGCTCCTAAACCCGCAGAGCAAAAACCAGCTGCGCCCGCAGAACAACCTAAGAAATAATCTTTCTTAGAATTTAAGAAATTTCTTTAAACCTGACAGGTTTTAAAAACCTGTCAGGTTTTTTGTGAATATTTTTATATCTAAAAATAATGAGTAAAAACAATGAGTGCTACTTTAGAATTAACTTGTGAATTAATTAAACGCCCATCAATTACCCCTGAAGATGCGGGTTGTCAAAAACTTTTAGCTGAACGTTTAGAGAAACTCGGTTTTAAAATTGAGCATTTGCGGTTTGGTGAGGTTGATAATTTATGGGCGCGACGTGGTGAGGAAAAACCGTTATTAGTCTTTGCTGGACATACCGATGTTGTTCCCGCTGGATCATTAGAACAATGGCAATTTCCTCCCTTTGAACCAACCATTTCAGAGGGCTATTTGTACGGACGCGGATCGGCAGATATGAAAGGCGGCATTGCTGCGTCGATGATTGCGGTAGAAAATTTTGTTGCAAAAAATCCAACTCATTTGGGATCAATTGGATTTCTAATTACCAGCGATGAAGAAGGAAAAGCCATTGATGGCACAGTAAAAGTCATTGAATATTTAAAAGAAAAAGGAGAGCATTTAGATTATTGTTTGTTGGGAGAACCGTCGAGCAAAACCAACGTCGCAGATGAAATCAAAAATGGTCGTCGGGGTTCTTTAACAGGGCGTTTGAAAATCAAAGGCATTCAAGGTCATGTCGCCTATCCTCATTTAGCGAAAAACCCCATTCATTTGTTTAGTGAAACGATGAGCAAACTCTGTGAGGAAACTTGGGATCAAGGCAATGAATTTTTTCCGCCGACCACCTTTCAAATTGTTGATATTCATGCGGGAAATGGCGTAACCAATGTGATTCCAGCCGATCTAAAAATAATGTTTAATTTTCGATATGGAACGGCATCGACGGCAGATTCATTAAAGGAACGAGTTGAGAAACTTTTGAGCAATTTGGATTATGAATTGAATTGGGAATCAGCGGGTTTGCCGTTTTTAACTTCTAAAGGAAAATTGATTGAAGCAGCGAGAGAATCGATTAAAGAAATCTGCGGTTTTGAAACGATTTTATCAACGTCGGGCGGGACTTCGGACGGGCGTTTTATTGCACCCAATGGAACGGAAGTGCTAGAAATCGGTTTGTCTAATGCAACGATTCATAAAGTCAACGAATGTGCAAAGGTTGAAGATTTAGAGAAACTTTCTCTCTTATTTGAGCGCATTTTAGAGAAAATATTTTAAGGAATCGTCCGTGAAAAAAGGGGCATGAAGCCCCTATGTAGTTTTGGAGAATTACTCTTTATCTTTCTTAGGTTTGGGGACTTTGATTGCTAAAAAGAGCGCCGAACCTTGACGTTGAACCAAAAGTGGAATGGTTTGACCCGCCGCCAAGCCTTCTGCTAACTCCATGAAATGTTTAGCATTTTCGACTTTTACGCGATTAAATTGGGTGATTACGTCACCACTACGCAAGCCTGTTTCGCTGGCGGGGCTATCGGAGTCGATTTTGCGAACGACCACGCCGCCTTCTGCCAAATCAAGTTTTTTGCGTTCGTCGTCGGTTAAATTGGCGACTGATAAACCTAAACGTTTGTCTTTTTCGCCGCTCATTTTGCCACCCGAAGGCGAGTTCATGCTTTCAAGTTTGCTGTCGGCGGGTAATTCGGCGACGGTGACTTGTAAGGTGATTTCTTTGCCTTGGCGCATGACTTTGACAGGAACGGCTGAACCCACAGCGGTTGAACCTACAATCGGGGGTAAATCATGTGAATAAACCACGTCTATGCCATTGAATTGTAACACAATATCGCCCACTTCAAATCCCGCTGCTTTCGCAGGTCCGTCCATAATTTTAGAGATCAACGCACCGTAAGGCTTTGACATTCCAAAAGATTCTGCTAAATCACGGTTCACGTCCTGAATTAACACACCCAACCAACCGCGAGAAACTTTGCCTTTTTCTTTAATTTGTTGCAAAACACTGGTGGCGATGTCGATGGGAATCGTGAATGATAAGCCCATAAAACCGCCAGTTCTGCTGTAAATTTGGGCATTTACACCAACGACTTCGCCTTGTAAATTAAAAAGTGGACCGCCAGAGTTACCCGGGTTGATGGCGACATCGGTTTGAATGAAGGGAATGTAGTTGTTGTTTCCTTCGGGAAGGCTGCGACCTTTCGCGCTGACAATGCCCGCCGTGACCGAATGATCAAATCCGAACGGTGATCCGATTGCCAACACCCAGTCGCCGACTTTAAGTTTTTGAGAAGACCCGAATTTAACGGTGGGTAAATTGGTGGCTTCGACTTTTAATAAGGCTAAATCACTGCGTTCGTCGCTGCCGATCAATTTGGCTTCTAATTCGCGGCGATCACTCAATTTAACAATAATTTTATCAGCATTATCAATAACATGGTGATTGGTGACGATATAACCATCTACCGACATGATAAATCCCGATCCTAACGCCAAACCTTTACGACGGGGAGAGGGCATCGGGCTTTCGCTGTGATTATCGTCGTCTTCGTCCATGAATTTGCGGAAGAAATCAAAAAACGGGCTATTTTCAGGAATGCCAAAATCACGCGGAGAAGGACGTTTTCCCTGATCGCCTTTTTTTTCTTTATCTTTGTCTTTTTTCTCATCAGAGGAAGATTTATTTGAAGCGGTAGTGCTAATATTAACCACCGCCGCGCTATTTTGCTCAACTAATGCAGTAAAATCAGGAAGTTCCTTCGCAGGAATGCCCGCACACGCACTGGTCGACCACACCGTCAACACACTAAATAAAAAGAGAAGTTTTCGCATAATTGCTCCTTAATTTTTCAAATGAAAATAGAGATCATCATAGCATGATTTTTGAAATCCACGCCTTAAACCGTTCCCCAAAAATATAATCTTTTTACGGTTTTTCAAGCCCTCTCGTCGCTATAATTCAACCGTTGAGCAAAACAATGAGGTTTTTCATCTTTTTTTGTATTAAGCTATGCTTTCAAGCTATTGGAGAAATTTTTATGTTTTATTTTAAATTAGGGCTGATTTTATTTAGTATAATCAACAGCTTATCTATTCAAGCAACCCCCGCTTTAGAACAAGTCGGACAGTTAAGTTTGTCAAACAAATCCTACCAAATCAACGGACAATATTTATATGCGGCGAGTTGTGCTGGCTTTGAAGTCTTTGATTTGGTTGATCCTTTAAATCCCAACCTTTTAGCAAATTTACCCATCGCAATGTCGGGTTACAACTGCGCTTCTAAAATCATATTTAATCATTCTTACGCTTATGTTTTAAATGTGCAATCCATTGAAATTATTGATATTAGTACACCAACCGCCCCTAAACGCATAGGAAATTATGAAATCCCCCGCAATAATTCAGATTCTCGCATAGACTTTGTAATTGCAGAGCAATATGCTTATTTAGCAATACCTAATGAAATATTGGTTTTGGATTTGTCAAATCCTACTCGTCCTGCCTTAGTTGCTAATAAAGTATTTGATACTGGTTCACTCTTTAAAATGAAAGCAAATGGTGAGCAATTGGTGGTTAGAAAAACGATCATTAATTACCAAACAGATGTCACCGATGAAATACTATTTTTTAATCTCAAAAAACCTACCCAATTTGAACAAATAGGAAGCATTTTATTAGAGAAACTTTCTAATACTTGGGATTATGCGATTTGTGATTTTTCTATTAGTGGACAGTATTTGTATGCGATTTCTCTCAATGGCGATATTTTGTCGGTCAATATTTCTGATCCCACCAAACCTCAGCAAATAGGAAAATATGTTTTAGGAGATAGAAATTGGTACACGAATATTATTGCAAGTGAAAAATCTCTCTATTATTTACGCGGTAATACAGGCAATGAATCATCTGCTGGAGATTCGACAAGTAAAGTTTTTGTGTTTGATACGAGCAACCCTGCACAACTAACCCTAACAACAACTTATAAAATGGCGTATAACTATTCTAATGTCGGTGATAGTTTTATATACAAACAAAATCTTTACATTACTAAATCAAACAACGAGCCAACCATTATCCTAGATATTAGTCAGCCTTCGCAGATTAAAGAAATTGGAAAGATTCTTGATAATTATACGGGTTGGATGAGTGGACTTAGTAAAGGAAATACAGTTTATGTGATAAATTCCAATATTTCAAAAAAACTGTTAACGATTGATATTAGTAATCCCTCTCTTCCTAAACTTGCAAATGCTATCAATTTTGATGAACTAAATAATTATTACAACTCTTCGCTTGCTATCGATAATAATTATTTGTATTTCTGTAATGAACGCGGTTTGTACACCTTCGATATTACTAATCCATTGCAACCTAAAAAAGTCGGAGAATTTTTGTTATCTAATGGCTATTCTTGTGCTGATATAACGATTTCTGGAAAATACGCTTATTTAACCCAAAATCCATTTGGATTCACCAATGTATCTAATACGCCGAAAATAGTAATAATTGACATTTCTAATTCTACCCAATTGAATAAACTGGGAGAATATCCAATGAGCAATCGTTATTTGAAAAAATTGATTGCAAAAGATGGTAAAGTATATGTGTTAGCACAATCAACTCAAGCCGTAAATTTTACGACTTATGATTACTTACATATTCTCGATGCAAGTAACCCCTCTGAGTTAAAAGAATTATCTAATTATGAGCTTCCCATTACTCAAAATATAAACATTGTTTTAATTGGACAATATGCTTATTTTTCAGGTAGTTATAGATTACACATTGTTGATATAAGTAATGCAAGTTCTCCTAAAGCTGCGGGTAATTATTCAAATAATAGTTGGAAATCTAGCAGTGGGTTTAATATTGTTTCTACAGGAAATAATTTTTTGTATGCAACCGATTATAATGGTCTTTTTAAATTAGATATTTCTAATCCACTTCAACCTAAACAAGTTGCTCAAATACTTCCAGCGTCTGATTATGCTTATTCAATTCTTGCAAATGAACCCTATGTTTATCGTTTAACACAATATGGCGTACAAGTGTTCAAATCAGTGGAAGTTGAAGCTCCGCAAATGACCCAAATTAAAGGATTAGCAAATGGAGCTTGTGATTTGAATTTGAGTGCAAAAATGCTCGGTGCAGATGATGGCACAGGCAAGAACGCAGGAGATTTCTATTTGCAATGGAAAGAAACTGGTCGTGAAAGCACGTCGAGTGGAGATGCAGTCATTGCGGGGTATTTCTACGCGCCTTCCGAAAAGGTAACGTGGGGCAGTGAAGCAAATCCCGAAGTTTATGCAAAATTATGGTTTGCAGTGAATGGCATGTTAAACGTTAATTTCTTCCATGTGGGGGTATTTGATGTGCAGTTAGGAAGTTCTTATGGTGTAGATATGCCACAACTCAATGGTGGTTCAGCTTTAGACCATAACAAAATCACCATTGGACGCAAAGCATGGCGTTATAGTCGACATGATTACACGAATTGGAGAAGTTGTGGAAAAACTGATTCTGCTTTGGGTAGTTTAAAAGTAGAGGAACTTCCGCGTTTAACTTTAAAAGAAATGGCAGCAAGTAATGCAAAATTGACGACTTCTGTGTTCAAATTACCGAGTACAAGTGCTGCAAAAATTAATATCAATCAACAAGGAAGTTGTGAGCTATTAATGGATGCAAAAATGTTAAATGCGACTAATAATGGCAAACCTTACGGTAATTTGAAATTGCAGTGGAAAGAGGTTTTGCGTTCAACAACAGCGGGAGGAGATACGGTGATTGCAGGGTATTTCTACGCATCGCCCAATGAGGTAAGTTGGGGGAGTACAACTAATCCCGAAGCCTACGTTAAGATTTGGTATGCGAGAAATGGTTTGTTGAATGTTAATTTCTTCCATGTTGGGGTATTTGATATTGAATTAACATCAAGTTACAAAGGTTCAGTGCCAAATGGAATTGATGGGTATTTGACAGATGATAACAATTTCATTAATATTTGGAGTGATGCAAATCGTTATGCTCGCCACGATTACAACAATTGGAAAACTTGTAATTAACCCATAACAAAAGGTATTTGTAAAATATTGCAAGTGCCTTTTCTTAATTAGGTAGTGATATAAAATTGAAGGAAACTTTTGATGTATAACTTATTGATAATGCTGTCTTTTTTTGTAATTGCGGGGTGTTCAAAAGCGCCATCGTTGCCGTTATTAGCGGAGAACGCGAAGATAGTTGCATTTGGAGATGAATTAACTGCTGCGCCCCATTTGGGGGTTGAGCAAACTTATCCCGCTTTGTTAGCAAAACAGTTGAAACGACCCGTTATTAATGCGGGTGTGGGTGGAGAAACACTTGCTCAAGCGGTGAAACGTTTTCCTCAAATGCTAGAAACCGAAAAACCTTCGTTGGTGATTATTTGTCATGGCGGATATTCAATTGATTCGACAAATGAAGCCACAAATACGCAAATCTTAGAATATTTTAGACAAATGTTAGGTTTGGCGAGAGCAAAAAATGTTAGCGTTGTTTTAATTGGAATTCCAGAGAAACAGCCGCCCCATTTTGCGCCCGCAGATTTCTACAAACGGTTGGGAAGAGCATTTGAAATCCCTTATCACGGTGCAATTTTGAGCAAAATTCTACCTAATGTTCAAATGATGGATACCGAACATCATTTACCAAATCTTGAAGGTTATCAAGTGCTTACAGATGGGATTGTCGAAATCTTAAAAGAAAGCAAGGCAATTCTGTAGAAATAAAAAACGCTGCCAAATATAAGCTATCTGACAGCGTCAAAGGAGTAATATGAAAACGTTACGGGTTGTTGATTGCCGCTTGAACCGCAGGAATTTGAAGCACTGTGCCCGCAGAAATCGTTGCTTTACGATCTATTTTATTTAAAACCGCTAAAGATTGGGTGCTGGTTTGATATTGGCGAGCAATATCGCGTAAGGTTTCACCTTCTTGAACTTCATGAGATTGTGCTGCAACTAATTGTGTGAAAGGAGATTCTCCCGCATCAAAGGGCGATTCAACTTGAGCAAGTGGAACACTATCGGTGGTTTGTGAAATACCAGCATTCGTTAATTTTTGTTGCAACATTTCTGCTTTGTCAACGGGCACTAATACATAAGGTGCGCCTACATAAACTTTCTTAAAGCCGGGGTTTAAATAACGTAATTCTGGCAACGGCATATTAATTAAAGAAGCAACGGTTTCTAAATCCACTTGTTCATTAGTTTCAACCATTGCAACATAAGGTTGATTAGGAATATCAGGAAGTGCAATGCCGTATTCTTCGGAATGTTTGATGATCGCAGAAACTGCTAATAAACTAGGAATGTAACCTCGGGTTTCTTTGGGGAGGTTTAATGACCAATAATCAGTGGGTTTGCCTTGTGCTTTATTCTTTCTAATTTCTTTGAGAACGCGCCCTTCGCCACAATTGTAAGCAGCGATTGCATTTAACCAATCTCCGCCCATTTTATCGTGTAACAACTGCAAATAATTTAAAGCGGCTTCGGTGGAGGCGGCGATGTCTTGGCGACCATCATAAGATTTGTTTTGTTGAAGACCGAAGATTTTGCCAGTGCCTGGGATAAATTGCCAAATGCCAGCAGCGCTTTTGGGAGAACGAGCGAGGGGTTTGTAAGCGCTTTCAACGGCAGGGAGGAGTGCGATTTCCATTGGCATTCCGCGTTGTTCGACGGCTTCGGCAATGTAGTGTAAATAAGGTGCGGCGTTGTAGCTGAGGCGGTAAAAATGTTTATGATTGCGTTGGTAAAAGGCTAAGGATTTTGCGTAGCGTTCGGGTTCGACGGTGGGTTGCAATTCATAACCAGCGGCGATGCGCGTCCATAGGCTTTGGTATTGCAGGGGATTTTTTGTAGCGGCAGAAGCGGTGGTGTGAGTTGAGTCAGTTGCTTCTGCGGCGAGGGAGGGATCATTTTCGTTATCGTCAGGTGTTACGGCACAGCCGCCTAATCCCAATAATGCGCTTAAAAACAATATCTTGGTGAGTTTTGTGTCAGTCATCATTGTAGTCTCTTGGCTTCTCCAGAAAGTATTGAAGCCAATTATTTCAAGCGGTTGGGAAAATTGCAACTTTTTTTTGAGATTTTGCGCGTAACCTTTTGATTTAAGAGGTTTTTTGTAAAATTGCATAATAAAACCCATCAAAACCCGTTTGGTGAGGGTATAAATTCTCTTCATTTTGCAAAACAAAACGCGGATTGGCAGCGAGAAATTGCGCAACTTGCAACTGATTTTCGGACGGAAGCACGCTACACGTCGCATACACAACCAATCCGCCCACTTTGCACATCGCCGAATAATTTTGCAAAATGTCACGCTGACGTTGACGCACATCTTCCAAGCCTTGCAAACTGAGTTTCCACTTCGCATCGGGATTGCGTCGCAGCACACCCAGCCCCGTACACGGCACATCTAATAGGACTCGATCGGCATAATTATGTAACCGCTTGATTACTTTATTATTTTCAATGTGACGCGGCTCAATATTAAAAGCCCCCGCTCGACGCGCCCGTTGTTTTAAGTTGGCGAGTTTCCACGCTTCAGTATCTAAGGCAATGATTTTTCCCTTGTTTTCCATCAATGCCGCCATTTGCAACGTTTTTCCGCCGCCGCCCGCGCACGCATCAATAACGATTAATCCAGCTTTCAATTGCAATGCGGGGGCAATCCGTTGAGAATTCGCGTCTTGGATTTCAAACAAACCTTCTTTAAACGCTGGATGTAGAAATAAATTTCTTCTTATTTTTAATGCCAATGCAGCATCACCGACAACTAAGGTTTCAATCTTATCTTCTTGAAAGCGAATTTGTAAGGCTTCGCGGGTGGTTTTCAAAGTATTTACTCGAATCACCAATGGCGCAGTTTTATTTAAAGAAGATAAAATCGTATCCCATTCTTCTTTTAATTCACTTTCTCCGACTTGATCTAACCAATCTGGAATCGATTCTCTTAATGCTCGGTTGTGTTGAATTTCTTCTAAACGTTCTTTATCAATTGAAACGCCTTTAAATTCTTCCCAATCAGGCAACGTTTCTCCTTTCCATAAAAGATATGCACCAAACAAATCCCATAAATTAGGGCGGTTGTGAATGAGATATTCTAACAAACGTTTCCAACGCACAATTTCATAACTATATTCCGCCACAAATGCTCGATCACGCGCTCCCCAACGTGGATTGGCTTTGAGTTGTCTTTCAATGACTTTATCCGCATATTGTTGTTGTTCAAAAATCGAAGATAAAGTTTCAACGACTGCAATAACTAAATTTTTATGTAATTTCATGATTTTTAAGAAGATTTTACCAAGTTGAGGGTTGAAATTTGTTATCATTTAAAATAACAGCTGAATCACCTTTTTGTGCAATTACAAAAAAGTCTTTTTTATACGCATAATGTGCAATATGTTCTGGGATCATTATGCCTGCAACTGCACCGAGCATTTTGCAATCCTTATAAATCGGAAATAAGGTTTTAAATTTCTCCATTCTTTCTAAATGTTCTTCAATATTATCTTGACTTAAATTACTTTTAACTTCAACCAATACACAACTCCCATTATTAACTACTAACAAATCAATTTGTATTGCCAAATTTAATTGAGAATGATGGGTTTTAAAATTACGCATTACCAAATGAATATCAATTCCCCGTTCTTGAAATAATTTCACCACTGATGGTTTAAGTATTTCTTCGACAAATTTACCCAACCGACTTCCTAATTCACCAATCCTTTTATTAACGGCTTTAATTTGCCGATCAATTTCTTTCATTCTTAGATCAGTTTCTTTAAATAAGTGCCAAATATCTTCCAATGTGGGCGCGAGATCGGTTGAAATAAGCGTATTCATTATTATTTTTCCTATTTGGTTAATTGGATATTTCGCTTAAACTACAAATGTATTCGCATTATATCATCTAAACAATAAGTTGAGGATTTCAAACGCAGGTTTTTCAGGAAAAAATTGAGAAACGTGTATTTGAGCATAATGAGCAAGGGTTTCTCTTATTTTTTGGTGATCAATGAGCATTTCTAAGGCTTTTAGACTGGCTTTTGAATTACTCGTATCGACCATTATTGCGGTTTCTAAATGGGTTGCAAAATCATGCGCCCCACCTATTTCTGGGACAATTACCGCGTTTTTGCAAGCCATTGCTTCTAAAGCCGTTAATCCCATCGCTTGATGTCGTGAGAAATCTATAAAAATATCGCTTTTATTTAATAAGTTAGAAACTTCATCGGCAGTTAATGCGCCTAAATTTTGAAATGAAAAGTCAAATGATTTCCAATACGAATGTTCTTTTTCAATGCCAAATAAAAGTAAATTAACTTTCTCTCCATATTTGTGAGCGATTTTCTCTAAAATATTCATCGTAAAAGTGGCGTTTCTGCGCGGCGTATTTGGGCGAATCATTGCTGTGATAGTTATTTGATTTGATTGAGGTTTTTCTTGTTTAAAAAAGCGATCACAATCATAACTAATGCCCACAATGTGTGGTAATTTACCCGTTTGATAAAAAACTTCCTGTTGATTCCAAGTAGTTTTTGTGAATAAAATCATATTGTTAGCGAAATAAGACAGCCATGCCTCTCGAAAGTCTTTGTTTTTACGAAAGAAATATCCTGAAATGCGTCGCCGAATCCATGCAGATTTCCAAAATAACCCATATTGGGTGGGTTTATCGAGCCAAAAATAAGGTTCAAAATCTTGAATATAATACGCTAATTTAACTTTTTGATTTTCAAGTGGTTTTAACCATTCCACCGTAAAATAAGCTGTTGCGATCACTGCGTCAAATTTTTGACAAACTGCTGGAATATCAGAGGGTTGCGAAATATAAATGACGGGAATAGGGTTATCAGGATAAGCTCGTTCAAAATCAGCTTGTTGCGAATAAAAATTGAGGAATTGAACGTCCACGCCCATTTTTTGCATGGCGGTGGCTTCGCTGATAATTAATAATCCGCCGCCGACGCGCTCATTTATAGCCAATAAAATCAATAATTTACGATTTCTATAATGTTGTTGTCCTTGTAAAATCAAATCAAAACGTGCTTTCATATTAGTGGCTTTTTCAGTAAAATCGTTTGAAATAAAAAATAGGATAGAAACAAATGGACAGCTTATTAACTTTTCCTTGCGAGTTTCCAATCAAAGTGTTTGGTAAATCTAATGTTGCGTTAGATGAAATCGTTGCACAAATTGCTCGAGAACAGTGCGGTGATTTATTAGAAAATGCGATTACCCAACGTGCAAGCAAACAGGGCAATTATAACGCAGTAACGGTTAATGTGTATGTAAAAAGTCGCGAGCAACTCGATAATTTATATCTTGCATTAAGCGATCATCCCAATATTAAAATGGTGCTTTAATCATTTTCAAATAAGGTTTAAATTTCAAATAGTTAGCTTTCTCTATTCATTGATTGATACAGATCAAACAAACAAAAGTGATTTCATGTGACAATGAAAATTATGAACATAGCGGGTGTTTTACTCCATATTAATCCGCCGCGTGAAAGTGAAATCAAAAACGCTTTGTCGCAAATGGCGGGCACAGAAATCCATGCAATTCAACCCGATGGGCGTTGGGTGGTGACGGTAGAAGGTGATGACAATCACCAAGTCGCTGATACAGTTATGAATTTACATCGTTTGGCGGGCGTGTTGTCCGCTGCCATGATTTATCAACATAGTGAAGAAGTTGAGGAGGATTCTCCATGAAATTCTCAAGACG
>JACCEE012299930.1_pt1 | contig 12066 bp, 12 predicted proteins | sample 7449931 | NCBI WGS metagenome assembly JACCEE01 (sample SAMN15323457, study PRJNA562643) | freshwater metagenome | isolation source: river surface water | place: USA:Blue River Watershed | collected 2017-08-19 | reverse complement strand
AGTGAACTCTTCAATCATTATAACTTTTCTCTGTCTTAACGCACTTTGAATTTTAATAGCTTCTAATGTGCTATCAATATATTGAATACTCATATTTTTTCACCATTGTCGATTCTTCGACTTCCTTTTATTTAATTTAATATAATGGTGTACTCTTCGGTTATTCCATTATATTCTTCAATCTTATATAATTTACACATAGCTTTTGAACCTATTTTTAAGCTATCCGAATAAGGGTCACTACCAACAAAGCTAGGAACACACTTTATCTCAACATTGCCATCATACTCAGCAACAGATAGTGATTGTCCACCGTGGAAGTGTCCTATAAGTGCAATTGAATAAAACCTTTTATGCAAAATTGAATAATCTTTTATTGTATTTTTCACACTTCTTATTTGATGTCCGTGGATAGCCAATATATTTTGACCACATATTTTCACCGAATGATATTCTTTTTTGGTTAATTCTACTTTGACTCTTGGATTATCAGATAATAAATCCTTTATATAATTACCTATTACAAATTCTAAATCCTCTCTTGGCAAGTCCATCTTTCCGTTTAGTGGTCTTGTTTGAGAATGATTAGAGTACATTGTATGATAATATACAATTTCAACATTTTCAGATATCTTATTAAGCACAGTAGCTATTAACCTACTAACCTCAACAACACTCTCAACAACAGGAATGTCATTTATTTTTAAATCCGAAAGCCTTAAAATACCTTGAATATCATCACCTAAACCAAATATATGTAGCTTTGAAATTTTATTGTTCTCAATTAGCTTGTTCACTTTATCTACCATTCTTTCAAATCTTAACTTACATTCTTCTCTATCATAGAAGTTGTTTTCAGATGTGAAATTAGCACCATAGTGCAAATCTGCCCAAGCTAATATATACTCACTAAAATTATCACTCCTGTGTATATTATTAAATTTAGGAAATGGCAATCTATCTTTTGCATCTTTAATATTCTCGTAAAATAGTTCTTGCCTACCATCCATTCTTAGATTCCTATTTAACTCTATCTTAGTAGTCTGCAATTTCTTACGTTCTTTTTCAAGTTCTAGTTTTTTTAGTTCTATTTCTTTTATCAAATTATCCTCAGATATATTATAGACTATTTCATCTTCCATTGTATCAAGCATAGGCTTAATAACATAAAAGGCTTTACGAGCATTCTCAGAACTGTATTCTTTGCCACAAACCACCATCGCCCACTCACTATAGTCCATATCATATTCTTTTCTGTTGTCAGTAACTCTTTTATAATAACCTAATAAACTCTCATTTTCTCTTCTTTCTCTCATAGTGTTCCTCACATTTTTAATAATCTATCTTTTTACTTTTCGCACCTAACCTTAATAGGAACGTTTGATTTCCACAACAAGGACACCAAAAAACAGCTAATCCCTCTGCTTCTATCGTCACATTGCCTATTTCTAACTCTTCAGCAAAGTTAAACTTTTTCTTGCAACTTATATTATTGCATTGCAAATCTATCTTTTTATGCTTCATAATCTTCATCTCTTTCTTTGTAAATTGTGGAAACATATAATCACTAAAAACAAGCACATTATCACAACGTTCTTGCTTTCCATTAATTACAGGTGTTAAGAACATACCTTAACCATCATCGCCCATATTAATTTAATATATCTAAGATAATAAGGCACGTTAAGGTGTGCCATTCCTAAATATCTAAACTTGTTCTTCTATTTTCTTTCTAATAACCAAATCTATTTCAGAGCCATTTATATCTGCTAAGAATTTACTCAAATTAACTTCTCCATCTTCGGTTTCTATTAATATAATGCCAGTATCAATTTCATCTGAATTTAATATACCTGCCATAACTTTTAATTCATCGCTTATAATTCTAACTGCTTTAGACTTACCCATATCTTATGCCACCTCGATATTATCTAACACAAAATACATTTTTCCGTACCACATTTTACTCTCTAAAATCTTCTTGCCATTAACAGTTCCATCAATAACTTCAGATGTTTTAGCTAACACCATTATTGTTTCTTTCTTAGGCTTTACTCTCTTAGGTGGACAGATTTCCATCTTCTTTTCTGTTTTTGCATTTTTAGATTGTTTTTTTACTTTACCTTTCATATTACACCTCATATCAATTTAATTTCCCCCATCTACACAACAAATTCAAAACAGCATTTGCTAGTAGCCACTATAGGAGTAGTTTTATTTTTACTTCTTAAATATTCTTTGCAAGAATTAATAAACTCTTTTTTATTATCCTCATCACAATGATGAATAATTATTTTATCATAGTTTACACTTGCAAATAAATCTTTTAACTCTTGGTTGCTGATGTGTGAACTCCAAGACTTCTGCTGATATATCTTGGCTTTTTTATAAACTGCTCTCTTTTGACCATCCATATCAAATGTTACAGTTTTCTGATTATCATTAAGCAACTTATAAGCCAAACTGCCCTCATTGTCTTGAGAACAGTATCCATTTAACACAATAACATCATTGGTACATCCAACTATGTATGGTAGGTAAGTGGTTATCTTTCCATTCTCTAAGAATCCAGAACTTGCTAATATTATACAAGGAGATTTTTCTTTGAGTATATTTAAAGTATGAGTATAATCCTTAACCCTAATAAGCCTATCCCAATTAATAACATCTTCAAATCTGCTCTTATCTTCATCTTCTAAAACTCTTAAATATGTTGAACTTATGTTATTCATAAGCACACCATCCATTATAACCTTATAGTCACCTTTCCTAAACCAATCTTCTTTGTCTAGGTTCTCCTTTAAAAACGTTGCCATAGTTTGAGCCTTTGAAAAGGCAAAAACAGGAAGTAGCACTCTCTTATTGCTTTGAAGAGTATTCTTGATTATCTTCAGCAACTCTTCACGTTCTTCTATTGCCATCTTTGTTGACATACTTCTAGTGTCACTACTGTAAGTAGCTTCGGATATAAGTATATTTCCACTTATAGGTATATCTTGCTCGTCTAAGTATGGAGTGAATTTATAGTTTATTTGAGAGCCTAAATCACTTGTATAAGTGACTTTCTTCCACCTGTTATTCTTGTACTCTTTTATTAGAAATGTAGCATTACAGCTTCCAAGAACGTGAGAATTATATCTATACTCTACTTTTAGATTGCTATCTATATCTATTATCTCGTTGGCATTTATATGTTTCATATGCTCAAAACAGTTATATAGGTCAACTTCAGAATATAACATCTCTCTTTTCTTGCTCTTAGCTTTTAAATACTCTATATTTTTCTTGTGAATATGACAACAATCTTTTAATAACTCTTTGGTTATTTCTATGCATTTTTTAGTGCCAAATATATTACCACTAAAACCATTATTATCATTGAATATTGGAACAAGTCCTGTATGGTCTACTTGGCTTCAGTCAATGAGAATGTAATAAAAATAAATTACTACACTCGTTGACATAACCACCCCCTTTTACAGCATCACACATTCTTTTCATTGAATTGTATGACTCTAAGACAGTATTGTCACCTTGTGGCAAACCACATTCTATGATTTGAATAGCATCAGTATCATCATCTCTCTTATACTTTAATGCCCAACAAGAACCAGTAACTTGCATAGCACTAGAACCCAAAGCTATCAATTTAATTTCACTCTTCTTTTTCTTACCCATAAATCCTCACATTTCTAGTTAAATCAACACATCAAGATGTTGAATTACTAATAGTTATTTGCTTTTCTTTATATAGTTTGCACTTTTTGTTATTTTCTATGCAGTATCCATACTTTGCACACTTAGGAACAAATAGCTTATCACTAATCCACTTCCATTCATCGTCTATTTGTGATAACTGCCTTTTTAAATCTTTCATCAAATCTCTATATTCTTGTAATGCCCTAGTACACAATCTTTGATTGAACATATTCTCTAATGTTCTAACATTGCCTTTCCATATAAAGGTTGTCTGCATTGCTAGTGGCAATATATATCCAGTAATATCATTCTCTGTATTTAAGTCCTTTAATTGTTTATAGCTATCCATTATTTGTTTCATTGCACTATCATATATCTCACCTTGCTCTTGTGTTAAGTTGCTTGGCTTGTGATATTCGAAGTTATCATAAGTTATATATCTAGTAGATGCCTGTACTCTTGTAGGGCTTCCTCCGATATGTGTGAACCACTCTCTAGCACACCTAGCACTACAAGTTATTTTAAGTGTTACATCAGCAAACTCTAGGTTTCTTCCGTGTCCACTATTTATACAATGTTTAGCTATTCTCATTGGATGCTCATCATCTTTTAATTCTGTATCATAGCAATAACTAGCATTAGTTCCAATAACTCTTAAAGGATTATTTGTGTAATTTAATATTTTTATATTATTCATATTATCACCTCATATTATTTTCAATTTATTTTTATTTTATAATTTTAATATATTGAGTGATGCATAAGGGAACATCACTCAATTTGAAAAGGGTATATATTTATATAGGAAGAAAGTTATTTTTATCAAGTATGAAAATACTACTCTTTCTTCTCACTTAAAGAAATGCACTTTTTGTCGTTTGACACCCTCCAAACCTAGTCATAGAGCTACTTTGCAAGGTTTTAAATTCGCCAAGAATCGCAAAGAAATCACTATTTTTTTCGCACATATTTCTCTTTTCAACTTTTATCAACTTTATACTACAAATAAGCAAAAACGTATATAGTATTTAATACCATATACGTTTGCCTTTATTTGTTGTTATGATATGCTTTAGCACTTATTTTTGCATCCATTTTTCGTCTACAATCTTTGCAGTATTTCTGTGGTTTTGTCTTAGTTCTAACCTTTATCCATTTGCCACACTCTAAACACTTTTTCCATTTTTGTCCTAAGTGCATATAATAATAGTGAATTGGCTCATTAAACTCTGTTATCTCAATGGCAACCTCACTATCTTCGTAAATATAATCGCACCTTATAGATGTTTTTTTCGCATTAATAGGGACATATATATATTCACTCTTATATAATTCGTGCATTAAGAATAGATTGTCTGTTAATTTGCCATTTATCTTAGCTTCTTTTATTATATTTGAACTGGTTGTGTTCAACCAACCCTTTGAATTTGGGTTTATTATTAATTGTAATTTGGCATAAATCAAAATAACAAATGCTAATTTTCTTATTTTTTTGTCATTGATTGCATCTATTTCTTCCAACTCTTTTTTTGTTATTACAACTTTATCCACTTGAATTAACTCCAAAGCATCATTGCCATATTTTTTATAACTCTTGATAACAGCCTTTGATTTCTTCTCTATATATTCTTTATAGTTTGCTCTCACATAGCCACTACTACATTGTTCCATTGTGACTGATATCTTCTCTGTTATTCCAACTATATCCGTTTCACCTAGCTTAATATAATACTTTATCAATGCATTAATTGTGTTTAAATCAGAATCTATCAATACATTGTCAACTACTGCACTATGAACTATATTTAACTCATTTAGAACCATCCCTCTCATTACTCAACACCTACTTTTATTTTTTTTAATGTATATTTACTTCCTAGCCACTCAATGTCACCATTATCATCTTCTACAGGCACATTTATATAATAATCATTATCAGCTAATAACTTTTCTACTATAGAGTCACCAACCATATCCCACACAAAACTCTTAGATGATGATTGATTTTTGTATATATTATTAACTAATATATTGGTTAAATCTTCTGAATTGTTGCAAATAGAATATACTTTTTCTTTGAAGTTTTCAACAAATAATGCTCTTGCATCATTCTTTTCCTCTTTGGAAGCACTACAATTTGCTTTCATAAACTCATATGTTCTAGCCTTGTATTCCTCATATACTTCCATCACTTCGTCTTCTACTGAACGTTTTATAGGCTTATTAGTAGTCAATACTTTGCAATCAAAATCACTCTTTTTAACGTGATTTCTTATGCCATCAAATTCTTCTTCTAGCATATTGCAAATCCTATTCATAGTGCTACCATTATTGCTAATAGGTGATAATTTTTCAAACCACTTTAGAAATTCAGCTTCTACCTCAGTAAGTTCAGCCTGTCCAAGTAATTGATTTAATGTTTTTCCTTGAGTTTTAATGCAGTTTTCATTATTGTTTTTAATGTGAGTATTATAGGCGTTTTTAATGTGGCTATAATTATATATAAAAAAGTATGGCTTCTTATTTGCTAATAAGATTTCATTTTCTTTTTTTAATTTAATTTCTTCTTCGGTATCATCATCACTTATTCTTACTGCTTTAGAATCATACCAAATTTTAGGCACTTTCTTAGGCACTATGCCTTTACAACTATCTATTACTTCTTGTTGGTATCCTTGCATACAAGTTATTCTATATACCATCTCTTTGTACTCTTTACTATCTTTTTCAAATTTTGCTAATATATCAAACATAGCAGTACATCTATTTGTAATAGAACCTACATCATTACCGAAGCCCATTTTATTGGAATCTCTCAATAGCTTTTCGGTTATAATTTGCTTTGGAACAGATTTTTGTTCACAGACAACGGTTTTTAAATTTTGTGTCTTTCTTAGCAACACATCATTATTTGTGGTTATTATAGCATCTCCATCAAAATCCATTCCGTTCATTGCTTCCATTGTTGTATCCCAAGCATTTAACACAATGCAAGTAGTCATATATCTATACCATCTTTTAACTTCATCATTGTTCATTAATTTCATAGAAACTATATTGTTCTTAATTGTCATTGGTGAACGATAAGCAACAACCTTGTCCACTCCTTTATCTGTCCAAGCCTTTGAATAAAACTCACCTTGTCCTAAAAGACCTGTTATCTCTTTCTTAAACATATGCTGACACAATGCATATAAATCACCACTAACTATTTGATAGTTCCCTTTAACTTGAATTACACCCTTTTTAGAATCATCCATTTTCTTTTTAATCATATTATAGACCCTATTCTTCACTAAAGGGTCTTGCATTAGCATAGGCTCTATCATTAATGCTTTAATATATGCAATTTCCTCTTTTATGAAATCGTTTTCTGTAGTATTGTTTCCTTTTAGAAATAGTAGCATTTTAGCATAATCTTGTTCGCTATAACCTACTGCACCATTAATCATATCTACTGTTGGCTTTATCAAATCATAGATGTCATCATCTGTCATTTCGTAGCTTTGTAAAAATTGGTAATTCATATTTCTTGTATTTTCCAACTTCTCTGGAAGTATCTTTGAAACTGAAAAGTCAAATCCATTCTGTCTACAGCATTCTAAATAATGTTCAATGGATGTATAAGCATCTGCAAGTTTGAACATATTGTCAGTAATAATCAAATCTACATCTCTTATATCGACATAGTTCCCCCAAAAATCTTCAACTTGATATTCTCCAATAGAGTCTGCATATTCAGAAAATGGAAACGTAAAAACCATACCCTTTGTCCAAGAATTTCTTATATTGTATCCACTACTTCCAACATCATTGCCATCTTCGTCTTTATAGTATCCACCTGTTAAATCAAAAGTCCATTGCTTAGATAATTTAGGAGAAATCATACCACATCCATCTGTAAATGGCTTTTCAATTTCATATCCATCAACCTCTGATAAGTCAAAACCACCATTACCATTGTCTGACAGTCTAAGTATATCTGATTTAAACTTAACTAAACCATCCTTTATAACTAATACACGATTAGGCTGAGTTATAATAGCAGAACTGCTACAAGCCAAAGACTTATAGGCTTCGAATTTAGCAGGTACATATTTCTTACTTAAATCTCTACCATTATTTAATCTTGTGTTTAATTCTTCGTGTATGTCTTCGGCTACAAAAACCACAATGTTCTTCTTTATGCCACCACTTGTTCCTAAAAGCCTTACATACTTCTTATTATTAATAATTACATCTGTCTTTTTTGAGTTGGCAATATTCCAATCACTTATGCTGTCAAATATAATCATTAAATAATCATCAACCAATGTCTTTTTGGTTAATTCTTCATATAATTCCTTTATCTTCAATTTATTTTCTCTATTTAGGCTCATTCTTTTTATATTCTTTATGTTTTTCTTTAGTTTTCCTATTTCCTTTTCTGATGTAGATTCCCCTCTGATTTCCCTTATCATTCTCAGAACCTTGCTATCGCCTAAATGCACCAATTCGTCATTTTTCTTAGCTTCAATTAAATCCATAGATATATTCCAATTATAATATCTTAACCTACTGGAATGTATCTTGTAGACCAACCTTTGATTATTAGTTATTAACTTTGCCAAAATATACCCCTCCACCATATCGACTAAATTATATATATCAATCTTTTACAAAAACATATATATATAAATAGTCATCTTTATAATAATACCACTCTTTCAACATATCTATTTCGTAATCCTGTTCTTTTTGATATGCTGTTTCTAGTTTTCTCTTATTAATTTCTGATATATTCACAACACCATCACCACCTAACAGATAGTAATCAACTATCTAAAGTTATGTTACCACATTTTTGCAAATTTGTCAATATTCAATTTAATTTTTTTGGTAAAAAAAGAGAGTGAATGAATCACTCTCTATATTTCTTCTAATAGAATATTTATATTGTATTTTTTCCCATCAATCATTATTTGAGAAAGATTCAAAATTCTAGACTCAATTTCATCTTTGGTATGTTCGCCATTGAACTCAATTCTAAAGCCACACTTTTTGATTTCTTTTTCAGTAGATATATTGAAATCTAATTTTTCTTTTAACTCATCAACAACTTTTATAAGTCTTTGCATAGCTTCACTTCCACTATTTTCTTCCATAGTATTATTCTGTTCAATTGCCACTTTTTCTTCCTCTAATGGTTGTTCGCTTCCAACCAAATCAAACTCTTTAAGATATTTGTAAATTTTTGACTGCGAAATTCCCCAGTATCTTCTTATTTTACTTATACTGAAATCTCTTCTAGCATTTTTCAATGCTTCCTTTTTTTGGTCATTTGACATTTTCTCAAATTCTTCAAAAGTTGGCAATTCATTAGTTTTTTCAACTTTGCTTCCACCAATTCTAATATTATACTTTCCTAGCAAATTATACAAAGCACCACTAGAAATATTCCAATGTTTTTTCAAAGTTGAAATTTTATGTTTTTCTTTGGCTATTTCCAATATTTTCTTTTGGCTACTATGTTCCATATTTTTAAGTTCTTGCCAAGTTGGTAGGTTTTTTATATCATCATACTTATTGGTCACAATTATCTCTCCATTCAAAAGTTTCTTTTCTTTGTTGCTTAGAAAATCAGATTGTGTTTTCACACCACCTTTAATATACCCTTTTCTAGAAGCTCTGTTATATATTCCTCTAGCTGTTCTTTTTTTATCCATAATATCCATTTGGAATATTTTCTCATAATTCTCTTTCATTTCTCGCATTTCCTTTTAGCCACTTAGTATTATGTATCAATCAATTAATTTAATTTCACAGTTTGAAAATTTAAATCATTAAATCAATTGACTTATTGTGTCGAAAATTATATAATTATAGAAAACAGAAGTCACATCCACGAACTTGCAGGTTTTTAAAATGCGACTTCTCATAAATGATTTTGAAATGCCTATACCATATATGGTACAAAGAATTTCAAACAACTTAAAAAACATCCTTGAATAATACTAACTACTGTTAGCAACCCCATCTTCTATAATTAAATGATAAGGTGTTTGGCTACATCAATAACCAACTATCTTAAATGTTTTGCCCTAATAATCAAATCAACTACAAAACTCTGAAATGTCTGAAATGTCTTAATCAGTATTAATCAGTATTAATCAGTATTAATCAGTCTGAAATGTTTGAATCATTCAGTTAAATCAGTTAAATCAGTCTGAAATGCTTGAATCATTCAGTTCAAAATATTTAAATCATTCAGTTCAAAATATTTAAATCAGTTTAAAATCTTTGAATCAGTTCAAGATGTTTAAAATGTTTAAAATATTTAAATAGGTTTGAGTCGGTTTGTTTATCAGTTCTAATAAGTTATGAGTTAATTATAATGTACTGGTTTGTCAAAGTCAACACTTTTTTAAAAAATTGCTACATTATAATGCATTAAAAAAATGACATAAAAAAATAAACAAAAGGAGGGTACTAAATATGTACTTAAAAAACTTTGAATTTTCAGAATTACAGCTATTCAATTCCATAAAAAGAAAGTCTGTCAGATGTAAATTGATGAGTGTTTATTCAAAAATGAAGAAGCACTCTGTAGATGGGAAAGTGGTTAAAACTATTGATGATATTATATATTTAATCAATAAATCTAAAACTTATACATTATCAAGAGCAACAATGTATAGACTTCTTAAAAAGCTAAGAGAAATTGGATTATTGGTTAGTGATAATAATAATTATTATTTAACAACTACTAAAAATGATACTAAGAATGATACCAAAAATGATACCATAGAAAATCCTACTGAAAGCCTTGAAAATAGTGACTTTGCGATTGGTTCTGAAATTCCTAAATACAAAAATATAAATAATTATAATACTAATACTATTATAGATATAATCAAAAATCATTATAAAGGGATTAAGGGTAATCAATTTGCTTCAAAATCTGATTTAAAATCTATAGCTAAATCTTTAATGGTTGGATTAAATGTTGTTGAACCTGTTTTACAAACAACAATACTAAACAAAATAAACAACTCTAATCAGTCAATCAACCTAGTAGGTGCAGTAGAGTACGTTAGAGCCATCATTACAGAGAAATCAGCACAATATGATGCTGAGAACTTTGTAGACTCATCTTTCTCTGACCTTGAAAGAGGTCTATTAGGTTGGAACTAACATAGAAGCTAAATAAAGCTACAATACAGGCTTGTGATTGAATTATACAATGTCATAGGTATTAGATGTAGTCTAAAAAAAGAAAGGCTTAGAATTGAATCTGAAGCGTTTTAAAGACATATAGTCTTTGGTGGTTAAATGGCAAATATAAGGTTACATAAGTGGTAAAAAATGCATTAAAAATGTTCGTTTTTTCAAAAAATGGATATTAATAATGTCTATTTGTCGTGCAACAAAAGATTATCTGCTAAAAATAGATAAAAAAATAAGCCACTAATTTGTGGCTCTAAATGGTATACAAAATAGGAGTGCTTTCGCACCCCTACTGATTAATCCCATAATGACTTTCCTAGCTTGGCTCTTAGGGCTTTTTTACTTAAAGGTTGTTCATCTTCATCATCATCTGATACAGCTACTTGCTTATTAGTCTTTGACTTGAATATTCTTTTCACCATAAACTCATCATCGTCTTCATCTTCATCTTCAAATGAGTCTAGTTCTTCTTGTATCTTTACAAAGAAATCTATTGGGATTTTACAACCACCTAAAACTATCATATTCATATCTTCATTATAATCTACCTTATCAAATTCTTTAACTTTAAACAATTCTAATGCTTCGTCTTTATCATAGATATCCCTTTGGAATGTTCCTAATAAATGAGTACAATGAAAACTTTTAGGTAATAAGAATAGAGAGGTATCTGTTGCTTTCTCTATTGCATATGACATCGAATCGTGCTTTCTACTTAATGGTAGCACTACCTTGTACCCATTTGCGAAATTAGTAAGCATAGTGTCTGTATCATCTATATTATTGTATGCCATATTTAGTGATGACAATACCTGTCCAATTGCACGGTTATTGAAAGTATCTTCGTCTTTCATCTTGTCATTGTCTAAGAATAGCATACTTGTTATTATTCCATCTTTTTTTAATTGTAATATGTCGTTGTAGCAATCTAAGGTATTTTCCTTACTTAATCTCTTAGCATTTGACTTAGGACTTGCTAAGGCTAAAGATATTTTAGCCTTTGGATTTATTCTTTTGATTGCCTTTGCTATCTGAGGTACACTTCCACTACCGAAGCCACCATCCATACTTGCAAAGATTAAATAGTATGAATATAAAGTAGCTTTATCAAAAAGGAAATCAGCAATCTTATCTCCATTGTTTTTAATTGACTCTACAGCT
>JACCEE011822461.1_pt1 | contig 12066 bp, 4 predicted proteins | sample 7449931 | NCBI WGS metagenome assembly JACCEE01 (sample SAMN15323457, study PRJNA562643) | freshwater metagenome | isolation source: river surface water | place: USA:Blue River Watershed | collected 2017-08-19 | reverse complement strand
GGGACGGATATTGATGCCAGTGCCACCAGCGCTTGGAATAGCGGTGCGGGTTTTACGCCAATTGGAACGCTTTTGGGAACTCGCTTTTCCGGGCAGTTTCATGGTTTGGGACATGCAATTTCATCTTTAACAATTAACAACAGTAGCACTGTTGTTACTGATTTTGGTTTATTTGGTGATGTCGCTGGGGGAGTTTTACGGGATATTGGTTTATTAAATGCCAACGTCACAATGAATGATACGACACAAACAGGAAAATTGACCGGGGCTTTGGTGGGTTATCTTGTGTCAGGTTCGGTGTTCAATAGTTATGTCAGTGGCGGTTCTGTGCGGGGCTATCAAGGTGTTGGTGGCTTGATTGGGGTGAATGACGGAACTGTCAGCAATAGTTTTGCCTCCATCAATGTAACAAGTCCTGATCAGCCCTATATCGGCGGACTAACTGGTTCTAATCATGGCACAATTAGCGATAGTTATGCAACAGGTAGTGTGAGTAGTCCTGGTGGGTCTTATATTGGTGGATTGTCTGGAGATAATGGTGGAACAATTGGAACAATCAGCAGCAGTTATGCAACGGGTACGGTAACTGGAACGAGCGGTGTTGGCGGATTAGTCGGATATAACACTGGAACAATCACTAACAGTTATTGGAATACGCAAACCAGCGGACAAGCTAGTGGTGTCGGAACAGGTGTTCCAGCTGGAACTGGTTTAACCACCGCACAAATGGCGGTCAAAACCAATTTTAGCGGCTTTGATTTCACCACACCGGTGTGGGGTTATGTTGCCGGTGGTACGACTCCGATGTTATGTACATTCAGTTCATGTGTGACCGCCGTTTATGTTAAACCACAAGATGGCAGCAGCGTTTATGGTAGTACACCTTCTATTAACTATTCCTTGGTGGACAGTAGCGATGTGGATTTTATATTAACGAATGCCGCCGTCAGTGGTACTGCAACTTACACTGGTGCGCCAACTAACACAGATAATGTAGGCGTTTATAATAGTATCAGCTATCTAAATGGTTTAAGTTTAACCGGCAGTAACGCTAGTGATTATTCACTGCAGCCCTCTGTTACACCTGCATCATGGACTATCACACCAGCACCATTAACCATTACAAGCAGCAATGTGACAAAAACCTATGATGCGACCACCGCCGCCACCGGCACAGCAATTGCTGCCAGCGGTTTCACTTTATATAACGGCAATACCTTAAGCGGCGGCAATTTTGCTTTCACCGACAAAAACGTAGGCGTTGGTAACAAAACCGTCACGGTTGACAGTGTTACCGTGAATGATGGCAATGGCGGTAGCAATTATACGGTTAACTATCAAAATAACACCACCAGCACCATCAACCCCGCGCCATTAACCATCACCGGCATGACTGCCAGCAACAAAGTGTACGATGGTACAACCGTTGCTATTGTCAATGGGGGGGTGTTAACCGGTTTGGTGGCGGGGGAAACATTGAGTTTGACCGGACAGGGAGCTTTTGTTGACAAACATGTCGGCATAGCAAAAACCGTTACAGTTGATAATAATATTTTAGTTAATGGTACGGGACTGGCGAGTAATTACACCCTTTCTAGCCCGACTGGCTTAACTGCTAATATAACTGCCGCCCCATTGAGCGTTAAAAGTAGTGATGTGACTAAAACCTATGATGGTTTAACCACAGCAGCGGGTACGTTGCTGATAACCGGTGGTTCGTTATACGGTAGCGATAGTGTGAGCGGGGGCGATTTTGCCTTTACCGATAAAAATGCCGGTAGCAATAAAACCGTTGTTGTCAATGGTGTAAGCGTGAATGATGGTAATAGCGGTAATAATTACGCAATAACCTATCAAAATAATACCACCAGTACCATTAATCCCGCGCCATTAACCGTCACCGGCATGACCGCCAGCAACAAAGTGTATGATGGCACAACCAGCGCAACCTTGGTCGGCGGAACATTGACAGGGCTGGTGGCTGGAGAAACATTAAGTTTAACCGGACAAACCGGTACTTTTGCGGATAAGCACACTGGGGTGGGAAAAACAGTGACCGTGACCGGAGTGGGGCTAACCAGTGCTTCAGGATTAGCCAGCAACTATACAATAAGCAATCCAACCAATTTAACCGCTAACATTAGCGCAGCTCCGTTGCTGATTTCCAGCGCGGACGTGATTAAAAATTATGACGCAACCACTACCGCAATCGGTACAGCAGCGGTTGCTTCCGGTTCAGTTTTATATGGCTCAGACAGCTTAAGCGGCGGTGTATTTGCATTTACGGATAAAAATGTTGGTACGAATAAAACCGTCACTGTTGCGGGCGTAACGGTGAATGATGGCAATAGCGGCAATAACTATACAGTCAGTTATCAAGACAACACTAGCAGCACCATTAATAAAGCCCTGTTAAACATTACTAGCAGCGATGTGATAAAAACTTATGACGGCACGACCGACGCACTCGGTGTAGCGGTTTCCCGCTCTACTTTATACGGCACAGACACTATAAGCGGTGGCAGCTTTGCGTTTGCGGATAAAAATGCCGGTAGCAATAAAACCGTGACCGTCAGCAATGTTACGGTCAACGACGGTTATGGTGGCAATAATTATATTGTGGAATATCAAAACAATACCACCAGCACGATTAATAAAGCGGCTTTAGATGTCACTGCTGCTCAGGTGAGTAAAATTTATGACGGCACAACCAAAGCGTCTGGAACGGCAACCATTGGAGTTTTGGCGGGGGCGAATGCGGGTGAAAAAGCCAGTCAAACCAATCAAGCATTTTTAGATAAAAACGCGGGCAATAATAAAACTGTGCGTGCTTCTGGGGTTGTCATCACTGATGCTAATAATGTTGATGTGACTGCCAATTATGCTTTGCGTTATTTGGACAATTTCACCAGTACCATTACTAAAGCCCCATTAACCATTACCAGCACGGATGTGATTAAAAATTATGATGCCACGACTTCAGCACTGGGCAAGGCAGTGGTTGCCCAAACCTCAACTTTACAGGGTACTGATAATTTAACTGGCGGCGTGTTTGCGTTTACCGATAAAAACGTTGGTACGAATAAAACCGTCACTGTTGCTGGCGTAACGGTAAATGATGGTAATGGCGGCAATAACTATACAGTGAATTATCAAAATAACACCAGTAGTACAATTAATAAAGCCTTGTTAAATATCACTAGCAGCGATGTGATAAAAACCTATGACGGCAGCACTGCCGCGCTTGGTAAAGCGATTACTAATTCTACGTTGTATGGCACGGACAATTTAAGCGGTGGTCGTTTTGCATTTACCGATAAAAATGCCGGTGTTAATAAAACCGTAACTGTTAATAATGTAACCGTTAATGATGGTAACGGCGGTAACAATTATGAGTTGGTGTATCAAACCAATCAAACCAGCACCATTAACAAAGCCCCATTAACGCTTACCAGTTCGGCGGTTACGAAAAGTTACGATGGTACAACCAACGCATCTGGACAAGTGATTGTCGCCCCCGGCGCAACCTTGTATGACACGGATAGTGTAAGCGGTGGCACGTTTGCGTTTAGCGATAAAAATGCGGGTAGTAATAAAACCGTTACGGTGGCAGGTGTCAATGTAAATGACGGTAATAGTGGCAATAACTATACCGTAACCTATCAAAATAATACCAGCAGTAGCATTAATCCGGCACTTTTGACTATCACGAGTGCGGATGTGATTAAAACCTATGATGGTACAACTGCGGCTATGGGAACAGCATTACCTTCAGCGAATTCAATTTTGTATTCTGGTGATAGTTTAAGCGGTGGGCAATTTGCGTTTAACGACAAAAATGTTGGCAATCCGAAAACTGTTACGGTTGCTGACGTAACGGTTAATGACGGCAACGGCGGTAAAAATTATGTGGTCGCCTATCAAAACAATATCACCAGCGTTATTAATAAAGCTACTTTGGACGTTAACGCAACAGCGGTGACTAAAACTTATGACGGCACAACCACAGCCACCGGCACAGGAACAGTCGGCATAATCGCGGGTGCTGCTGCTGGTGAAAGCATTGCCAATTCGGGTAAACAGTTTTTTTTAGATAAAAACGCCGGCAGCGCAAAAACAGTGCGTGCGTTTGGCGTAACAATAAAAGATGCTGATAATGCCGATGTGAGTGCCAATTACAATGTAAATTATCTTGATAATTCTAGCAGTGAAATTAAACCGGCTGATTTAACCATCACCGCGAATGATGCGAGTAAAACTGAAGGTCAAACTCTGAGCTTTAGCGGGACTGAGTTTGTGGCAAAGGGATTAATTGACGGTGAAACTGTCGGTCAAGTTGATTTGTCAAGTCCGGGGGCTGCGGCAACCGCTAACATTGCTAACTCACCGTATCCTATCAAAGCGGAGAATGCCAGTGGCGGAAATTTTAATCCGGCTAATTATGCGACAATTTACAATAACGGTCAGTTAACCATTAAATCCTCGCCGTTAGTCACCAGTGTGGTGGCAACAATTTTTGCGTCAGCGAATGAAAACCCGATGTTGAAAATTACTGCCATTGACCCTAATGGCGACGTACAAAGCGCGAACATCACCATCTCAGATGACGGTAGTTTGGCGATGGCGGAAGAACCGGCTAAAGATATAAGTTCTGAGAGCGTAGATGCAAAACAAGACACGCAAACAGAAAAAAGCTCTACATTACAAGCGGATGCAGCAGCTAAAACTACTACGCAAGCCGTTAAAACCCCAGAACAAACGGCGACTAAAACAACGGCGCATAGCAATCAAACGACCTCACAAACCAGTAAATCAACCAGCTCGAATTCAGCCGCCCCCAAAAACACCGCCAAATCTGATAGTAATAACGCGATTGCCACAAAAACTAATTCGGTCTCTAACGCGACTAAAAGCGATAGTGTTGCAAATACACCCGCCGCCTCATCAGGGATTTCATCACAAACGGCTGAAGCAGCAGTTAAAACTTTCAGCAATACCCTGACTAATCCTAAAGCTGATTTGAATGGGGTTGATACGCTTAAAAATACATTAACCAATGCCGTGTCAGCCAAAGGCGTTCCCCGCCAGCAAGCACAGCAGGCCAGTAATGCTTTTGCTAAGGTTTTGGCACAAAATCTGGCGAAAGGATTGCCGCTTAAGCAAGCAACCGCTATCGCCACTAACGCTTTTAATGCCGTTGCAGCAACGGTTAAAAGTTCACCGCAAGCAGTGGCGCAAAATTCGTTGGCAGGCTCTGATTCAGCAAGTCAATTAGCCTCAATAACAGGAACAACCAGCACAGTCGGTAGCAATGCTTTTGAAGCGTCGTTAAGTGCAAATCTGGCGAAAGGCATGTCAGTTACTCAAGCCATTAGCAACGCGCACAAAGCAAGTCAACAGGCGGAGGCGGCGGCAAAAATAAGCTCCAATCCGATGAATAGTTTGGCTAGTGGAAATAATGTAACATTATCAAATACTTCAGCTAGTTTTCAAGCCACACTTGGCAACGCTTTAGCAAAAGGTTGGTCGCTAAATCAGGCTTTACCGTTAGCAAATAGCAGAGCCGCCAGCGCAGATGCCGCCGCAAAAGCAGATGCCGCAAGACCTTCAACCGCTATTGCTACTGGTAGTGCGGAGTTTATAAATAAATTACCGAAAACGGCGGATTTTGATAAATTTTTAGCCTTGCAGTTAAATCGCGGTATTCCTATCGAACAAGCCCTGCAAAATGCAATGCAGCTACATAATTTACAACAGCAAGCCCGGCGCACAGAGGCAAAAAATCAATTATCAATCCTTTCTAATGGTCGTTACCCGATAAGCAAACAATCTCAAGTGTTCGACAATACCTTAGCGAATGCGCTAACACGCGGCGCGTCACCTGCTGAAGCCCTTTATAGAGCAAATTTAGCACTAAAAAATATCGCCTCTGACGTACCACCAAGCCATGCGAGTAATTTTGCCAGTGGAAACAATATTGCCAGTACGCTTTCGGCAATCGGTCATAGTCGAACATTTAACACTGTACTGGGCAAAAGTTTAGCCCAAGGAATGCCTATTGAAAGCGCAATTACCCGTGCCAAGCACGCAGAAACGGTCTCAACCGTACATTTTTCTTTGCCTATGGCAACTGGCGCGGCAAAATTAACCACCACAAGCGGTACGCCGCTGCCTACTTGGTTAAAATATGACCCTAAAACCCAACAATTATTGGCCAATGATATTCCTCATGCGGGTTTACCGCTGAAAATTAAGATGACGGTGAATGGTAAAGCCTCGTTAGTTGAACTGACCGATAAAGGTATTCAAGCGGTCAATAAAACAACTACCAAAACAAATTTGCAACCAATAATACCTGCGGTATTGAAATGATTACGACTATTCTCACCTTTGCGCAACGAACTAAAAAATGGAAACTGTTTTTGATAATGCTGCTGATTATTGGCATTATCGGCACACTGATTTCTTTAATCACATTGGTGATGTTTCAAGACAATATTGCCACTCGTCCACGCATAGCGGTGATTGTGCCATTGAAAAGTAAAATGGGAACTGAGTTTAAACAAGGCGTTGAACTTTATCTGGATACAATTAATCTTCATGCACAGCGTAACGGCTACCGCTTAACTGAACTGCTCGTCATTGACGAAACCGCTAACGCAACTAAACAAGTGCTTGCCGACAAACGTGTGGTGGCGGTTGTGGGGTATTTTAATGCCGAACTGTTAAAACAAGCGGCAGCGAATTACGAAAAAAACCATATTCCGGTTATCAGTCCATTGTTTATGCCTAAACCGTTGCCCGGCGTAACCACATTGGGGTTAAATCCAAAAGAGCAAGCGCGTTTCGTTGCCAATTATGCGCGAAATATTCAACAGCAACGTTTAATGTATGTTATCCGCGAAGAAAATCCTGAGTTTGACTCCTTAGTTGAACCCTTTTTAGAAGTTTACAACCGTTTTGAAACACCGGTAAAACAAGTATGGACATTGCCAACTGGCTTAGGTGCGAGCGAAAAACTTAAGCAAATCATGGCGGATGTTAAAAATATTGATATTGGTGGTATTTATATTGCCGCCAATCCTGAACTTGCGGCACAAATAGTGAAAGGCATTCGTGAAACAGGAAACGCTTTAGAAATCTATGGCTCTTCACAACTAGGTACGCATCTTTTTTCACAAACGGCGGTGTTACAAACGCCTAAAAATAGCTTGGTGTTAACACATGGCATTATTGCCTCTACGCCGATTTTATTTGATACCGCGAATGAACAAGCCCAGCATTTTCAAAGCCATTACCAGAAAAAATTTGCCCAGTCACCAGATTGGATAGCTTCTTATGCCTATGAAGCCGCGCATATCGCGCTTTCAGCACACGCTGGCACAACACAAGTTAAAGGCATTTTGGGTAGCATCAATTTTGAAAATTATCACGCCCAAATTCCGATTCAAATGGGCGTTTACAATGGCGATCGTTTTATTTCCGCGCCGGTGCAATTATTACCGATTGCCAAAAGTGCTAACTTTAATTACATCGAGGCGTTACGGCAAGGGCGGGTATTGTATGTCAATGACCGTTTCATGTTTAAAACCAATGTGGTTTATATTGGTATTGCCATGAATGAAATTTTAGACTTGGATTTGCAAAAAGAAACGGCTTTGCTCGACCTGTCGATTTGGTTTCGCTATCGCGGTAATTTTTCACCGCAAGATATTTTAATAGAGAATGCACTCGAACCGGTTAAATTAGAAAAGCCGGTGGAAAAAGAAGAAACCGAAGAAGTGCAGTATCGTCGTTATCATGTTAAGCAAACATTTAAGTTAAATTTTACCGATGCCAAACGTGCTTATGGACAACATATTGCCGGCATCAGTTTGCGTCATCGCCAACTCAACCGCAACAATTTAATGTATGTGGTGGATGTATTAGGTATGCCATCCGGTAATGCGTTGATTGATGATTTGCATCAGCATAAAGCAATATCCTCCAATATGGGTTGGGTTATTGATAATGCTTGGGTATCACAAGATATTATCCCTGAAAATGGTGAAGGTGCGCCGCGTTATATCGGTATGACCGGAGAGCAGCCGATTTTTTCAAAAATTACCTTAGGATTATTGCTTAAACCCGCCACTGCCGCACGCGATATAATACCGGATGAGTATTTTATCTATATTGCTATCTTTGGTGTGTTAGGCTCTGTGTTTGCCGGAATGCTAGATTTTCGTCGTTGGGGACGATTTTGGAGTCTGCAATCTTGGCTATTGCGGGCAATTTTTTGGCCATTAGCGTTGTTATCTGTAGGCAATTTGACTTTAGACTGGGCATTTATTCATTTTACCCCAGCAAATACACGCCTCTTGGTTATTATTTATGAAAGTTTATGGTGGATAATGCTTGCCGAATTGCTTAACTTAAGTATCCGGCGATTTATTTGGGAACCTATGGCGCAATATGCGCAAAACGCCGTTCCAAACATTATTAAACTGTTTGTCACTGCAATGATTTTTTCGATTGCATTTTCAGGTATTTTAGTAATGGTATTTAATCAATCGCCTACTAGCTTAATGGCAACCTCTGGCATCTTGGCAATGGTAGTCGGGATGGCGGTAAAGGATATTATTGCTAACGTGTTTTCAGGGATTATTTTAAATTTTGAGCGTCCGTTTCGAGTAGGTGACAAAGTTAAAGTTAACAGCGTTAAAGGTATTGTAAAAGATATTACCTGGCGCAGCACAAAGATTGAATCAGATGAGGGGCATATGGTGAGTATTTCTAATGGCAAAATAATTGAAGCCTTTATGGAAAACTATAGCCAAATAGCCAATGGAGTATTGGATGAAATTCATATTTATACCAGTCCTGACATTAATCCTGCTCAGGTTATCCCCATTATTAAACAAACACTCAATTGTTTCGCTGCAGAAGTTTCATCGTATAAACCCAAAGTAAATTATCACGGAATTGTTAATTTAGATGGCAATTGGGTTGCTGATTTTGTGGGTCGCTATCGCATAACCAGCGCCAGTAGCGACAAAAAGTTAGAAGTGAGAAATCATATTTTTTTAGCGGTGCGTGAAGAATTACTTAAGCAAAACATTTCATTAAATCCAATTATTTTAGCCGATAGTAAAGAGGAATCTATCGTGGAAGCTTAATGAATAACCCAACACTTAAGGAACGACTTATTTAGAAATAGAGGCGCAATATGAACAAAAATTCACGCAATGTTGGGACGATAGCAGGAGTAGCTGTGGTACTTTGTGCAGTAGCGGGCTACGTTTATGTGCAGAAAATACCGATGCAACCTACAACTCGAACAATAACCAATTCTGACGTATCTTCAGTAAAACCACCAACCACGGCTGACACGTTAACCGCTTTATTTGGCATTAAAACCAACACCGATACGCTGGTTAACAGCGAAAATCAACGTAGTAGCTTATGGTTTACACAGTCTTTCAGCCACGCGAAGGATAAATTTTATGTCGTATTTATTAAAACTCAAACTATAGACCCCGACAGTCAGGCCGTATTGAGCAGTCATGCCGATTCCGCCAATATCAGTGCAGTTTTGTACCACTTGCAGGGGCAACAATGGCAACTGCGGTCTAAACAAATCAATATCGGCAATTTTGGTAGCTGGGGCGACGTGCCGGACATCAAGCAAGCGCAAATGTTAACCTTATCGCCCAACAATACGCTGTTTTTAATGGATAGCTATTACACCGGTCAAGGCTATACGGAACAAGGTAAAGCATTGTTTAATTACAACTTTAGTTCACACACTTGGAAAGACGTAGGTTTTATTCAAACCGGTGGTGACAATGCCGGCGTTTGCGATGATAACGCACAACCTGCTGACAGTATGCTGTCGGCGTGTTGGCAATTTACCGGTGACATCACCTTAACAAAACAAGGACGCTATCCCGACTATCCTAATTTATTAGTGTTACACAAAGGCACTACGGTCAATAACGACAATAAAATCGTGCCGATTGGCAATCGTACCTATGTTTTCGATGGCAATCTCTATACACAACTAGCTACGCCAGCCGGTTAGCCGCTTGGCATTTCACTATAAGCGTTATTTTTATGACTAATCACACCTTAATCCAACGTGATGCTGCGGTAGTTTGGCATCCGTGTACGCAAATGAAAGACCACGAAACGTTCCCGGTCGTGCCGATTAAAAGTGGCAGTGGGGTGTGGCTGGAAGATTTTGACGGCAATCGCTATTTAGATGCCATTAGCTCGTGGTGGGTCAATCTGTTTGGTCATGCTAACCCATTGATTAATGAGGCTTTAAAAAAACAGCTTGATAGCTTAGAACATGTAATTTTAAGCGGTTTTACTCACGAAGCGGCGATTGGTCTGGCGGAAAAACTGGTTGAAATCACGCCGGCGAATTTGAACAAATGTTTTTACGCCGACAATGGCGCGTCAGCCATTGAAGTGGCATTGAAAATGAGTTTTCATTACTGGAAAAATCAAGGTCAACCGCAAAAAAAGCAATTTATCACCTTAGAAAACAGTTATCACGGCGAAACGCTAGGCGCGTTGGCAACATGTAATTTAGGTTATTTTAAAGAAACTTATGCCGCGCTGCTGATGCCGGTTTTCACCGTACCCAGCCCAGAAGCCTTTGACCGTGAAGCCGGTGAAACCCCCGCCGATTATGCAGTGCGGCAATTTGCGCAGATGGAAAAAACCTTGGCTGAACATGCTGACAGCGTTGCCGCAGTAATTGTTGAGCCGCTGGTGCAGGGAGCGGGGCGAATGCGCATGTATGACCCTATCTATTTGAAATTATTAAGAAAAGCTTGCGATAAATACCACGTTCATTTCATTGCCGATGAAATCGCGGTCGGTTTTGGGCGCACCGGCACATTATTTGCGTGCGAACAAGCCGACATCAGCCCAGATTTTATGTGTCTGTCCAAAGGCTTAACTGGCGGCTACTTACCACTGTCGGCGGTATTAACTAGCAACGCCGTGTATGAGGCTTTTTATGATGATTATCAAAAGCTTACCGCGTTTTTACATTCGCACAGTTATTGTGGCAATCCGTTGGGCTGTCGCGCGGGCATAGCAACCATTGATATTTTTCAAACGCAAAATATTATTCATAAAAATCAATTACTTATATCAGCAATGACAAAAGCCACCGCGCGTTTTAATGACCATCCTAATGTTGCAGAAGTGCGGCAAACGGGAATGATTGTGGCGATTGAATTAGTGAAAAATAAACAGACTCGTGAGCTGTTTGCGTGGCAGGAACGGCGCGGTTTGCGCGTGTATCAATATGCCCTAGCCAAAGGCTTAATGCTGCGGCCGATTGGTAATGTGATTTATTTTATGCCGCCATACATAATCACCGAGGCGGAAATTGCTTGGATGGCGGATGTAACTTGGGATGCCATGTTATTTGCGGTGCAGGATTAAGCTTTTTGGTAGTATTTTCAAAACATGGTTTATCCAGAGCATAACATCATTGGTTAAAGTTTGTTCCAATGCTTGAATGCGTTGTTTTATGCGTTCTTGCGGCAAAGTGTCGGGGACATCAATAGTCATTTGCATCGTTGTTGCCTCATTACACAAGCGTTAAGTAGGTTCAAAATGTACCACGCACACGGCACGAGTGGCACAGAATACGCGGTACGCAGTTACAATTGTTCAATTTCCTCTGCACTCAATCCTGTTGCAGCGGTAATCAGGGATAAATCAACGTTATTTTCCTTTAATACTTTTGCAGTTTCTCGTTTGCCTTCTTCTTTGCCTTCTTCCCTCGCCTCTTTTTTTGCAGTATCTATGACATTAATGAAATCTCGATAATACTTTAAGCTCAACTCATAAGCATGGCGGTCTTCGTAACTCATATTCGCCAATTTTGCTAATTCAAAGGCGTTTTCAATAATATCGCCTTGAAATTCAGTCGGCACTTCATCGAAAGTCACTAATTCGCGTAAAAAATACAGCCACCATTCCAGATGAGAAGATAATTCGCTTTCGGCTTTTTTAAATTTTGCCATTTCAATATAAATGAAATTCAGCTTTTCAAACATC